>MTKW01009554.1_pt1 | contig 11100 bp, 15 predicted proteins | sample 1042761 | NCBI WGS metagenome assembly MTKW01 (sample SAMN06205366, study PRJNA360243) | anaerobic digester metagenome | biome: Wastewater treatment plant; feature: Anaerobic digester sludge; material: sludge; isolation source: anaerobic digester fed with sludge from wastewater treatment plant ...
GTTGTCCTTCTTAAGGGCCGGGTCGCAACTCTTAAGGACATATCAGGTTTCTGTATCAGAATAGCCCATGAAGTTTTAGGCGCAGCCGACAATGTTATGAAACATCTTGTTAAACCACCCCGCAGGCTGTACCACACGCTTATCATATCACCTCCCAGGTGCGGAAAAACTACGTTGCTTCGGGATATTGCAAGGCAGGCAAGTGAAGGTGTTCCTTCTCTTAACTTCCCAGGAGTGCGAGTAGGCGTTGCAGATGAGCGCTCGGAGATAGCTGCGTGTTACATAGGAGTCCCCCAAACCACTTGCGGCACCCGTACCGACGTATTGGATGCATGTCCGAAAGCTGAGGGGATGATAATGCTTATCCGTTCCATGTCCCCTGATGTCGTCATGACTGATGAAATCGGTAGGGAAGACGATGCCCTCGCCATACGAGAGGTGATGTGCGCAGGTGTCAGTCTCGTTGCCACAGCTCACGGCGGATCCCTGGAAGAAGTGGCGAGGAGACCGGCCTTGAAGTGCCTTTTCGAAGGTGACATGTTTGAAAGGGCGGTAATACTGAGCCAGGCACACGGGCCAGGCACGATTGAGGCAATCCTGGACGTAGGCACAGGAAAGAACATGATCTCCGGGCCTCTTAGGTGATGAGGAGCAAAGGAGGAGGCCTCATGGTCAAGCTTCTGGGTGCAGTATTAGTCGTAGGATCTTCCGGCGTGATAGGTAACGTTGTTGCGTCCGGCTNNCTTATCTCCGGGTTTACACTGCTGGAGACTGAAATATCATACGCCAAAACGCCTCTTTCTGAGGCGCTGATGAGAGCCAGGGGGCAGAAATGCAGTGTAGCGGGGAGGATATTCGAGACTGCTTCTCACATAATTGCTTCCGGAGACCAATCACCTGGACAGGCCTGGGAGACTGCTGTGAGATGCACATATCCTGTCTCAGCCCTCACGTCCGAGGATCGCGATGCGCTGCTTGCATTTGGAGGGAAGTTGGGCTCCTGCAGCAGCACGGATCAGCTAAGACACATCGCGCTTGTCCGGGAGAGGCTGCGGGCAAACGAGGTTAAAGCCAGGGATAAGGCGATCGAGACAGCCAGAATGTGGCGCTACCTAGGGCTTACCGTCGGCGCCATGATCGCTCTTATGCTTTACTGATTGTATGGTTCACCATATACGGCCGAATTACATTGGGCCGTGCCTGACATAAAAGGGGGATGACGAAGTGGGAGGAATCGACATTGTATTTAAGGTCGCAGGTATCGGTATCATCTCAATCGTTATTTCCCTAATCTTCGAGCAGGTGGGCAGGAAGGACTTCGCCTGGGCGGCTACGGTTATCGGAGCCGTATTAGTATTCGGTGTGGCTTTGCTCCGTTTCAAGGAGCTGCTGGATGAGATCTTGACCGTTTTCAGACTTTGGTAATTGATGCAGTCAGTCCGTGGTCCGGCAAAGGAGTGCGGTCCTGTGGAGATCGGGGGCCTACTTGCGATTGCTATCATAGTGACTGTTCTTACGGTGCTGATCAGGCCCCACCGTCCTGAAATAGCAGTATGGCTCAGTGTTATTACCGGGTTGATAATTATCGGAAGAATACTCCCTCTTATTGACTTTCTCGTAAGGACGCTCACTGATATTACCGCAAGAACCAAGGCAGGGCCTGTGTATTTTTCTACTGTGTTAAAAGTTGTGGGGATCGCGTACTTGGCAGGATTCGGAGCTGAGGTGTGTAGGGACGCAGGGGAGAGGGCAACTGCAGGGAAGCTGGAATTGGCCGGCAAAGTAATCATACTCATCACTGCTCTTCCCGTTCTTATTGCCGTGCTGGAGACAATCACCAGATTCTTGAAATAGGTTTACAGTAACAGGCACATTAGATTCTCAGCAGACTTGCGAGTTGACATTGATTTCTGCCAAGATGCGGAGAAAGGAAGAAGGTTGAATCCGGTGATCCGTGTGGCAAGATACAATGTCATACCGGGTATTCTCCTTGTGGCTTTGGTTTTGTCAGCTGTTGTCCCGAGTTGTGGCACTCTGTGTTCGGCCAACCCGGCTCTAAAGCGAGACTCTGAAAACTCATCCGGCATGCAGGAAGATATAATCAGAGCACAGTTGGATGCCTTGGACACCTCTACTCTCGAGAGCTTCTTGGAGGATATGGACAGCAGTATGAAGGAATTCTTCCCCGGCCTGGATATTGCCGGATTCATCAGATCTCCGGGAAAAGTCTTAGGTGGATTTGATCCGGCAAGTGTAGTGACAGGCGTGCTACGAGTAATTGCAGCCGAAGTCCGGGCCAGTTTGGCATTGCTTGGGCAGTTAATCATTCTTGCGGTCATGTGCGGGATCCTTTCAGAATTCGCAGCAGGGTTTGAAACTGAACAGGTAACAACCATAGCCCGCTCTGCATGTTTCATGGTTCTGGCGCTAATGGCGACAAATAGTTTCCTTGTTACGACCAGGGCAGCCAATGAGGCAGTGGACACGATGACTACGTTCATGCACGCGTCTACACCCCTTCTGTTTGCTTTGCTTTCTGCTGTAGGTGGAATTACGTCAGCTGCGGTCATGAGCCCGGCTGTGGTAGCAGTTGCAGGCCTTACAAGTGGGCTCATACGCAATGTCGTGTTCCCGCTTCTTTTCCTTTCTGCCCTGCTCGAGGTTGTCAGTATGATTGCGGACCGTGTGCAACTGACACAGTTTTCAGGGCTTGCCAGGGATGTAGCTGTTGCCTGCCTCGGCGGGGGGATGACGCTTTTTCTCGGGGTTATGACTATCCGGGGCGTAGGCGCCCGTGTAGCTGACTCTGTATCAATTCGAACTGCGAAATTCGTATCAGGGACCTTCATTCCTGTCGTAGGGAAGATGTTCTCTGATGCTGTAGGTATGGTAGCAAGCTGTGCTGCGCTCATACATGGAGGCTTGTCGGTGGCAGGGGTTGTTTCTATTTTTATGATTTGCCTGGTGCCTGCAGCCAAAATCCTCTCTGTTGCGATTATGTACAGATTAGCCGGAGCAATAGTGCAACCTTTGGGAGATCCAGGGCTTTCCAAGTGTCTTAGCGTCCTGGGAAATACGTTGATACTGGTCCTGGTTACTTTGGGTGTTGTGGCAGTCGCCTTCCTTGCAGTCATAACTGTCATATCGGGCCTTGTAAACTTCGCTGTCACTCTTAGGTAGGTGAGAGAGTTGGTCAAAACCGTGACTGAGTGGGTAAGGGATCTGGTTGTGATAAGCTTAACGTTTGCCTTTGTTGAAATGCTTCTACCTGCTAACGATCTTCGAAGATTCGCCAGGGTTGTTATGGGTATTATCATGATTGCAGTTATCATCGGCTCTGTTTTAGATATCTCAGGCGCAATAGATGACGCTTTGGAGTCTCAGGCAGGGTTAGCGTTTGGCGAAACCGGCACATTGGATCGCCTGAGTTGGATTGCGAAAGGAGAACTAATTACCTACGCAGGCCTTGAAGTCGTAGAAGGGGAGGCGGAGAGGAAGATTGCCTCTCAGGTGGAGTCCATTGCCAGATTGGCATCGGGATCTGATGAAGCTCGCGCTGAAATCAAATTCACACCGGCAGGGGATATCAGACGTATCGATGTCGCCCTAAGGAACCTCAGCATGGCTTCACTTGGGACATCAGGTGACGATAACGGCCGGTTCGGGGCAGGCGTTTCCCAGAATGGTAAGGAACTCGCCCACCTCGTAGAGGAGCGAGTANNACGCATAAGGAAACAGGGATGGTGAGACAGGTGGCATCTTCGATTATTGACTTCTTAACCGGACTTTTCAAACGGGCAGGAGGCGGGATGGAGGATATCAAGCCCCCTCAGTTGCAGAAAATCGGTGTTCTCGTTGTCATAGGGCTCATAGGTATCCTTCTTCTTCTGTTTAGCTTCTCGCCACGATTGAGTAATCCGTCTGCCACTCAGACAGACCTGGGCCGGGCTCGTCAAGACCAGGCACTCGCCACAGGTGGAATCGGGGGAGCGAACCTGACTGAGGACGAGGCCCGCTTAGAACGGAGTCTGGCAGAGATACTCTCACAGGTGCAAGGGGCAGGCCGGGTAAGTGTCAAGGTTACCTTTGAGACGGGACGACTCTATGATTATGCGGAGAACGAAACCCATGAAGAGAATGTTTCCAGGGAACTGGATACACAAGGCATGACTCGAGAAACAACACAAGTGAGGAAGAGCGGTGAGATAGTCACCACACAAGAGAGGGCCACAGGGTCGGCCTTGCCGGTCGTGCGGAACTTCCGGGAGCCTCGAATCCAAGGCGTTCTTGTCGTAGCAGACGGCGCCAAAGATATCGCGGTAAAAAAGGCGCTAATCGAGGCTGTAACGACCCTCTTTGACATCCCTTATCATAAGGTAGCGGTGCTACCACGCAAAAGGTAGGTGAGATCTGTGCAAGACAGGGCAAGAGCGGGTTTTGCGCTGATGGTGGTCATTGCCGTGGTGCTGGGGGTTCTAATAGGAACGCGGAATATCGGAGTGAAACAGGATGAAGGGCTGTTTTCCGTGAGTAAAATCCTGGATGTTTCACACGATGCCAATTCTCAGGGTGAATCAGCCTCGGAAATGGATTTTGTAGATTTTGGAGGAGAAGCGTTGGGGGGAGGAAGCGATATTCTTGATTCGCTGCGACTTGAACGAAACAAGACCAGGTCAAAGAATGTTGAATCCCTGGAAACGGTAGCTCGAGACTCCGGTCTTTCAGAGGAAGCAAGAACAGCTGCCGGTATGCAGCTTCTGGATTTGTCAAAAAGGACGGAACGAGAGGCTGATGCAGAAGCCTTGATAAAAGCGCGGGGTTTCAAAGATGCCTTGGTCTTTGTAAGAGGAGATACCTGTGATGTTGTGATCGCCGGTAAAGAGCTCACGAAGGCTGATGCGGAGCAAATCGGGGATATCGCTGCCAGGTGCTTAGGGGTTGATCTTGCCAATATCACCATAATTGAGCAAGGTGACCCGCGATAGCCTGGTCAAGACCGGTCGGCTGATGGTATGATTTAAGGAGGAAATGAAAAGGTTGTGGTGAATATAGGGAAGCATGGGTATTGACCCAGGTTATGGCTATTGTTATCCCAAGTCGGGCAGTCTATAGCTAAAAGGCTTGGAACCATTGGGATAACGGCCGGTGAAAATAACAGTTCAGTCCCTTATGGGACATGTGGGAACAATGGGAAGGCAGGCAAAACCAGTGGAACTCAAAGATATGAGGCGAGAGATTGCCGGCTTCGCCAGGCTAATGAACACTTATGACATTGCCGAATTGGAGCTGGAAATAGAAGGCCTAACAATGAAGCTTCGGAAGCAGGTAAATGTGTCTCCCTCACTCAGGGCAGGAGTTGAGGCTGAAGCAATATCGAAAGACAATTGCCTGACAATAACAGCGCCTATGGTTGGCACTTTCTACAGGGCTCCTGCGCCTGACGAAGAACCCTATATCAGCGTAGGTGATACAATCTTGCCCGGTCAGACCGTCTGTATTATTGAGGCCATGAAGATTATGAACGAGATCCAATCAGAGGTAAAAGGAAGGGTTGTGGAGATCCTAATAGAAAACGCAGAACCGGTAGAGTACGGCCAGCCTCTTTTCATTCTGGAAACGTCATAGGCTTGTGCCCTACAAAATGCAGGAGGTATGTCGTGTCGGATCTCTCAATCCAAAAAGTAGTTGTAGCAAATAGGGGCGAAATCGCCCTCAGAATCATTAGGGCTGCTAAAGAACTTGGCATTAAGTGCGTCGCTCTCTACTCCGAGCCTGACAAGGATTCTCTTCCTGTGATTATGGCTGACGAAGCGTATTGCATCGGACCAGGGCCCGGGATACGGAGCTACCTTAATATCGCTAACATTATCAGTGCAGCGTTAGTGTCAGGTTCTGACGCAATTCACCCGGGTTACGGGTTTCTTGCCGAGAACCCATATTTTGCGGAGATATGTTCATCTCATGGAATCAAGTTCATAGGGCCCAGGCACGATGTAATGAGTAGTATAGGGAGCAAAGCCGTAGCCAAACAGATCATGGCGGAACACGGCCTTGATGTTATCCCAGGCACCCCAGGTGTTATAGATGATGTAGGAGAGGCTGAAGCATTTGCTGCCGAGTACGGTTTTCCTGTGATGATCAAAGCAGCAGCAGGCGGCGGTGGAAAAGGAATGCGTATAGCCTATGACAGAGATGAACTCGCCGGAAGCGTTAAATTTGCCCAGGCTGAAGCAGAGGCCGCATTCGGTGTTCCCGGGGTCTATCTCGAACGTTACTTCAAAGGCGCAAGGCATGTTGAGGTTCAGGTCTTAGTGGATGAACAAGGTTGCGCTGTGCAATTAGGAGAACGGGATTGCTCTGTGCAGCGCGGACATCAGAAACTCATAGAAGAGTCGCCCTCCCCGGTTCTGGATGAGACTATCCGCCGAGCCATGGGGAGTGCAGCTTTACTAGGTGCAGAGGCTGCCGAATATACGAACGCAGGAACCGTTGAATTCCTTGTTGACTCTGAAGGCAGGTTCTACTTTCTCGAGATGAATGCAAGGATTCAAGTGGAGCACCCTGTAACTGAGCTTATCACCGGGATTGATATTGTGAAGGCACAGTTCATAGTAGCTTCAGGTGAACCATTACCGTTCAGCCAGGGGGATGTGAATGCAAAGGGCCATGCCATAGAATGTAGGATTTGTGCGGAAGACCCGGAAAGAAACTTTGTGCCTACGCCGGGTCAGGTAAGCAAGCTGATATTGCCCGGGGGGCCATGGGTCAGGGTGGACACAGCCCTTTATCCGGGATGCTACGTTCCACCCTACTATGATTCGCTCATTGCCAAAGTTGTGGTGTGGGGCAATAGCAGAGATGAAGCCATACTGAGAATGGCAAGGGCTTTAGATGAATTCACAATTGAGGGGATTTCCACGAATCTGGAGTTTCAACGTAAGCTCGTTACGAGCTCTGCATTTAGGCAAGGGAAGATTTACTGCGACTGTGATGTTCTGGACCTGATTTTCGGGGACGGGCATTGATTGCCGCTGATAACATGTGCTGATATAATACACCCAGGAGGAGGGTATGAGCGCTATGCAGCCAGGAGAACTGCGTTACCCTGAGGCTCCTTTACACGGAGCGCGTGAGGCTCTTGGGACCGTAAAAATCGCAGGCGAGGTAGTAAGCGTAATCGCCGGCCTCGCTGCTATGGAAGTCGAAGGCGTAGCCGGCATGTCCAGCGGAATTACCGGGGACATAGCTGAGCTGCTTGGACGGCGAAATCTAGCTAAAGGGGTCAAGGTTGAAGTAGGGGAGAGGGAAGCTGCTGTTGACCTCTATATTATTGTGGATTACGGTGTCAGGATCCCTGAAGTCGCATGGAAAGTACAGCAAAATGTAAAACAGGCTATTGAAAGTATGACCGGTCGTGAAGTTGTAGAGGTCAATGTCCATGTCCAGGGAGTGAATTTCCTGGCACAGGAGAAGAAAGAGGAGCCGAGAGTACGCTAGCAACACCGGTGAAAGGAGCAGTTCCATGAGAATACATGACCGGGCCGTTGTATTTATCTCAGCTATACTGCTGCTTGCGGTAGGCATAGTTTTTGTTGCCATGGCATTTGGGCCTAATCCCACCAGTTTCTTTTCAAATGTCTTTCTTACCAGGCAGTACGGAGGCCTTCGTCCTGCTGTAATCGTTATCTCAATTATATGCGTGCCGGCAGGCGCGTACCTGATGTGGCTTGCTTTTCGAAGCCGAGGGCGCAGGAAGACCATTGTTCGCGCTACCGGTCTTGGCGAGGTCAGGATTTCGTCATTGGCCATTGAGACGCTGATCAAACGAAGCGCACGTGAAGTCCCGGGCATACAGGATGTTGATACCGTAGTTGACGTCTCAGGGGAAGATATTGAGGTATATGTGTCAGTTGTTGTCAGTCCTGATGTCTCGATTCCGGGAGTGGCAGAGCAGATTCAGGCCAAACTAGGCAGGTACATCAGCGATACAATCGGAGTGGACGTGTCCAGAGTGACAGTGCATGTACGCAATGTAGGCCAAGAACAGAGGCCTCAGAGGGTAATATAATTGCAGAGACAGACGCTTATGTGGTCTTGGCATCTCCATGGACAAGGTGAAGGATGTGGACTGCACAGGAAAAGAGGTGCAAGTTAATGCAGCCCGGGATGGGGAGTTTCTTGCGTATCGCTCTTGTTAAATATCCGGGAAAGCTAATAGGGACGATTCTAGGATTCATCGTAGGATTGGTCATGGTGATTGCAGGTCCTATAGCCGGACTCTACTTAGCCGCTTGCATAGGAGTAGGTTATCTTGCCGGTAATTATGTGGATCGGGGAAGAAGACATACAAATGACATTTTTTTGGAAGATTTTCTCCCGCCTGATGAAGGCTGACGCGGAACGTGGGAGGTTAGGGGGATTACTTTGACAAGGAGGGATGCGCGAGAAGCAGCGTTTGTTGTGCTTTTTCAAGTAGATGTCGGGCGCATGAAACCTGAAACCGCCATTTCGACCACACTAAGTGACAAGGACGCCGGATGCCGAAATGTCGAATACATTCACCGTGTTGTCCTTGGAACCCTCGGGAACCTCCAATCCATCGACGATACCATTTCTCGTCTTGCCATCGGTTGGACCTTGGATCGCATGGGANNATAAATGTAGCGATAAATGAGGCGGTGTCCCTCGCCCGGAAGTTCGGTGATGAGGAGTCATGGAAATTCATAAATGGCATCCTAGGGAAGTTGGCGCGGGAGATGAAAGAAGATTAAATGCTTGCCATATATTCTGTTTCCGAAATAAGTAAATACATAAAAGCTCTGATAGAGAGTGATGATTTTCTTGCCGGTGTTTGGATAAAAGGAGAAGTGTCCAATTTCACCCTGCACTCATCAGGGCACATGTATTTCAGTCTAAAGGATGAGGCAAGCCGGCTCAGATGCGTGATGTTCAGGTCACAAAACTCTCGACTCAAGTTCATGCCGTCTGACGGAATGTCGGTATTCGCATACGGCGCTATAGGCATGTATGAGAGATCCGGCGATGTGCAGCTTTATGTTGAGGACATGATGCCTTCCGGAACAGGTTCCTTATATCTGGCGTTCCTTCAACTCAAGGAAAAGCTGGATAAGGAAGGGCTTTTTTCGCCTTCTAGGAAAAGGAAACTTCCAAGCTTTCCTAAAGTTGTGGCAGTGGTGACTTCTCCTACCGGGGCAGCAGTACGTGACGTGATCACAGTCATCAAAAGGCGTGCACCCGGTGTCACCATTCTTGTTGTCCCTGCGCAGGTTCAAGGTGACAGCGCTCCCGAGAGTATTGTGCGGGCTCTCGAATTGGTGAATCGAGCCGGTTTTATCGATGTGGTCATTGTGGGACGAGGCGGTGGGTCAATTGAAGAGCTCATGGCGTTTAACGATGAGAGGGTCGCAAGAGCGATTGCTGCGTCTCGGGTTCCTGTGATATCTGCAGTCGGACATGAGACAGACTTCACTATCGCCGATTTTGTAGCTGACATGCGGGCTGCCACTCCGTCTGCTGCTGCGGAAATGGCTGTGCCGGACATGGATGAACTGGAAAAGACCCTTTTCCAACTGAACTTGCGTCTTAACAGCAGTATTCGGACGGTTCTATCTGACAATAAGGGGAAGCTCCGGTCACAAGTAAGGTCGCATGTCTTGAGGTTCCCAATGGAGCTCACGAGAGACCACCGCAGACGGCTTTCTGTTGAAGGTGGCCGTCTCTATGCACTCACCCAAGGTGTGCTTTCGAAGAAGCGCGAGGATTTCAGGGCTTTGTCGGGTCAAATTGACGGTCTGAGCCCTTTTGGAACTCTGGGCCGAGGGTATGGTTTTGTCAGGAAACTTCCTGGGATGAGTGTGGTACGTAGTGTGGGACAGGTGGCGCCTGAAGAAGAAATAGAAGTCGTGCTTCAAGACGGAAGCTTTACGGCTATTGTAAAGTCTGTGCTTGAGGAGGAGAGCGCGGGTGGGAAAGACAAAAGAGGATATTAGTTTTGAGGAAGCCATGAAGCAACTGGAGGAGATGGTAGATTCCTTGGAGTCAGGTGCTCTGGGACTGGAGGAATCTCTTGAAGCCTTCGAAAAAGGGATGTCTTTGGTGAGGGTATGCCAAAAGAAACTGGAGGACGCTGAAACTAAGATCGCTCAGCTTATTGAAACAAAGGAAGGAAGGCTTGTCACAGAATCATTTCGGATCGGGGACGAGTCATAGTGGAGAAGACCTTTAATGATTGGAAACTGATGATAGATGCAGCCCTAGATGCTGCCATCCCTTCTTCTGATACACAACCTGAACTACTCCATAGAGCTATGAGATACGCGGTATTTCCAGGTGGTAAGAGGATCCGTCCGCTGCTCGTCTTGTCTACCGCAGTGATGATAGAAAGAGTTAGGCTTGGTGTAGAAGGGTCCGGCTTTCAAGTGCTTGAGCGAAGCATTCCTCCTGCAGTTGCCATTGAGTTAATACATTCATATTCTCTTGTCCATGATGATCTGCCATCCATGGACAACGACGATTTCCGGCGTGGACTGCCAACTGTTCATAAGGCTTTCGGGGAGGCAGAAGCAATCCTCGCAGGGGATGCCTTGCTTTCTCTTGCGTTTGAAGTGGTCTCGAAAGAGGAAGCCTATGGACTGATGGGGCCTCTGACTTCAATCAAGATCGTGTACGAACTGGCCGGAGCGTCAGGAAGCCTTGGTATGGTGGGCGGACAGGTTATGGATATTTCCCCTGTTCACCCTGATATGGGAGTTGCGTATACTGAAGAAATGAGCGACCTGAAGACCGGNNCGTGCGTTTCAGGTTCAGGATGATATCAATGACTCTCATGAGGAAGGCCTTTTGACGTTTTCCGGAATCCTCGGGGTCAAAGAGGCAGGATTATACGGTTCCAGTCTTCTCTCTTCCGCTATTGACATTCTAAAGCCTTATGAGAAGCAAGGAGAAGAACTCCTTTGGCTTGCCACTAGGGCACTGGGCTTCAGTTGATGGCAAATTTCGCATATGATATAATCAAGTCCATCAGGGTAGGTGGTGCAGTATTCTAGTCAGCGCCTCCATCTTTGAAGGCGGGCCTAAAAA
>MTKW01005210.1_pt1 | contig 11094 bp, 6 predicted proteins | sample 1042761 | NCBI WGS metagenome assembly MTKW01 (sample SAMN06205366, study PRJNA360243) | anaerobic digester metagenome | biome: Wastewater treatment plant; feature: Anaerobic digester sludge; material: sludge; isolation source: anaerobic digester fed with sludge from wastewater treatment plant ...
ATGTAGAAGGTGTCGTCGTTGGCGTTGTATGCGAGGCCCCGCTGGGACACGCCGGCCCACGTTGCATTGTGTATAGAGCCGATGGTCTGGCCGCTTACGGGGTCGATCTTGTAGATGGCGTTGTCGCCGCCGACGTTGACTTGCCAGATGTAGGTTCCATCGAAGGCCATGTCGCCGGACCAGGAGCCGCCGAAATCAGCAGACCACCATCTGCCGGTATACACGCCGTCCGAAGTAACCACGAAGTCATCTGTTGGGTCAACTGCGCCGTCTGCGATTACCACTTCATCAGAGTCGAAGAGCACTCCGACGCCCCACGGATCGCCTATAGGCGACGGGCAGGTCCAGCTCGTAATCACTGAACCAACGGCGTCAGGGAGCCATTCTGATCTTTCAGGATTCGGATGAGCCCCATAGAGATCCGAGGCGGTTCGGGCTTCGGTATCCTTTATGTCCTCAGGAAGTACGATTCTCTCCGGCATCTGGACCAGGCTTGGGAACTCGCCGCTTCCGAAGAAGAGAATTCCAGGCCCTGCGTTGGAGAGGGTAAGNNGCCGATGCAGCTTCCGCGACAGTTACCTTCACTGTGGCGGTTGCTTCGTATCCGTCGTTATCGACCGCTGTGAATGTGGCTGTGTACACGCCTGCTGTTGTGTAGACGTGATCCGCCACGAAGCTATGGACATCGGGCGAACCGTCGCCGAACGACCAGTATTTGTCTTCTATTGAACCGTCAGGGTCATATGCCGCCCCAACGAACTGGAAGGATGTCCCGGGAGGCCCTTGCTGAGGATTCACAGCGCATGCTGTAATCTCAGGCGGGTTGTTCGGAATCACCTGGATGTGGACGGGAATTATTGTCCTCGGATCGCGGATATCGTTGGTGTCGAGCACAACTGCGCCGTCCAACGTCCCGGATCCGACAAGCGCCAGGTCGAATGTGATATCCAGATCCATACTCTCGCCGGGCTCAAGGTCGCCTTCAGTAGGCCAGACTGACATCCAGCTTATGGGCTTGATCCTTATCGCCAAGTTGTTGTGCATGTAACCTGCTGTGTTGTGGAGCACCTGCAGTCCATCGGTGCCTGTGACGTTTTCGACGCCGATGGTGCCGTCCTTTTCATAGGTAGCNNGGCCTGGAACGTGTACTGGCCGTTGTTGTAGTACCTGGGCAACTTGCACCACTCTACTATGAATCGATTGTTGACTTCATCGTAGTAGTAGAAAACACCACCGTCTGCCGGTGCCTGCGGCGGGTTCAGGTCGTCCCAATAGACAGCCATCATGTCATTTGGCTCAGCCGGATTGGGAATCGCTACGTTGGTGTATGCATTCCCCTTTGTGCCAAATGTCAGATAACCGTCGGAACAGATCCTAATCTCTGTCTTGATGTCTCCGTAGAACGGGAAGTCAAACGGTAGAGCAACTACCCTGGAGTCATCGCCTGAAACAGGTACTTTCGTACCAATCGTGCCAATTTCAACCCAGTCGAACACCGGTCCGCCGGGTTCGTCTGAATCACGCCACATGTAGCCGAAAGCATCGGGGCCACCTGCGCCCAACGGATCGAGTTCACCTACTGCAGTAGGGAGCCCTGCGGTGAACGCTGTTGCTTCAAACTCGAGCGGCGCAAGTCCGGTGTTTGTCACAGTCAGCGTCTCAGTAAGCTCTCTGTGCGCTCGAATCACTCGATTGAATGAAGCAGGATCTACAGTCGCCTCAGGCAGATCAGCTACGACTACGGCTATATCTGCCGAGGTCTCGAACCCGTCGTCGTCGACAACCGTCACTGTGGCGGTGTAGTTGCCCTCTGCCACGTAGGTATGGACAGGGTTGAACGTCCCGTTCACGGTTGGGCTGCCGTCGCCGAAGTCCCAAATAGCATCGACGACCATCCCGTCCTGGTCGTAAGCATCCACTGAGAAGTGGACTTCCAGCGGGGCGCTTCCAGCCCACGGGTTGGCAGTGGCAGACCGAATCGTCGGGTTGATGCGGGACCTTACGAACATGAAGGTGTCCACATCGATTTTAGGATTCGCCGGGTCATTGCTTTCAATCTCGACTACAGCCTTCCAGGTGCCTTTCGGCAAGTGGTCAGCGAAGAACATCAGGTCGAATGTGTCCGTTTCTCCGGGATTAATAGCTCCTCCGGTGGAGCTTGAGATGATCCACCCCGGCAGGAACATGATCGCCATGTCATCATGGACATAGTTCTCGTTGTATGCCACTTGCAGCCCTACTGTGCCCGTGGCGTTTTCGATTCCGATCGAGGCTTCGTTAAGGCGCGTCCCGGCCATAGTCAGGTACTGGTACATGATTACGCCTTGAGGTGAAAGCCATACCTGGAACGTGTATGGGCCACCGCTGCCCAGCCTGGGCACGTTGGTGTACTGGACTATAAAGGCTTCGTCGTCGCCATAGTAGTGACAAGTTCCGCTCGAGCTCAGGGTGAGGTCATCCCAGAATACTGCGAGCAGGTCGTTGGGATTCATGGTGCTCGGGATGTTGGCGTTAGTCCACACACCGAGGCTGCTTCCGAAAGTCAGGTACCCGTTGGAACATATACCTATCTGCGATTTATTCTCACCGTAGAACGGGAACTCAAATGGCAGGTCGACCACGACGCCGCTATCGTCTCCCAGAGACACCTGGGTTCCTATGGGCCTTATGTCCTGCCATTCGGGAGGAATCATGCCGGGCTGATCGGTGTCGAGCCAGAAGTAGCCATACTCATCAGGCCCGCCCTGGCCGAGCCTGGCCTCGCCTGACGCATCCAGCTTCCCGACTAGCCTGACGTTTACACTGTACTCGAGCTCGCCAAGGCCTGTGTTGCTTACAGTGACCTCGCGAGTCGTCTCTTCACCCCACCACAGGTCGACGTGGATTTCATCCGGATCTACACCTATGACAGGCGGGAAGAAGACCTTGATAGTGAGGGAAGCGGCGGCTTCCAGGCCCTCGCCATCGACCGCATGGAAGGTGGCCATGAAATCGCCTTGCTCTTCATAAGTATGTACGGCATTGAACTCGTGCACAGGCTCGCTTCCATCGCCGAAGTCCCACCATTTGTCCACAATTTCGCCTTCACGTGACATCGCAGACGCGGTGAATGTAACTTCCAGCGGCGGGGGGCCGAACCTGGGCTGGGCATCAATGGACGTTATCACCGGCCCGCCCAATTCGAGGATCGCCGCGCCAACGTTCAGTCTGCCGTTGCTTACTACCTTCCCCTGGTACGAGGGCTTCACGTCGACAGTACTAAGGAGTATGTCCTTCACTGTCGGCTCGCCCGGGGCCCATCCTGGCGCGCCCGGGTAAAGAGGGACGCTTGGCCGGAGCGAATGGATGAGAGCCGCCGAGCCTGATACGTGAGGAGTTGCCATGGATGTTCCGTAGAAGAAATCGTACGCCTCGCCTGGCTCAGTTGGCGGAGGATCCGGCGGAATGGTGGAGAGGACATATCCGCCTGGCGCGTACAGGTCGACGCTGGTCGGACCATAGCACGTGCTCCACCAGCCAGGGTAGTTGCACGGGGTATCGTTCTGCATCATAGCAGCTACGGATATGATGTTGGCGCTGTCGTAGCTTGACGGGTAGTGAGGATAGATGTCTGTATTGTCACCGCTGTTGCCGGCCGCGCACGACACGATGGCGTGCGTTGCTTCGATTGCGTCTTTCAGCGCCTGGTTGTAACCGCCCCCGCCCCAGCTACAGCTTATCACCTTCGCGCCCTTGTTGGTCGCGTAGTTGAAAGCCAAGATTGCATCGGAAGTGTAACCTCCGTCAGGGCCGAGGAACTTGAGAACCATGATCTTGATATCCCAGTTGATGCCGGCGACCCCCATGGCGTTGTTTGTAAGAGCGCCAATGGTGCCGGACGTGTGGGTACCGTGCTCGTCATTGAGGTACCCGTATGAGTCACGCTCGCCCGGATCCCATACGGAGTTGTCGCCATTGAACCAGTCCCATCCCCAGATGTCATCGATGTACCCGTTTCCGTCATCATCGATGCCGTTTCCGGGGATTTCATCGGGGTTAACCCAAATGTTCGGAGCAAGGTCCGGATGGTGGATATAACAACCTGTGTCAATGATAGCCACGAGTGTTTCTTCAGATCCTGTGTATATGCCCCAGGCTTCCGGTGCATCAATGTCGGCGTCATCAACAGGATCTCCTGCCATCCTTGGATCTCTGAACTGGCAGTTCTCGTTATGCAGACCCCACATCTTGTTGAATTCAGGGTCGTTAGGGATGATTGGGGCATCACCATACACTTGGTCCTTGTAGCGGATATAGTCCCTTTCAGCATAGAGAATTCCAGGAGCCACGCTGAGACTTGATATTGCTGAGTCAGGGCTTATGCCCTCAGGAAGATCCACTATGCCTATTCTTACACCGTGCGGAAATTCCGGAGTTGGTTTGAAATCCGCGATTTTCCGGACTGAGTATCCTAGTTGTTGTATTGAAGCTATAGCTGCATTTGTAGTAACGGCATGGGAAAAGCGCACTATGATCCTGTTTGGATGATACACGTCAGGACCGGGTTGCCATCCGCCGCGAGGTTCTGCCTGTTTGGCCAAGGCGATTCCCGCAGCAGCGTAGGTCATGACTACCAAGAGGATTAGCGTAGCAGCAAGTATGAATTTATTCTGTCTGCCAAGAAACATGTGTTACTTGCCCTCCTTTCCACCAAGGTCCACAATTGAACGCTTGGTGATACAGCAGATCAAAGTAGGGAACACAATGAACAACCAAGTAGCCGGTGCAATTCCAGTTGTCTTTTCATCACCTCCTTGTCTCTTGAACCGGGGCGCAAGCTGTACAGAATCTTGAGTCCCGGTTCAAGTCGCTTACTCGAAAGCAGGCCAAAACAACAAGACGTCNNCAAACTCCTGCCGCATTGGCAGAATTATCAGAATACTCCAATAAAACTGCCAACACAATGGCACAATTGTACATGCAGACACTTTTAGCTGTGATAGAACATGCAAGAGAAGAGTCAAAATGATGCCTTCAGTCCTGTCTCCAGAGTCACGGCATTTGCAGGCGCGCCAGGACCGGTTGGCGGACGATGTGTATGATATCCAAGGGAGATTCCCAGTGACCACATGTTGCTGAGACGGTATCTGAGCCCGCCTTTCAGAGTCCCTTTGATGTCAGTGATGTCGTCCCCGGATAGCGCTTGAGTCTCGATGCCGGTTGATCTAATAATGGCCTCTCCCGTTATGGTGAGCTTGTCACTGAATTTGTAGTCGACAGAATCCTGCAAGCTGAGGGAGTATTTCTGCCACCCTGTCAAGGCAGACGACGATGTGAGAGAGTAGGTCGCGGACGCTACATTGTTCAGGCTTTGGATGGGGCTCCAAATGACCCGCGCTGTTCCTGTCAGTGAATCAGTAAAAACAATTCCTAAGTCCGGACGGCAAGATTTAGATCGTTTCCATCTTAAGTCGAACTGGGGCACTAATTTCCCGCGTGCGGTTGAACTGAGCGTGGCAAAGACCTCTGTATCGAGAGTAAGCTTGCCTATACCCGCATACTCTGTTTGTTTGAGGCTTACTCCGGTAGATGTTCGGAAATCTCCCAGGGTGCCTGAGAGATGTCCCTGAACCGCAAGGCCTTGTCTTGTTTGCCCTGAGAACGGAGTGGTTTTGTCCCACTTCAGTACAACGGCGGGGGTCAAGTTATTGTCTCTGAAAGAGAGTGCAGGCAGCGTCGCCCGCATTTCGACTCTCTTGTCGTCGAAAGTCTTGAGAGTAGCGATATTATCCCGCGTAGTCTGTCTATAGTATGTCCTTAACGCTATGGGGCCGAGTTGTTTGCTCCACTGGGCGCTTATGCCGGTTTCCATTATCCCTGTAACATGTTGATCCTGCCCTCCGGGATCTAAGGTCTTAACAGGCTTTCGATATCGGGCTGATATGGAAAGGGCGTCTATTGTCAGTGTGGCATCGCCCCGCAGGCTGACCTGAACATAAGAATTCTCAGGCTTTATCATGTTCTGGCTTCTGGTAGTCTCATAGCCTGCACCGACACTAAGCCGGTTGTCAAAGAAGCTTTGACGGCCTGCGACGGATAAAGTATGCTCGTGCCGTTCGTATCCGGGTGCTTCGTTATCATCTATCTGCGAAATACTGTATGAGACGTCTACCTTCGGCCCTATGTCGACTGTTCCGCCTATTCTGTTCGTTATGACCAGGATTTCCTTACCGGCTTCATCCCGGCTCACTCCGGAATAGGCCTGAGTGCGCGACCCGGAGTGTTCAGCCATGACACCGGCTCTGGAACCCAACTGCCACTCTGTGCCTAAGCTCCACACATCCATAGCCAGCCTTGAAGCCTGACCTATTTTCGTAAACCCCGGGGAAAGAGTCTCATAGTTTCCGTATAGGCTTCCTGTTCCCAGAGCGTACCTGGCGTTGATCCGTGCAGCATGCCCTGTTGCCGTGTGCTCCCGGGCTGCAATATCCACATAGTGCCTGGAGTCGTTAGTTGCAACACAGAGATCAGGGCCTTCATGTTCGGCAACTATCTCAGGCGTGAGGACTTCAAACCCCACCATTTTGTAGAGATCCTTTCCGCCTACCACGGGTTTTCCGGCGATTCCCGCCCACAAAGTTTCCATACCTTCATATTTGTGTCCCGGACCTATGCCTACTGCAGTAACGGCATATCCCCTTGTAGCCTCGACAATTTCACAGGTTGTGCCGTTCCACAGATACAGTCCGTCTGAAGCGCCTATCCACAGCAATCCATTCCAGAGCGCGATGGACAGAGGATCTCTCACTTCCGAAGTATCAAGGATCCGGCTCCATCGGCTGTCGTCAGCCCTGGCGTAAACCCCGCTTTCGGTAGCTGCAAAAGTGCGAAAGCCATTGACGGTGTTGGCTGAGGACCAAAGAGACTTCACACGTACGTCTTGGAGTTCAGACTTAAAGCGGACCCCGCTCAACACAGCTACGCCGCAGTCGGATCCCACCAGAATCAAATTGTCAATGGGATCATAGGCGATATCGGAGATAGCATCTGAAGGCAGGCCTGACTCGGCAGACTTCGCATACGTCCGCCATGTATCTAAGCTACCTAGATCCGCAGACGCTAATCCACTGTCACAAGTTCCGACCCAAACAGTCCAAGGAGTTACCGCCACACAGGCCAGGTTGTTGCCGGGTAAGCCGGCTGACGCATATATTCTTCGCCAATTACTTACATAGTCGAAGGGGTTCTGACCGGAGGGGCCGGGGGCTGCAGAGAAAACAGTGAGTCCGCTGTCTGTTGCGAAGAACCAGGTGTCGTCTGCACACGCCATATCACGCACAGTTGGCGATGAAAGTCCTGAGCCTACACTGTAGTTGCGGAACTCTCNNATTATCATCGAACGGGAACTTGTCGTGGCTGAAAGCCAGATCACCGGATATAGTTAACCCCTTGTAGTTGTACTTCCCGGAAAACCCCACGATTGTGTGGGTGTTTGGCATTGTAGGAGTCAATTCAGGCAGTGCTGCGGATTTCGGATCATCGGCGTACATGGCAAGCTCCAGCTTTAACTTGAGGCTATCGTTAGGTGTCCATCCCACTGTGGCGCCGTAGAAATTTGCTTTGTAGTCTGTCACTTTGCCAAACGGGCCTCTGAAGTACTCGTATTCCACCCGTACTACATCGTCAGGTTCAAGCATCCGGAATATGGTAAGGATGCCTAGCTCGTAATCGATAGAGTAATCTATGTTTCTTTCAAGGAGCACATCATTGAGGTAAACCTTCTCGCTTCCTTCAGCAATAGATAAGCCCAGGTTAAATGTGCCCATAGCTGTCTCATAGTTGTACCGGATTCGGATTCCGTCATACATATCGAAGAACCTTGAGGGAAAATCGAACTCAATTATGCCGGTATCGTACCCTACCTGAAACACAAGAGGTGTCTCTGTTTCTACAGGCAGGAATTTCCCGTCCTTGCGCACTTCCACTTCAACTGAACCGGGGGCAATATCCGTCTGTCCAAGGTCATAGAGGCGTTGGCGAAAGTAGGAGTCAGCCTTTACGTCCAGAGCTATTGCGCCGTGCCCGTTTTCCGTTCCTGCCGCAATGTAGGCGTGGAGTGTGAGCAAATCCTCGAGGAAAGCTGCCTCAGTTTCGCTTTCATAGATGAAGGGGTACCTCATTTGACTGCTTCCTGAAAGTCCGTGCTTGGCATTGTAAGCCCGGATCAAGGCCTGTATCTGGCCGCGTAGAATGTCTCGAATCTCAAACCGCAAGGCCAGCACATCTCGAGTGGAGGAGACTGTCACGAACTGCCCGTTGGCAAGGGGTATTTTCCCGCCTGCGCATATTCCGCCTTGCTCATTAGGGTCATCAAGATACAGATATCCCAGATTCCACAAGTCCAAAGTCGCCTCAAGGCTTCTGCCTTCACCGGATGTCTGCTCATCATCGTATCGTATCCACGTGCCCATGAAATCAGGATCATATGCACCTGTCATCAGGTAGTATTCCATACCTTCGATGGAAGCCCGGAATCCGCCGGTAGATGGGGAGGGGCCATAGGGAGCATGGGGCTCATAAAGTATTATCTCTTCAGCAGAATTGCCCCGGAATGTTTTCTTTGCGGCAATTCCCTGCACGCGCCCGACTGTAACTCCTGCCTCAACCGTGGGAAACGTGGCACTGAGTTCCAGGCCACGCAGACGCCCGGAATATGTCGTATATGGGTTTTCCGATCTCACGGACAGGCCGCCAAACCGGCCTTTGATCGGATCTCCATCGAGCCTCAGCTCCAGTACTTGCAGGTTACCGTCCTTCCGGTTGTCAAGATTGGCGGAAATGGATAGTCCAGAGGTTACTTGTCCGTGCACGTTAAGGGAAAGCACCTGCAAGACATCGGCCTGACCTGCAGTGTAACCCGACCCAACAAGGGCGGCCGCATCGCCCCAAGCGTACTTTAGCTTGAATTCCACCTCACCGCCGATATGGAGAGATGGACCTTGTAACTCGTTTGCGTAGGCGAATTCGGTATGAATTAGGGGGAGGAGCAGGACAATGGGCACAACTAAGTAGATTACCATAAGCAATCGCCGGTTCCGGAAAGTGTACGTACCGTGCGGGGTTGCCGGTGTTGCACCCGGGGACGGCTCCCCAAGCGGGTTGCCTTGATAAAATTCGGCCCGGGCTCCGGACCTATCATGGTAGAAAGTCTCCATCTTCGTCACCCCTGACAGCATCTGACATTGATACGGCCCGACATCGTCCGCATGAATGGACCGTTTAAGAGAAACGAAGGGCCCCCTGTATTATTAGGGGGCCTTATTCGTGTTCGCCTAGAACGATATTCCCAATGACAGCCAATGGGAATCAGAAAGTACGCGGTGTGTCTGGTATGCATAGTCAATTCGGAAGTTTTGGTAGGAGAAGCCCGCGCCGGCTGTGAGCCTCGTATTGCCATCCCCGGCGAGAATGCCTCCCGCCCTTACTGCCACTTGAGGCGTGATTAGATACTCTGCTCCCAGGTGACCTGTGGTATTCGTGATGTCAAAGTCCAGAGCTACGGTCAGCTTCTGGATAGGCTTCATCGAAGCGCCCATGACGAATACCGGATCGAAGGGATCGCTATGTCCGCTTTGGTACTTGACTGCGCCGATGAAGTTTCGTGCAACTGCCCCGACTCGGAGTCCTCCCATTTTCAATCCTTCGATTGAAGGCAAATCCCCGAGTGCGCCGATGTCTGCAGTAATCCCGAATCCCGTGTTGCCTGGCGCAGCCTGAGAATAGAGCTTCAATGAGCCGCCGAGGGAGAACATCCCGAACTTGCCTGCATATCCGCCCATTAAGGCGCTTTCACGGTATCCGAATGAGTCACCCGGGTTGCCGTACTCATCTCTTTCAGTCACAGTCGACATCAAGCCCACTACGCCGACCCCAAGGTTTTTCTGTGCATAGCCTGCACCGAGGTAATTGCCGGCGCCAAGCAGAGATGAATATAGTGACGTAACGTTGTGCCCTTCTACATATGTTAACCCTGCCGGGTTATAGTATATTGCGTTGGCATCATCGGCAATTGCCACATATGCTCCGCCCATCCCCAGCGCCCTGGCGCCCATTCCGATATCGAAGATCACCGCCGTTCCCACCGGATTCCCGGCAGGCGCGGCAAGCGCCGTCTGCGCAAATAGAGTGACTGCCATCGCCACCAGGGCGACCATTACTAACCGTTTCGTAAGTTTCCTATTCATGATGTCACCTCCTCAATCAGCGGCTGATGACAAGCCGCATAATGTCGGACTTGGTTCCGTCTGCTGTTACCATGTAGCAGAGGTACAGCCCGTTAGCAAGTGGCTTGCCTGCCTTATTCACCAGTGGCCATACGTAGAAGAACTGCCCGGCTGTGATTTCATGAGAGAATACGAGCCTTCCGGCCATGTCATATATATAGAGTGTGGCGCCGCCCGATGCGTTGATGTAGAAGTTGATTACATCGGACGCCGGCACAGGTCCTGCGACGAACGAATTAGCGCCTGCATTGATTAGCAGGAATTCACCGCTTATCGCATAACCGGAGTTGCCGAAGCGATCAGATGCAACAACCTTCACACGGCAGGGGCCGCTTCTGGGTGTCTCGCTTACATCCCATTTGTATACTCCATTGTTCGCCAGGCCTGTTGCGAACGTTGTCCACGTTGTTCCTTCATCGAATGAGTATGCCAGCGCAATGGTTAGGTCTACCTCATCAGGATGAATGGCTTCCCACCTAACGTCGTTCTTGCCGTACCACTTGTCTCCGCTGACCGGCGCGAGGACTGTCACGTCAGGTTGCAAGCCGAGCCAGTCAATTATTGTGTCCAGAAGGAGCTCAGCAATGGATGGCGGCAACGGAGGTTCTTCCGCGTTGTCTGATCCGATCCTGGCCGCTTCAGAGCTCGCTGTTGGAATCGCCTCGAACATGAAGGCAAAGAAAGCCAAGCGGTGTTCGCCTTCATATCTCAGAGCACACGGCTCGCCTGTATCATTGAGGAATACCGGATATGCCCCTTCAGCGAGAACCAGGGAATCAGTGCCGTTAACTAAGTCAAGGTCATCAAAGAGTATCTCTAGTCCGTCTGTAAT
>MTKW01008964.1_pt1 | contig 11093 bp, 11 predicted proteins | sample 1042761 | NCBI WGS metagenome assembly MTKW01 (sample SAMN06205366, study PRJNA360243) | anaerobic digester metagenome | biome: Wastewater treatment plant; feature: Anaerobic digester sludge; material: sludge; isolation source: anaerobic digester fed with sludge from wastewater treatment plant ...
CCCTGACGCTGCCAGGGTCTGCGGAATTAACGTGCAGAAGACGATTCTCAAGGTATATCTCCTTGGTGGGTTTTTCACGGCTATAGCAGCAATCTTGGTTACTGCCCGCTTGAACTCATTCTGGCCTACGATGGGGACCGGATTTGAATTCGATGCCATAGCCAGCGTTGTTATTGGTGGAACAAGCCTTTCCGGTGGTGTCGGCTCTATTGGCGGTACTGCGATTGGTGTGCTTTTGATGGGTGTTATTAATAACGCATTAAACTTGTTGAATGTATCAGCTTTTTACCAGCAGGTGGCAAAGGGAGTTATCATCTTCGTAGCGGTTCTACTGGATACCCTCAAGATTATGTACGCAAAGAATCGGTAGATGTCCACTGGTGATTGATGAGGTATTGAGGGAGGTGGTACCGGAACAACAAGTGTTTCTGTCGCGACCGAATGAGTCATCACTTGTAGCGAGGAAGAGGTAACAAACCAAATCTTAACTGGAGGGAAGATAAGATGAAGGTTACTCGTATAGTCTCCATCTTGCTGGTTGTTCTCCTCGGTTTCTCATTGATTGCCACTGCCCAGGAGAATCTTGAGGAAAGAGTTTCAGAGCTTGCCAAACTGGCTGAGACCGGTAGGTCTGCGGTTGTGCCCGGCGAACCCATGATAGGTCTTGTAATGGCTGCTTTGGACCATGTGGGCTGGCTCAACATTTACAAGGGTGTTTTGATGGGAACCGCCATGTATGGTAACGGACTGACCACTTTCTCAGGTCAAAACTCCGCTGAGATCCAGATGAACGAGGTTGAGGACCTGATTACCAAGGGAGCGAAGGCGATTATCCTCAACCCCGTTGACTCAGCTGCTCTCTCTGCTGCTGTTGTCAAGGCAAACCAGGCAGGTATCCCGGTAGTGACTCTTGACCGCTCTGTCACAGGTGGCGAAGTCGCTGCAGTCGTTGAGTCAGACAACATCGAGTGCGGTCGCCTCTCTGCCAGGCTGATGGCTCAGGCAGTAGGCGACAAGACCGTAAAAGTCCTCGTCCTCCAGGGCGACATGGCTACCAGTGCAGGTCTTGAGCGCCATGAAGGCTTCATGGAAGAAGTCAAAAAGTATCCGAATCTCCAGGTCGTTTCAGTACTTCCGGCCTACTGGAAGCCTGAAGTAGCCAACGCTGCAACTATGGACGCATTCCAGGCTCATCCTGACATTGGAGCGATCTACTTGCCATCTGACAACCTCTACACAGAGACTGTTTTGGCTGCTCTGAAGCAGCTTGACAAGCTCTATCCGGTAGGCGACCCCAGACACGTAGTCATCGTCGGTGTCGACGGCGGTCCCAACATTTGTGACGCCATACGTGAAGGCCTGGCTGATGCTTCTGCTTCCCAGGACCTCCATGGAATGGGCAAGACTTCAGTTGAGATGGCTCTGAAGGCAATCAGAGGCGAGAAGATCGACAACCCCATTGTTAAGATTCCTCCGACAGCCATAACATTGGAGAATGTGAACGATCCCAATCTCTGGGCTAACGTCGAATTCTAAAGAGTGCCCTTTCGGGGGAGGCCGACTCAGTGTCTGGCCTCTCCCAAGCCTTCTTAAGAATAACGTCTGTAAAATATCTCCATAATCAAATCCAGTGATGTTCTCCTCTCTAGACCAGTTGTGCTTGGGTTGATCAAGACAGCACGATAAATACGGATTACCAGTGGAACATCTGTAGAGGAGTAGGTAACAACAATTAATTCCATTATAGAACTATAAGCGCATTTGTGGAAGGTGTAGGTTTGATGAAAAAGACAACTCTTTTGAACGCTGAAATCAGTCGTGTAGTTGCCGATATGGGACACGGTGACTACCTTGTCATAGCTGATGCAGGCCTTCCTGTGCCACCTGGTGCAGTGAAGATTGACCTTGCTGTGAAGCCGGGTGTTCCGACATTTTTGGAAGTCCTTGAGGCGATTCTAAGCGAGTTGGAAATAGAAGAAGTTACTATTGCCTCAGAGATGAAGGATAAAAGCCCTGATCTTTATAGAGAAATGAAAGCAAGGTTCGATGGAATAATGACTGAAATTAGCCACGAAGAATTCAAGTCAAGACTGAATAACGTAAAAGCAATAATCAGGACAGGCGAGTTTAAACCATTTGCCAATATTGCACTTCGTTCCGGAGTGGTGTTCTAACACACGTAAGCCTTTGAGGTATGCGGAAGGAGGTATGACTGTGTCAGAAAAAATGCTTGCAGCAGTTTTTCGCGGAGAAGGTAATCTCTCTTTGGAAGAAGTCCCAGTTCCTACTATCGAAGAATGCGACGATGTACTTCTTGAGGTTGAGGCAGTCAGTATTTGCGGGACTGACGTTCATATTGTAAGCGTCCCGCCTAGGTATATTGCAACTCCAAATACGATCTTGGGCCATGAGTACGTCGGCAAGGTTGTTGAGGTAGGTTCGGCCGTAACTCACCTTAAACTAGGTGACCGTGTTGTTGTAAACCCAAATATTTTCTGCGGATATTGTGTTTACTGTCAGAATCACATGCCCAATGTTTGTGAAAACATTATCGCTATAGGGATCGATTCTGACGGGGCATTTGCCAAGTACAGCAAGGTTCCTGCACGGCAGCTCCACAAGATTTCGCAGTCAGTGCCTGCAGAGGTTGCCGTTTTTGCAGAGCCGCTTGCTTGTGTGGTCAACGGTACTCAAAAAGTACGGATTCAACCCGGTGAGACAGCGGTAGTGCTTGGTGCCGGGCCGATAGGTCTTTTGTTTGCCCAAATGTTTAAAGCTTCCGGAGCAAAGGTTATTGTGTCAGAACCCAGTGAGTTCCGCCGGAAATACGTTGAGCTGAGCGGTGCTGACGTAGTGGTCGATCCGTCTAAGGAGGATCTCAAAGAGGTTGTGCTTCGGGAGACAGGCCTGGGAGCAGACGTTGTAGTTGATGCAGTAGGTCGGCTGTTAGGCACTGCCATAGATCTTGCCCGTAAAGGTGGTAAGGTTCTCTTGTTTGGCGTAGATGCCGCGGCTCAACAGACGATCCAACAGTGCAATATCACATTTAAGAGCCTGGAAGTATACGGAACCTGGCTTGCAAATGCCACCTTCCCGCCGGCAGTGAAGATCCTGGAGAGCGGTGTGCTTAAGCTTGAGGAGCTCGTAACTCATAAGATGCCGCTTACTGACATCCATAAAGGAATTGAGCTTCTTAGCAAAGGTGAAGCAGTCGAAATCGTGGTTTATCCGTAGCCATTCTGAAGACAATCAAGCTGAGGAGGGCCATCTATGAAGTTTAGCGCTTGTATTGAGATGCTTTTCACGGAAGTGCCTTTTATCGAGAGGTTGAATAAGGCAAAGGAGCATGGCTTTCACGGGGTTGAGTTCTGGAACTGGGATAACAAGGACCTCAAAGCTGTTGCTGAACGAGCCGGCGAGCTCGGCCTGGAGATTGTTACAATGCAAAGCAACCTCGGCGGCACTCTGATTGACCCCAGTGATAGGCCTAGATTTGTTGAGAATATTACAAAGTCGATCGAAACGGCCAAGAGCATAGGCGTAAAGAGGCTTTTCCTCTTGACCGATGAGCTTGCAGAGGATCGCTCAGTAAAGCCTCTGCCTTATGAAATCTCCGATGAGGAAAAGTATGAAAGCGTTCTTTCTGGGCTGAAGGAGCTTGCAGGTATTGCCGAGAATGCAGGCGTGACTTTGGTTCTGGAGCCTCTTAATACCTTGGTTGATCATAAAGGCTACTATCTAAACCACTCTGCTCTGGGATTCAAGCTTGTACGTGAGGTAGGAAGCCCGGCTATCAGGCTTCTCTACGACATCTATCATATGCAGGTAATGGAGGGCAATCTCATCGCAACAATAACTGAGAATAGCGACCTCATTGGCCATGTACATGTTGCGGATGTTCCCGGACGGCACGAGCCGGGAACCGGAGAGATCAACTATGCCAACATCTATGAGGCACTACAACGTGCAGGATACGATGGATACGTAGGATTTGAATTCGAACCCACAGGCACTACAGAGGATGCTTTAGCAGAGGTTAAGAGGATTTTCAGGTTCTGATTAAACGGCTTATAAATGGCTCATAAGAGGTGAATGATAATGGAATTGTCTCGCGATAAAATGCTGGAGATGTACAGACAGATGCTGAGGATCAGGTACTTTGAAAGCAAAGTGTCCCAGCTTTTCGCAGAAGGTGTTCTGCCTGGTTTCGTCCACCTTTATATCGGCCAAGAGGCAGTGGCTGTCGGAGTCTGTTCAGCCCTTGATGATGACGACTATATCACAAGCACTCACCGTGGTCATGGGCACATTATTGCCAAAGGTGGGAAACTGGACAGGGCAATGGCAGAACTCTTCGGAAAACGTACAGGATACAACAAAGGTAAAGGCGGGTCAATGCATATGGCCCATACAGAGCTTGGAATCCTGGGTGCCAACGGAATAGTTGGCGGAGGGATTCCGATAGCTACCGGAGCGGGTTTGTCTGCTAAGATGCGGGGCACGAAAGAGGTGGCTGTGGCATTCTTTGGAGACGGCGCATCTAACCAGGGGACTTTCCACGAATCTATCAACTTAGCAGCAGCATTTGATCTCCCGGTTGTCTACGTCTGTGAAAACAACCTTTACGGTGTTGGAACCAGGCAGTCTAAAGTCAGAAAAGTTGAAGACATTGCAGACCGGGCAATAGGATATGCGATTGCAGGCGTTATTGTCGACGGGAATGACGTGCTCGAAGTCTATAAGGCAGCCGTGGAGGCAATCAACCGGGCACGGAGAGGCGAAGGCCCGACCTTGATTGAGTGCAAGACTTACAGATGGCACACACACTTTGAAGGCGAACCTGATACCTATCGTCCTCCTGAAGAAGTCGCGGAATGGAAGGCTAAAGAACCCATAGGCAGATTTGAGAAGTATCTAGAGGACGAAAAGATCGCTCGAGCAGAAGAACTGGCTGCAATCCGTCGTGAGGTAGAGAAGGAACTTGAAGAAGCAGTAGAGTTTGCACAAAACAGCCCCGAGCCGGAGCTTTATGAAGCCCTTGAAGATGTTTATGCGTAATCTCCGGAAAGGAATGTGGAGGAGGATGTTTCCATGCGAGAACTAACGTACGCTCAAGCGCTTGGTGAAGCAATAGCCGAGGAAATGCGCCGTGACGAGAGAATCTTCGTGATGGGTTTGGATGTAGGACCTTATGGAGGCGCTTTTGGCGTAACCCAGGGTCTTTATGAGGAGTTTCCCGACCGTCTACTTGATATGCCTATATCTGAAGCTGGGTATGTTGGGGCAGCAGTTGGCGCAGCCCTTACAGGATGCCGCCCTGTAGTTGAGCTTCAGTATTCTGACTGGATTACCATTTCCAGTGACCAGTTGGTGAACCAGGCTGCAAACATGAGGTATATGTTCGGTGGGACGTGTTCTGTACCGATGGTTCTGAGGGCTCCGGTAGGCGGATACCTGTCTGCTGCAGCTCAACACTCCCATATGTTCGAGTCCTGGTTCGGGTTTGTTCCCGGCCTTAAAGTCGTATTGCCTGCCAGCCCATATGATGCTAAAGGTTTGCTTAAGGCTGCGATTCGCGATGATAACCCGATCATCTTCTTTGAGCACAAGCAGCTCTATAAGATGAAGGGTCACGTTCCTCAGGAGGACTATATTATTCCCCTTGGTAAAGCTGATATCAAGCGGGAAGGCAAAGACGTGACAATAGTTACTTACTCATACATGGTCCACTTCAGCCTTATTGCAGCAGAACGACTTGCTTCTGAAGGAATTGACGTGGAAGTTGTGGATCTTAGGACCATAAGTCCATTGGACGAGGAGACTATTCTGGAGTCTGTCAAGAAAACCAGTCGTTTGGTAGCAGTGCAGGAAACATGGAAACCGTTCAGTGTAGTATCTGAGGTTTCTGCCGTCGTGGCGGAAAAGGCCATTGACTACCTTGATGCGCCTATCAAGAGGGTTGCAAGTAAGTTCGCTCCTGTTCCGTTCAACCCGAACCTTGAGCGCTACGTGCTTCCTTCTGTTGAGGATATTGTGGAAGCAGTGAGAGAAACCGTAAATGCCTAAGCTGAAAATAGCGTATTGCGAATAGCCTGTTCGAGATTCAGGGCTCTGGATCGCATGAAAGGGAGAGTCGGAATGACTGCACCGCATGCTGATGTGTACGAGAAAGAACGGAGACTCAGAGACTTCATGGCACAGTGCGGGTTCGACTTCGTTCTCCTGACGCTACGTTCTAATTTCGCTTGGTTCACAACGGGAGGGGACAATCACGTACTGCTTAACTCAGAGTACGGTTGCGCCCCTGTATTGGTAACGAAAGAGGCCAAGTATTTGATCGCTCACCCTATGGATGGGTTCAGGATAATGCAGGAAGAAGTGGAAGGTCAGGGGTTTGAGCTTGTGCTCCATCCGTGGTATGAGCCTGACCGCACGTCCATTATCAAGAAGATCGTAGGGAACGGCCGCTTGGCCTCAGATGCCTTTTTCCCAGGTGCTGAAAACGTCAGAGACGACATCTTAAAGCTCCATTACCCGCTTACTCCAACTGAAGTTGACAGGTGCCGAGACCTTGCAGTAGAAAGTTCCCAGTGTTTTTCAGAGGTGGCGTTCTCGATTCGGCCCGGTCAAACGGAACTCGAGATTGCCGCAAAACTCGTTTCCGCTTTTGCAGAGCGGAACATACAAGCGGAAGTAGTGATCGTAGCGGCTGATGATCGCATATCGAGTTATAGGCACCCTATTCCAACTCCGAGGCGAGTTGAACGAGTAGTCCTCTTGCATGTCGTTGGACAGAGGATGGGGCTTCACTGCAACGTAAGTCGTATGGTGGCTTTTGGAAAGGCTGATCCTTATCTTGAGAGGATTCATAGGTCGGCTTGTTACATCGAAGCGGTTAACGCAGCCTATTCTCGGCCGGGAGTCCCGTTTACCGAGCTTCTCGAGAAAGTAATAGCAGCCTATTTGGAGATTGGATTTGAAGACGAATGGAAAGCCCACTACGTCGGCGGCCCAAGCGGGTATGTTATCCTTCATCCCGACGCGATGTTGGATCCGTCCTGGGTTGTAGCAGAACGTCAACCCATGGGTCACCTTGCGCCTATTACAGGCACTAAAGTCGAGGAGCTTATCATGGTGACTCCTGAAGAGACTCGAGTTTTGTCGAACTCTAAGGAGTGGCCTCTTCTCACATTTCATATTAACAACCAGTGCATTGAGCTTCCGGACGTGCTGGAAATCTAGACGAGGGGAGTTTTGCGCGTGTTGCTACGTGATAAGGTAGCCATAGTTACAGGTGCGGCACAAGGTATCGGTGAGTCTGTTGCCCTGCACTTTGCTGATGAAGGTGCCCATGTAGCCGTGTGTGACCTGAACCTTGATGGGGCAGAGGAAGTGGCGAATAAGATCCGAGATAGAGGACGCCGAGCCATTGCCATTAGGGTTGACGTTTCGAAGGTAGCGGATGTTCAGGCTATGGTCGATGAGACCCTCAAGGAGTTCGGCAGGATAGATGTTCTGGTTAACAGCGCAGGGATCCTTAAGCATTCCCTATTTCTCGAGATGTCTGAGGAAGACTGGGACAAGATTATGGAGGTCAATGCTAAAGGCACGTTCTTGGCAGGCCAGGCTGTTGCAAAGGTTATGGTGAAGCAGGGTTCGGGCAAGATCATCAATATATCATCATGTTCTGGGAAAAAGCCCACTTTGAAAGAGGCAGCTTACTGCGCTAGCAAGTCAGCAGTGATCGGCCTTACGAGGGTTATGGCCTTAGAGCTTGGCCAGTATGGGATAACTGTAAACGCCATCCTGCCAGGAGCGACAGACACTCCAATGGTGCGCACAACGTTTTTAACCAGTCCTGAGGTTGAGCGAGAATGGATTGAAAAGACTGCCCTTAAACGTCTAGGCAAACCTGAAGACCAGGCAAAAGTCGCGGTATTTTTAGCATCTCATCTTGCTGACCATATCACCGGTGAATCCATTGTCGTATCTGCAGGTGAGTTTATGACTCAATAGACACGTATGGAGTCGGAAAGGAGGTTACGTCTATGGAAACTATCGTAAGAATGCCTAAACTCGGGTCTACGATGGAAACGGGGACGATTATCGAATGGTTCAAAAATGAAGGCGATGAAGTTGTACAAGGAGAACCGCTTTTTGAAGTAGCAACTGAGAAGATAGTTAACGAGATCGAGGCTCCCGCGTCAGGGATACTTGCAAAGATCCTAGCTCCCCAGGATAGTGAGCACCCTGTCCGGACTCCTATAGCCATAATAGCAGCACCGGGGGAGGATATTAGCGGAGTTCTATCTGAGATAGAATCAGATTCTGACCAGGTTGCTTCAGAGGTGGCGAGTGATTCTAAACAGGCGGCCGAAGAGCCGCAGAAAGTTTCGGAGCAAGATGATAAGGAGGAGTCGGAGGTCCTTGCCTCACCTGCCGCCAGGAAGCTTGCAAAAGAATACGGTCTTGATCTTAGTGCAATTGCAGGCACTGGTTCCGGCGGCCGCATAACTCGTGAGGATGTCGAGAAGTATCTTTCTACGCAGCGGGCTCAAGCTGAGATAATCTCACTTAGCCCTATGCGTAGACGGATTGCCGAACATATGGCCATGAGCATCAAGACCAGTCCTCACGTTACTCTTATGACAGAGGCAGACGTAACTGAGCTGGCTAATCTCATCAAGAGACATAATGGAGACGAGTCCGGAGTAAAGCTCACATTCACCGATTTTATCGTAAAGGCATCTGCTATGGCTCTTCATGATTTCCCGAGGATGAACAGCAGCTTCTCGGAGCAAGGCATTAAGGTTTTCTCCCAAATCAATGTGGGAGTAGCAGTTGCCCTTGAAGAGGGTCTTGTCGTTCCGCCGGTTCGGGATGCAGATTCAAAAGATATTCGAGGAATCTCTCAAGAGATAAAAACTCTGGCATCCAAAGCTAGATCTAACACTCTTACTGAGGAGGACCTTACCGGAGGAACCTTCACCGTCTCTAATCTGGGTATGTACGGAATAGACTTATTTACGCCCATAATTAACCAACCTGAAGCAGGCATACTCGGGGTCGGACGTGCAACCGATAAACCGGTAGTTCGCGACGGTGAAATAGTAATCCGTAAGATGATGGGTTTATCGCTTTCATTTGACCACCGGGTTATTGACGGGGCGCAGGCGGCAGAGTTCCTGCAGAGGATTGTGAAGTATTTAGAACAGCCTGATCTCGTGATGGGATGATTAAGGTGTTGTCAGAGCGCTAGATGTCTGCGGAGGTGGAGCCTGTGAAGGCGGTTCTGTTTACCGGTAGAGGTCAGGTAGAGATTGTTGAAAAACCGAAGCCTGCTGCGAAAGATGACATAGTTGTAGTCAGAGTTACTGCATCGGGAATATGCGGAACTGACCTGGAGCTTCTCTTGCCAGCAGAAAACCCCCTTTCTACAATTCCCGGTCATGAAGTGGTCGGGATTGTGGAAGAGGTAGATAAGGCGGAGAAGTTTAAGGTAGGGGATCGAGTCATTGTTAATTGCCATGTGACGTGTGGCGAGTGTGAGCATTGTAAGAATGGAGACCTTATATTCTGCTGGGACCTTAGGGTCATAGGTTTTGAACTTGACGGGGGCAACGCTGAGTATGTAGCTGTTCCTGAGGCTAGCCTGAGACACCTGCCAGACGATATTTCCGATGAAGTCGGTGTGCTTATCGGTGATGCTTTAGGAACACCTTACCACGCTGTCAAAAAGGCTGGGATTGTGCCCGGCGACATCGTGGGAATATTCGGTGTAGGCCCCCTTGGAATTATGGCAGTTCTTACAGCTAAGAGTTTTGGAGCAACTGTAATCGCCGTTGACGTCAGTGACAAAAGACTTGATACGGCACGAGAATTCGGCGCTGATTATGTGGTAAACTCCCGGGCGTTTGGTCCACATGAGGAGATACTGCGGATTACTAAGGGAATCGGTTTAGATATTGCAATCGACTGTTCAGGAAACGCTTCTGCAATAGTCGCTGCACTGGAAACGCTTAAGTTGCGTGGGAAGCTGATACAGGTAGGAGTCTGCGAAAGATTGTGCATAAATACCCAGGAGCATATTGTTAACAAGGAAATCCAGATTATCGGCTCCAGAAACTTTAACGACAATGAACTCAATGAGATTATCCAGTTTGCTCGGAACAATCCCAAGATAAAGAATCTCATTTCGCATACATTCACTTTAGACGAAGCCAAGAAGGCTTTTGAAATGGCCATGAGGCGTGAAGGCCTCAAAATGGTGATTAAACCATGAAAACGATTGAGGTGATTAACCTCAGTAGACGCGGCTTTCGGGAAACCTATGAGTACCAAAAGGATATACTGAGAAAACGTCAGGCTGATGAGGTTTCGGATTGCTTGATTTTTGTAGAGCACCCACCTGTGATTACCATAGGTAGAATGGGTGGCCTCGGTGATATCTTGGTGTCCAACGAAGAGTTGGGCAAACGTGGGGTAGACGTGGTTACAGTGGAGCGGGGTGGAAAGGTCACTTTTCATGGCCCTGGGCAGCTAGTGGGGTACCCTATTATGAAGTTGGCAGAAGGGGAAAGGGACCTTAACAGGCTTCTTCGGCTCTATGAAGAAGCCATTATTAACGCTCTGAGCAGCCTTGGGATTATTGCAAAGCGTAAAGACGGGATGATAGGAGTTTGGGTTGACGGGTTTAAGGTTGCGTCTGTCGGTGTGGGTGTCAGACGGTGGGTAACATTTCATGGATTTGCCGTAAATGTATCTGTGGATCTTGATTGGTTTACCCTGATTAATCCATGTGGATTAGCCTCCGGTGTAATGACGTCCGTTGAACATCTTACCGGCCGCACACACAGTGTCGATGATTTCGCTCCCATCATGGCAGCGAGTTTTTGCGATATCTTTGGTAGAGCTCCGATTTACAAGTAGACGGTTTGAACGGGGAGCAGTAGATTATCGCATATATAGCCCTCTGTCTACAGACTTGATGTAAGCAGTCAGAAAAGGAGTTCTCTTGCCTGTGTCGAATTCCAGGGCAGTGAACGGAGTTCCCTTGTTGTTCCCTTGCTATTTTGAAAAATTGAAAAGTTAAG
>MTKW01084328.1_pt1 | contig 11091 bp, 9 predicted proteins | sample 1042761 | NCBI WGS metagenome assembly MTKW01 (sample SAMN06205366, study PRJNA360243) | anaerobic digester metagenome | biome: Wastewater treatment plant; feature: Anaerobic digester sludge; material: sludge; isolation source: anaerobic digester fed with sludge from wastewater treatment plant ...
GTTGAGAAGCCCGGCTATCTGTTCGAACTGGAGCTCTTCCCATAACCTCAAGGTCACCACCTGCTGGTGGGCGGTCGAAAGGGTGCCCAGAGCCGATATGATCCGGCGCATGGTCTCCGCCGCTTCCGCGGCCTCTCCGGGCCCGACAACCGATGAATCCGGAATCAACTCGTGTGGCTCAATGGTCTCATTTTCGCTGTCGGTAACTGCCACGTGCACCTGTGCATTGAGAGAGATTGAACGATGTGTACGCCTGCGCCGGAGTTCATTGAGGCACAGGTTTGCCGTAATCCGATAGAGCCAGCTTGTGAACGCGTTTACCGGCCGGTATTTGTCCGCGTTCTGCAACACGCGCAAGAAGGCTTCCTGCAGCAAGTCCTCCGCGGATTCGTCATCCTGAACGAAACGCGCGATGAACCTGCGCAGCCTGGCCTTGTGACGCAGGTAAATTACGTCGAACGCCTCCCGATCGCCGCGCGCAATCCTGCACAGCAGATCTTCATCGGGCAGTTCTTCCAGGCTGTGTTGCTCGGAGCTATCGTTCACTCGCGGGATCCTTTTCCGAAGACGGGCTAGAAGCAGTTTCGACAAGTCGGCATCCTCCATCCTCTATCAACACGGGAGAATGCGCGGAAGTTCAATGGGGATTTGGAATTATGGATTTGAAATTTGAGGAGTGCGGCGATTCTGCGCCGCACTCCTCATGGGTGTATTATTTAACTACAAGCTAGCGCCGTCGCTGCTCAGAACACCACTCGCACATCCGAAGCCGATCGAGTGCGGATGACTCGCTCGGGAAGCGACGCGCCGGCCGGAATCTCCACGGAGCATATACCGGTTACGGAGACGATCTTGCCGTCCACGGGCGGGGCGGCACAGTAGACTTTAATCCCCCCGGCGCCGGTGGGGCCCAGGATATTGGAGCCATCATCGACGTAGAAGTAGTCCTCGCCTGCACCGAAAGTGCGGCCCCAAACCGTAACAAGCAGCCCGGTAGGGTCCACTCCAGGCCCAGCCACCGAACCCAGCGCCATTCCCAGCGGATCGACGATAACAGAACTGGAATCGTGCTTGTATGAACTCGCCAGGATGCGGCGCTCGCCCTGGGAATTGGAGCCTATCAGCCCAGTCACTTCGGCCAGGTTGCCCGGATTACCCGATGCGTCCGCAGTCTCGATTCGGATGCCGCTGCTGCGGTCCCGCTCCTCCACATACACTGTGTCCGGCGCGAACACCGCAGTGATCGGCTTACCCGCGACCCGCACGGGAGTACCGTCATCGAGCCCTTTGAGCATACCCACGGAGTCCACTTCCACCGGCGCGGCGGTGAATTTGAAACTGGTCACCGAGTGCGCCGGGAATGTGTAAGTGAAGCTCGGATCAAATACCACCGAAGATTCAGTGATCTTGGTGTTGGACGGATTGTTGTAATCATCCACATCCAGCCCGTTGAGCTCCCATATCTCTGCGTCCACTTTGCCCGGATGCTTCAGGAAACCGAGCAAATTGACCTGCGATGAAATTGCATCGGTGCGGTGCTTATTGATAACAACCACGTAAAGCGTCTTGCCGTCCTCACTCAAACTTGCGATTGCAGTGAGGTAATCGACACCCAATTGCGTCTTGAGCACGCTTCCGATCGGCTGGATGTAGTCGTAATTGGGCGATCCCGTAATCTTCGAATGCACGAGCTTGTCGCCGAAGTGCTTGTTGAAAATGCGGAACGTGTGGTATGCGGGATTTGGCGTGTAGCTTGCGTCGCTGTCAATACATGAATATATGCCGCCAAACAGGTGCCACCACTCCGCGCTCTCTACCAGGTCACGGTTCTCAATAAATACCCTCAGCGCATCCGCAAGTGAGACCGCAACTTTGAGCGTCCTTATGTGATACTGATTGACGCGCCCCTGCGCGGGATCATACGCCCAACCATAGTTGATGTCCCACTCCGTAAGGCGTATCTTGATTTGCCCCTCTTTCTCAGGTGTGGTCAGCTTTATTGTTGTGCGCTGAGTGTCCAGCAGATCATCCAAACCCTTGGGGGTCGCCATTGTCTCATCGTAAAGATGAAGAAGGTCCTTCTGCCACGCGCTGTAAGGCAAGTATGGATGCGCCTGCGAATAGTTGATATATGATCCGGTAATCTGGTAGACGATATGACTCCATTCCGGACTGATGGGATCAAAGTCGAGCTGACTCTGAAGGTGTGTGGTCGTGCTGACTTTTATGGTCGGATCCACGGCCAGCATCCCTTCCAGGTAGTTGAGAAATGCCACAGAGTATTCTGAAGGACCATCGAACCCATAGTTTCCGGGACTACCCCAGGGATCAGGCCCCCAGGGTTCGTTGCCTATCTCAAACAGCTTCACGTTATACGGTTCCGGATGACCGTTCGCAGCGCGGACCGCAGCCCAGTCCGTACCGCCGTTGGGGTTGGAGCCGTCGTTGGGAGCATTGCAATATTCCACAAGGTCGATTGCATCCTGGAGAGCTTCAGCGTAAGGGTCTTCGCCTTCCAGCCATCCGACTGTAGCATTACCCGTCCTCGGCCCACCCGGCCATCGGAAACGGCAGGTGATCATCGGGGTGTAACCCCTGTCCTCGCAGAAGCGGAGAAATTCATCAAGTCCGAACTTGGGCAAAGAGCCATAGAGATTGGTGTTGCAGCCGTTCGAATATTGAGTAGGCCTCTGGGCGACAGGCCCTATGGACTTTTTCCAGTAGAACGTGTCCGAGTAACAGCCTCCTGGGTAGCGAAATACCGGCAAGCCCATATCGGCAATCCTGCTCTCGAGAGCTTCAGGCAACCTGCCGGTAGTGGGGTTATATATGTTCGTCCATTGATTCCACATCAAATTGTTGCCGAATATCTNNTGTTGCCGAATATCGACTTCGGAACATCATCTCCGACGGCAGCCGCATTGACATCGATGCGCGTCGCAAGATCAGAATCGATTACCAGGTCGTCTATCCATTTGTCATCGCCGTGAATCCAATAGCCCACGTTGCCGGACTTGTCATACACCTTGACTCCCAGGTCATACACGCCGTTTGCGAATGAATTGTAGCTGTGCTGAAAACCATCGGTTGCATCCGCATCGACTCCATCGAGTTGCCAATCGCTCTCGGAAGTGGAAGCGCCGGGCCGCCAGTAGAACTCAACCCGGTCTATGCCGGAGACTTCATCATAATAGTTGCGCAGGCTGATGACCGGAGTGGAGTCGTTGGTGGACTGGCCGTCCTCATAGGTCCACATATTCTCAGCAACAAAAGAAGGCGGCGTGGTGTCGCGAGCAATCCGTATCCAGGCTATCTCTATACGAGCGCCGGACTTGCTGCAGGGATCTATTCGCAAGCGGCGGATGGTGCCGTTCCACTTGGGATGGTTGCCCAGCCTGACCTTGTAGGTCTTCCACTCACCGTTGCCGTAGGTCTTGAACGGGACCATCTTGTCTTCGGCAAAGGCCGGCTCGTTGTTGGTCTCCCAATAAATCTGAGCGCTGGAAGCGCCAAACCGGTCCTTGGGTCCGCTTGTAAGACGCATTCGCATTGAAAACTCAATGTAGTGCTTCGGGGACGAAAGCAGACTCATAGGAGCTGGGCCGACAACGAAAGGATCTTCTCCCGATGTAACCGCCCACCAGGCTCCGGCCACAACTCCATAGCTGGCAATGCTGGGACAGCCGTTGGGTGTCCAGCCAAGATTGTTGCCGGCAGTGGCGAAGATTACCTCTCCATCAATCACGTCCGCCAATACAGGCGCCCCCAAGAAGACCATTATCATTATCAACGCAGACAAGCGGAGCACCATTCAACAAAACCTACTGAATAAGCAAATGCCGCGCCAGTTATGTAACAGGCTGCACTTATTGCAGGATAACGCGCCGCATAAAATGTGTCAATTCGGGACAGTGATAACAGGTAGAATTACCAGGTCTCACGTGCCCGCAGGTTTGGAGGACAACCTCTGCGGGAAGAATGGCTACCGGACACGACCACGATAAGACAGGAAGGGAGACCCTCATGAAATACACGCATTTGGGAAGAACGGGACTTATTGTCAGCCGGTTGTGCCTCGGCACGATGAATTTCGGCCCCCACACCTCCGAACCCGACAGCTTCGGCATAATGGACCGCGCGCTGGAGCACGGAATCAACTTCTTCGACACAGCAGATGTCTACGGCTGGCAGAAGGGTGAAGGCATAACCGAGCAAATCATAGGCCGGTGGTTCGCCCAGGGCGGAGGCAGACGCGAAAAGACCGTGCTGGCCACGAAAGTCTACAGTGTTATGGGCGATTGGCCGAACGAGAGCAAGCTCTCGGCGCTTCACATCAAACGCGCGTGCGAGGACAGTCTGCGCAGGCTGCAGACGGACTACATCGACCTCTACCAGATGCACCACATTGACAGGGAGACTCCCTGGGAAGAAATATGGCAGGCGATGGAGCAGCTTGTGCGCGAAGGCAAGGTCATTTATGTCGGCAGCAGCAACTTCGCCGGATGGCACATAGCCAAAGCCAACGATATGGCCAGGCAGCGCAATTTTATGGGACTGGTGTCCGAGCAGTGTCTGTATAACCTCAACGCGCGCATGGTGGAAATGGAGGTGCTGCCGGCGTGCGCGGACTATGGGCTGGGAGTGATCCCGTGGAGCCCGCTTGGAAGCGGAATCCTGGCCGGAGCACTAAAGAAATCCTCCGAAGGCAGGCGCGCCGAGCCGGGAGTGCAGCAGAGAATAGATGAGAACCGGGATAAAATTGCGAAATACGAGGCATTATGCGATGAACTGGGTGAGCATCCGGCCGATGTCGCGCTCGCGTGGCTGCTGGCAAACCCCGTGGTCACCGCGCCTATAATCGGTCCCCGCACCAGAGAGCAGCTCGACAGCAGCCTGCGCGCCCTGGAGATCCAGCTCTCCCAACAGACTTTACAAGCTCTTGATGATATCTTTCCAGGTCCCGGAGGGCCGGCGCCTGAAGCATTCGCCTGGTAGGTTGGCAAGCCTGCCACGCATACTTTGGCCCCAATACTGGTAACTCTAACATGAAGAACGGGCTTGAGAAAGGGGCAGGCCAATGAATAAAGAGATCAGAAAACAGGAAAACACCCCCGCTGATGAGCGGTCGAGAATAGGCACTCCTGCGGGCGAAAAACCGTCCAAAGGTCGCGAGAGGCATGATACCAAATGCTTGACGGATGTGTGCGGGCCGGATGACGTGCGAAGGCGCAGTGTGATAGAAGACGAAGAAGACATCTCTGAAGAAGATTACTATGTTGGTGGAGATGAGATATCAACGACCGGCGGCATTACCGGGACCAAAGTCAAAGGTGGAATACCGCCGGGAGGCACAACCGAAGGCGGCACACCCGCTCCGCGGCGCGAGCCCGGCAAACCGGCTGAAGATAATAGATAGACACGGGCAGCAACAGTAGAGCCCGGTACGAGCCAGAAGGCCCGGCCGGGCTTTTGATACATGAGCCCGGGGAGGCACACAATGAAACTTTGTATCGCGTTGGTCATGTTCCTGGCGTTCGCGGCCCTGGCCGGCTGTGGTGAGGAAAGCACCCAGAGCACCAGAACACAAGCTCCAGATGAGTCCCGCCCGGCATCGATGGGAGGTGGAATAGTCCAGGCGGAGTTGCCTCCGGCCGGTAAGCCCGTGGTAGGCAGAAAACCACCGATGCCCGAACCGGTCAATGTAGCGTCGCCCTCAGGTTATCGCGTAGCGGACTATGCAACCGGGCTGGTGATACCGTGGGATATGGCGTTCTTACCAGACGGGCGCATGTATGTAACCGAACGCCCCGGGCGAGTGCGGGTAATAGAGAACAACAGGCTTCAGAGCAAGCCCTATGCCACGATAAGCACTGCCGCGAGCGGTGAAGGCGGGCTGATGGGGATCGCTCTTCACCCGAACTATCCCGACCCGCCTTATGTCTACCTGATGTATACGTATCGCCACGAAGGCCGTGTTTATAACAGGGTGAGCAGGTTCCGCGACACCGGAAGTGGACTGACCGATGAAAGACCTATGGTGACCCGCATACCTGGGGCGCTGTATCATAACGGCGGCATTATTCGGTTCGGGCCTGATGGGATGCTTTATATAGGCACGGGGGACGGCGGGGAGCCGGAGCGTGCGCAGGACAGGTCGTCGCTGGCAGGTAAAATTCTTCGCATCGATGGCGAAGGCAGGATACCCGATGATAATCCGATTCCCGGGTCGCCGGTCTATGCGATAGGATTTCGGAATGTGCAGGGAATAGCCTGGAACCCAGCAAACGGCGACCTGTGGGTGACCACGCATGGTCCGACTGGTGAGTTCGGACTGCGCGCCAAAGATGGAGTATATATAGTACCCAAAGGAAGTAATGGCGGGTGGCCGCGGGTGCTTGGGGTGACGGATTACGAAGGCGTGCTCGACCCGGTGCTGTTCTTCCCGGATGTCGCAGTGCCGCCTGCGCTGGCGGTGTTTTATAATGCGGACCTGATGCCCGACCTGCAGGGTAACTTCTTCTTTGCATCGCTTCGAGGAGAGCACCTGCAGCGAGTGGTGTTGGATGGAGCGCGCAGGATAACGCGCATAGAAAGATGGTTCCAGACCGGCACACAGCAGGGTAGATACGGCAGACTGCGCGCGGTTGCGGTGGGGCCGGATGGCGCGCTGTATGTGTCCACGAGCAACCTCGACAGGGGCAATCCCAGGGCGGGAGACGACCGGATACTGCGTATAACGCCAAGGTAAGCAATTTTCGCCTCGCAGATCTATGCATCACAGACGGTTCAGGCAGACGGCAGCATATTGTCGCCGGAATCGGCCGAACTCATAACGCTGAAGGAATTTGTCGTCTGTGAGTAGGATGGTAATTCTTGAACGGTTTTGAAACGTGCAACTAAGGAGACTGAGAATAATGACAGGTAAGACAAGCCTGGCCTCACTGCCCAAGCTCAGAGACTACACCAGCCACCGGATTTCGAGTTGGGACACCGATGGCGGCAACGGCGACTCCTGGGGCATCGACCCCGGCACAAAGAAAGTGCTCGCGGAAATAGAGGGCCCCGGATGTATCAAGCATATTTGGATGACCCTCGGCATTCGCAGGGAAGACTACTGCCGCAGGATCGTTTTGCGGATGTACTGGGACGACTGCCCCGAACCCAGTGTTGAGTGCCCGATAGGCGACTTCTTCGGCATGGGTCACGGTATGCGCAAGAACTTCATCACCGCGCCGCTTCAGATGAGCCCGCAGAACGGCAAGGGCTTCAACAGTTGGTGGCCAATGCCCTTCAAGAAGAAGGCGGTCATTGAGGTCGAAAATCAGGGTGAAGAGGGCTACGCGCATTACTTCTACATCGACTTCGAAAAGTACCCGTCAGTGGAGCCGGTGGCGGACTCGGCATATTTCCACGTACAGTGGAACCGCGAGGCCAACACCAGAGGCTGGGCACACGAAGAAAAGCTCAACGGCGACCAGATCTGGCGCTCCGGCGATCCTCGAATTCGCAATATCGGAGGAAAAGACAACTATGTTATATGCGAGACTGAGGGCAACGGTGTCTACTGCGGCGCCCACCTGGACATAGACTGCTTCGAGCGCAACCCCAACGACTGGTTCGGCGAGGGCGACGACATGATATTTATCGACGGTGAAGAGTGGCCTCCGAGCCTGCACGGGACGGGCACCGAGGACTGGTATCACTGCGCTTATTGCCCCACCCAGGAGTACAACGCGCCGTATCACGGGATAATACTCTACAGCGGCAACCCGGAATGGCCCTGGAAGGGCAAGAACACGGTCTATCGGTATCATATAGAAGACCCTATCCGGTTCCGCAAGAGCATATTGGTGAGCATAGAACACGGCCACGCGAATAAGCTTTCAAATGACTATTCATCGACGGCATACTACTACCTCAGCGAACCCCGCCGCGGTGGTAAGCCACTGCCTCCGGTAGAGGACAGGCTGCCCAGGCCCAATGAGCCGCGGTATGAGGCGAAGAGTTAGCTGTCTGCTTTCAGTTATCAGCTATCGGTTTTTGGAGCGGCAGAGTGTGCGGATTATCACCAACTGCTCTGCAAAGCACTGACGGCCAAAAGCCGATAGCTGATTGCCACTCTTGGAGGAAATCTTGGTATTAAAAACTTCAGCACTGGATCATCTTGAGGAACTCATCGGGCGACATCCGCATCTTGAAGATATGCGCAAACCGCTTCTGCACTCAGCGGAACTGATCTGCGAATGCGCCGAACGCGGCGGGAAGGTGTTGGTGTGCGGCAATGGCGGCAGCGCATCGGACAGTGAGCACATCGTCGGAGAATTGATGAAGAGCTTCATCTTGCCGCGCAAGCTGCAGCAGGAAGATATCGATCGCTTGCGCGATGCGGGTTACGAGGACTGGGAGTCTCTTGTGGCCAATTTGCAGCGGGGCATCGCCGCAGTAGCGCTGACGGGTCATCCGTCACTTTCGACTGCAGTGCTCAACGACACCGACCCCTACATGGCCTTTGCGCAGCAGGTGTATGTGCTGGGTAGGTCGGGAGATGTATTGATCGGTATAAGCACTTCGGGCAACGCGCGCAACGTAGTGAACGCGGTCAAGGTGGCGAAGGCGTTCGGTGTTCATACCATAGGGTTCACAGGCTGCAGGCCGTCTCAACTTGAGCAACTATGCAGCGTCACGGTGAAAGCGCCGGAGACCGAAACGTTCAAGATACAGGAGTGCCATCTCCCCGCATACCACACGCTTTGCCTGATGGTGGAGGAGCAGTTGTTCGGAGAATAGAAGGGAGAATTATCAGGTGCCCTGCGGTTGAAACCGCGGGCGATGACTACACGAAGTGTCCCTGCGAACACTGGAGATGTTGATCCCTCCAGGTATCCCTACCTGGAAGGTTAAACGCACAGCCTACCACTCCAGAAAACTGAGGGCTGACAACTGACATCTGAAAGCTGAAAACTAAGAACTGAGGACTACGAGATGACCAGCAGAGAACGCGTGAAGCGATGTTTATACTATCAGAACCCGGACAGGTGCCCTATGGGGCTGCCGGCACCCTACCACAGCGACATAGCCAGCGCCGGCACGACCCCCGACCCTGAGTGGAAGCCCTGGCGCACGTGGGAGTTCGAGGACTGCAAGCAGTGGGAGGATGAGTGGCACAATGTCTGGAAGTGCCTGCCCAATACAACCCGGGGCGAGGTGATAGAGGGCGTAATCAAGGACTGGTCGCAGGTGGCCGACTACCAGATGCCGCGGTTGGACCTGCCCGAACGCTACGATAAAGCACGCGAGATCTTCGCTCAACACCCGGACATGTATCATCTCGGCAGCCTTAACGGCTTCCCGTTCGCAATTATGCGATACATGCGCACTGTGGAGCAATTCCTGGCGGACGTGCTGCTTTATCCGGATGAAGTAAACCAGCTTCAGCGGAGAGTGGTGGACCTTCTCAAGCGCTGCCTGGACCAGTGGGCGACCACCGACTGCGACGGCGTCATCTTCGCGGAGGACTGGGGTACGCAGGAACGGTTGCTGGTGAGCCCAAAGTTGTGGCATGAGATGTTCGAATGGGGCTTCAGAGAGATAGTGGGCCACGCGCGGAGCCTGAACATAGATATATGGATGCACTCGTGCGGTTATATCAAGGACATCATCCCCACACTTGTGGATATAGGCGTGAAGGTGCTTCAACTGGACCAGCCCACCCTCTCGGGATTGGACTTCTTGGCGGAACACTGTCACGGCAAGACCGCGATATGGGCACCGGTGGACATCCAGCGCGACCTTCCCACGGGTGATGAGGCCTATATCCGAGCCCGCGCCCGCGAGCTTATAGACAAGCTCGGATCGAATGGCGGCGGGTTCATCTGCGGGCACTACGGCGATGTGAAGTCGCTTGCGGTGGAACCCAAATGGCAGAACTGGGCGGATGACGAGTTCAGCAAATATGTGCAGGCGAAGGCGGTGGCGTAGAGCGGCCGGATATGCTTCGGGTCTGCAGTTCATCTCGAAGCATCAAAGTATATTCCGGTGTTTATCCGGATGTCTATTCCTCACCAATCGCCGGAGGCGGTGTCGGTTTCACATTCGTCAGTGGAATCGGGCCCGCTCTGTAGTGCACGTTCTCGTATAGTCCAATCAGGAGCACTTTGCCATCCGTCCAAGCGTCCGGCCAGACAGGAAAGGCTGCTCCTGACTTCGTGGGCCACATGCTGATCAGCATTCCCCCCGCACACGCCGTGTAGGCCGCCGGCAGCTTTTCATAACTCTTGAAGTAAAGCGTGGTTTTGGGGGCGATGAAGTCCACAGTCTCAGGATCGACAACCAGTTCGGGGCGCAGGAACTGCGCGATGAAGGCCAGCAGGTCATTGGGCGTCTTGAACTTGGGAAATGCTGCTCCGGCCGGCTCAACGGCCATCACCAGAGCCCGCGTGATGATTCGCGGATCCTTCGGACTCGCCGGCTTCCGCGCCTCTCGCAGGCGCAGGCGGTATCCGCCGTGCACCTTGACGTGCACGAATCCAGTTCCGGCAAAATAAGGCAGCTTCTGAAAACTCGCCGGTCTCCAGGCCTCGGCGAGCGTCCCATTCACCCACCGCTGAAAGTGCTTCGCCTCGTTCGCTGGTGGTGTGATCGATCGCTCGGACATCTCGGCAGGCGTCAGGTTCGGCCAGTCTGACGCAGCTTTTATCAACCAGGGATTTCGGAGCACACCACGATCCACCGCATAGTTGAGCAACTCGGCAGAAGATGCCCGGATATTATTCTCAGCTCCAGTATGCCAATTAGGCAGCGACGCGGTGGCAACAACTGCTCCGATGCAGATCAACTTTATCATGATTCTCATCATTATGTTCTCTGTGTTATTTTGGCTCATTTGCCACCCGGCGCCGCAGGATTGGGAGGCAGAAGTCCCTCATACACCGAACCGGCATACTTCAGTTGAGCGCCGATCGCGGTATCTGTCTTTCCACGCCAGACAAGCAGTGAATCGCCATCAGTCTCATCTTCAAATAGAACAACTGTATCGGAAGGGGCATTCTTCAAGATCAGCTCGATAGGCCACTTTTTTCCGAGTAGTCAGGA
>MTKW01005576.1_pt1 | contig 11088 bp, 10 predicted proteins | sample 1042761 | NCBI WGS metagenome assembly MTKW01 (sample SAMN06205366, study PRJNA360243) | anaerobic digester metagenome | biome: Wastewater treatment plant; feature: Anaerobic digester sludge; material: sludge; isolation source: anaerobic digester fed with sludge from wastewater treatment plant ...
GGATCCTTGAAACCGATATAGATAATCGGCTCGGAGACCGTCAACTCCTCGGTCACCCGTGAACGGTTAATCTCCGGGGGCTCCTCCGGGTAAAACCGCTGGATTTCCCCCAGCGGCTGGTAAGAGCGCCGGTTTAAGTTGGCCTGAACCTGCTGCGCCACCTTCCCGGGTTCAACATCTCCCACTACAAATACCGCCATGTTGCTGGGGTGATAATAAGTCCGGTAACAGCGGTAAAGCAGCTCCGGGTTAATTTGGGCAATGCTCTCCCGGCTTCCGGCAATATCATGGCGAACCGGGTGTTCCTGGTAGAGAGCTCCCAGAAGGTTTTTAAAGATCTTCCACTGGGGATGATCCTCATACATCTGGATCTCCTGGCCGATGATCCCCTGCTCTTTGCTAACCGTTTCTGCAGTAAAATAAGGTTCCTGAACAAAATCCAGCAGCAGTTCAAGATTTTCCTTAAAAAAGCTGGTGCAGGAAAAAAGGTAGGTGGTATTGGTAAAGGAGGTAAACGCATTGGCGGAAGCCCCCAGGGCTGCAAACCGGTCAAATACATTTCCCCGTTCATCTTCAAACAGTTTATGCTCCAGAAAATGGGCCACCCCGTCGGGAAGCTGCTGAATCTCCTCCGTTCCCTCCACCCGATAGCGGTTGTCGATAGAGCCGAAACGGGTGGAAAAAATGGCATATTTTTTGATATAGCCCGGCTTGGGCAGCACATATACCTCCATCCCGGGGTACACGCTATAGCGGTACAACTTTTCTTCCAGCCATCTATTTTCCATGATCACCTGATCTGGCGGCATTAATTTGACCCCCCTTCCTGGAGCAGATACACCGTATCCAGTTGAACCCTGGCCGCCGCTTCCGCTACCTGCTCGGCAGTAACCGCATCAATATTTTTTACCATCTCTTCAATCTGCTCTACCCGACCCCCGATGGCCCCATCCAGCTGGAGATTTATCTGTTGAAATGGATGGTCTTCCTGGGTCCGCAGTTGATTTACCAGCCCCCGTTTTGTGTTCTCCATCTCCTGCCGGCTGATCTTGCCCCGGGCCATATCGCCCACCTGTTCTTCAATAATCCCCCTGGCCTGCCGGTAATTGGCGCTCTCTATGCCGGAAGAGATTACCATAACCCCTTTGTGGCGCTCTATCTGCGAATACACATAGTAAGCCAGGCTGGCTTTTTCCCGGACATTTAAAAATAGCTTGGAATGGGGGAAGCCGCCCAGCACGCCGTTGTACACTACCAGAGGGTAAAACAGTTCGTCGCCCAGACGGATATTGGTGCGGTAAGCCAGTATCAGCTTGGCCTGGTTTACCGGCAGCTTCTCCTGCTCAAATTTTACCTGCTCCACCGGTTTGTAGGCCTCCGTATCCGGCAGGCTATCTTCCCGGGGCCGGCGGGAAAAATTAAAAACCTGTTTGGCCGCAGTAAATACCCTTTCCGGCTCCAGCTCTCCTACCACATACAGTTCCAGGGGATTGGAATAGACTACCTCCTGGTAGTACCGCCACAACGATTGAGGGGTAACCGCAGACAACCCCTCCACTTCCCCCAGTTTATATATCCCGAACCTTTCCCCCGCGCACATGATACTCAGGCAGCGCTGCATAGCATATAAAGACTTGTCATTGATTAAGCTTTTGATCTCCCTTTCCAGATGTTCTTTCTCCTGGGTCAGGTAATCCTGCTTGAACCCTTCTCCCTCCTGCAAAGGTTCGCTTACCAGGCTGCCCAAGATGGCCATCCCCTGCTGGAACAGATCGGGTATTTCAGGGGCATACTTATCATGAACCATACTCAGCGAGAAAGAGATCAGATGACGCTCCCCTTTTTTTAGCACATCCGCCGACAGTTCGGCGCCATAGAGGCGTTCCAGCTCGCGACGGATCGCTATATTGTCAGGGTAACGCCGGCTGCCCCGTTTCAATACCGCCGGCAGCAGGGCGTGGCTGCTGGCCAGGTCCTCCCTCAGTTCCTGGTGAATAAACAAGCCCAGGCTGACAGTCTTAAACTTTTTGGTAGGCAAAAACACTACCCGTATACCGTTGGGAAGTATTTCCGAATAGATCTCCCGGGTCAAATTGCCTCCCCCTTAACATATGTTAGCGTAAACCAGTATTTCCATATATTTCTTGGCCGGGCCGGATATTCCTGCTTAAACCCTGATTGTTTTGGTCTGATTCACCACGCTTATCCACAGGGGCGGTACCGTATATAAAAGCACCAGTGCGGCGGCCACCACCCCTGAATCGTTGGTAAGCAGCGCCGCCAGTGCCCCGGCTCCTCCGGCGGCAGATATCTGCAACATTTCCGGCTGTTGCCGGTACAGACGTTTCAGTACCCCTACCGGATAAAAGCAAAGCACTACCATTACCCCTAGCAACACTACCAGCGCCCGGCTCCAGATAGAATAGCGGATCAGCCTCCAGTTCATGGCCAGCTTCCGCCCTATCGTTTCCCACAGGGCAGCATAACCTCCCCGGTCTACTGCCGCCCCCAACCGCCCGACATGTGACGGTAACCCGGGTTGTTCCTGGAAATTAAGCACCCACAACAGCAGCAGTGCTATTAAAATAAAATATCCCATGGTTTTAACCAGGTCGGCCCTCCTGCCCTGAGATACCCCCAGGCCTGACCAGGCCGCCCCAAAGGCCACCGCCGCCGTAAGCGTCCCCCCCAGGTTGGCTCCAAAGCCCGGTGAAGAAAGCAGGTATATTATTAACAGATAGACCAAAAACACACTTACCGCCGCCGGCTTCCCGCTTTTACCGCCCGCAGCAGGGGTAACAAGTTTTTCCGCAGGTACCCCCCTCACCATTGTTATGCTGCCCAGCAACGTTGATCCTATGAGCACCCCCATGTACTCGTTACCCAGGCCGTAGTAGCGTGCCCCGGCGATTGGATCATACCCCAGCAGTGAAAATTGCTGTAGATTTGAACCGCCAAGAGTATCCAGCAGAATGGCCAGCGCGGTGGTTAGCCCCAGGGCGACCCAAAAGATTTGGTTGCCTTTTAATTTAAGCGGGCTTAACGCCAGCAGAAGGATTCCCGTGAACCCCGCCAGCAAAACTCCGGACAGGTAGACCGACCGGTTGGGAAATTCAGGCCACCGGCTTAAGATTAAGGTAGCCAGGGGAACCAGCATGATGAATTTAAAACCCCAGTTAAGCCTGGCCACCGCCGGTATGCCCAGCAGCACACCTCCTAAGGAAATCAGCAACGACCCGATCAGCGCTAACACATACCCTTTCAGCAAAGGCGGGCGCTGCTGGTAAATCAAACTGGAGCGGTTATAAAACTGATCCAGATAACCTAAAGGGTCCTGGTGGGGATAACCGGTTACCTCCGGGCCGGCAGTGATCGCGGTCACGCTGCCATCCAGGTACGAGATAAATACCGGCGCCAGGTCGGTATTGGTGATCAGGCCCAACCGGCGGGTGCTGGTGCTGTATAACAGACCCGGGCGGGCCGGGCTGCTTAGAAACAGGCAGGGGACCAGGCTTTCTCCTCCTCCGGGGAGGTTTGTGGGCGGAGTTGGAGTTACCAGCGCCAGCACCGTGCCCCCTTCTACCCGGGTGTTTAAATCCGCCAGCAGAAGATCCAGCTCCTTCATGGTCTGCGCCAGCAGATCCTGTTGCCTAGACGGCGAAAGCCGACCCCAGTACTGATCCAGCCGGGCAAAATCACCATACTCAACCACTATCAAGGAAGCACCGGCCAGCGCTCCGGCTACCCGTTGGGACAGCTTCCGGATATCGGCCCGCTGTCCGTAAGGAAAAATTGGGTCCTCTTTTAATATATCAGGGCCTACCTGGCCCAAAGGAACCTCCCCTTGTTGATCCATGGCGATCAGCACTGCACTGCGATTAGGAAAGTCATGATCCGCATTACCAAATACCGCCGTGACCAGGCCTTTATCCACCAGCTGCTGGCCCAATCTGCCGATAGTTACCGGATAGCTTAACAGGCTGTTTTTCCCCTGCAGGATATTAACCTGCAGGTGACACACCTGTCCTGCTGGAAGGCGGCCGGTATTTCTCAGGTACCCCAGTGCAGCTGAAACCCCGTCCACTTTTTCTTCCCGCTGGTAAGCCTGGCCTCCTTCCGGCCCGGACACCGCCCTGGCCCCGGCGCCGATACTCAAATAACCGCTTTCACTGGTGGAGCTCCCTGCCCTGGCGTTCATTAAGCCTACCGTGCTCCGGGATATAATGGAGCGCAAAACCGGCCCGGATTTACTGCGCAGCAGCGGGTAACTCAGCCGGTCTACTACCAGCAAAATCACCCGCTGTTCTGCATAGCTGCCTTCCTGAGCAGCCAGGGCGGCAGGGTTTCCCAAAACCGCCACCATGGCAGTAATAAACAGTGCCGCCATAGCCAGCCTGGCCGCCGGCCGTATTATATTATGTAAACTGCCGTTAAACGTTCTGTTTATGGTAACAGTTGGCGCTTTACTCATCCGGTGCAAAAACCTTAACCCCCATTTCCCGGTAAACCTCTGCCGTCCTGGAGAGCATGGCCCGTAAAGAAAAATCTCTCCACACCTTTTCCCGGCCGGCCCCGGCCATGACCAGGGCTTGCTCCGGATATGCCAGCAGGGTGGAGATCGCCTCCGCCAGCGCCTGGTCGTTGCCGGGAGGAACCAGCAGCCCGGTAACCCCATCCTCTATGATCTCCGGAATCCCCCCGGCACTGGTCGCTACTACCGGGCATTTTGCCGCCAGCGCCTCCAGCAGGGATATGGACAGCCCCTCGGTAAGCGAAGGCTGCACAAACAGATCAATTAAAGACAGTTGCCCGGGCAGATCATCCTGGAAGCCTAAAAACGACACCCGCTGGGGAAGCCCCAGCCGGCGGGTTAACGCTTCAAGTTCTAAACGCTGCGGCCCCTCCCCGATAATTACAAACCGCAACCGGGGGTAGGTGCGGGCCAGCCTGCAGGCGGCCTTTAAAAATACCGGCAACCCTTTTTGAGGGGCCAGCCTGGCTACCGTGCCCACAACCGGATTTTCCCGGAACCTGCGTCCCCGGGCGGCCGGTTCAAACGGGGTCGGGTCAATGCCGTTGTAGATTACAGTTATCCTTGCAGGAGGGATACCCCAGCTGGACAGTTCCTGAAATATGGCCCTGGAAATGGCAATATAGCGGGTTTTACCCCCCTGCGCTGCTTTGATGATGGCCGGTAAAGCTTTCCGCCAGCGGTGAGCCGGAAAGTTGTGAGCGGTAATTACTGACGGCACCCCTGCCAGGCCGGCTGCCGGCTGGCCGATAAGAGCCGACTTAAACCCGTGGATGTGTAACAGCGACGGCCGGGAAGAAAGCAAAGCCCGGTATACCTGCCAGAAGGAGTATAGATCCCGGGAAAGAGAAAGTTCTCCCTCCAGAGGTAGCTTAATAAAACTGCTTCCGGGGAAAGTTAATAAGCCTTCCAGCCCGCTGCCGGCAGGGGAGGCCAGGTGGGTGCGGCAGGCCGTGCCAAAATGACTTACCAGGGAGCGCAAGTGCCCTCGCATCCCTCCTTCCGCCGGGCGGATCAGATAAAATAAGCTGCCGGCCCGCTTAAGTTCAGGCCGCTGCCGCGTTGCCCCGTTAGCCATACCGTCTCCGTCTCCTGATAATGTAAGGTTTAACCATGTTCCCGGATTTATACGGTGTTAAAACAATTGGATAACATGTTGAAGCTTCATCTTAGAATACCCGGAATTTGACAATTACAAACACCGCCACCTGCGGGGAAAATCAAAAAATCCTGCTGTAAGCAGGAAAAGAGAAACTTCGGGTTTGTTGACTTAGAGCCCCTAAAATGCTATGATAAGCAAGGCTGGCGCCCGTGGTGAAAGGGATATCACGCAGGCCTCCGGAGCCTGAAGTCGGGGTTCGAATCCCTGCGGGCGCACCATCTATACCCTTACCGGCAAGGGTAATTTTTTTTGTCTTTAACCGGCCTAAATGTGTGTGTAAATTTATTGCTAACATGATTAAACCGTAATATACTAATTCTAAGAGCATGAGAAGGGGAGGTGAGGCTGTGAGTAGTGATGACATCCCGAGGCCTTGGATATCTTGTTCTATTACCGGTTGTTTATATTTGCCAACAGACTGTACCCGGGACCACAGCCTTATAAAGGAGGTACTTTCTCATGCCCGTTACTTACCTGTCTTCCCTGGCCGATAACCTGCGCCCTCTCCTGGTTGAAGGAGACACCGCCCGGATCACCGGGCTGCTAAAAGATCTTCAGCCTTATGATCTTTCCCTGTTAATCAAAGAGCTGAATTACGAAGAACAGCGGCAACTGTTGGGTAGTTTGCCGGCAGATATGGCCGCTGAAACCCTGGAATATCTTGAGCCCTACCAGCAGTACAGCCTGCTGGATCACCTCCCGCCGGCTGCCAAGACAGAGATCCTGAACCAGTTATCCAGCGACGTTATAATTCAGCTGTTTACCGCCATTCACCCCCGCCAGGCCGAACAGCTGATGGCTGCCCTTCAAGACCCCTACCGGGAACAGATCCTCGAGCTTATGCTTTATCCTGAAAACACCGCCGGCAGCCTGGCCAACGTAGATTATATCGCCGCCCGGGAATGGTGGACCGTGGAGCAGACCGTCAGCCATATCCGTAAAATAGGCAATAAAGCAGAGATTATCGCCTATATCTACGTTTTAGGGCCGCTGGGCCAGCTGGTGGGGGTGCTGTCGCTAAGGGAGTTAATTATGGCTCCGCCGGGCAGTTCTCTGCAAGAGATAATGACCACCAATATAATCTCCGTCCCGGCAGAAGAAGACCAGGAGCATGCCGCTCGCCTGCTGGCCCGCTACGATCTGGTAGCCTTGCCGGTAGCTAATGTGAGCGACCAGATGGTGGGGATTATCACTGTCGACGACGTCCTGGATGTAATCGAGGATGAAGCCACCGAGGATATTCAGCTGCTGGGCGGTAGCCAGCCGCTGGATAGCCCTTATCTTCACGCCAGCTTTTTCTCACTGTTCCGCAAACGCATTGTCTGGCTGCTGCTGCTGTTTGTAGTGGAGACGTTAACCGGTAGCATTTTAAAACACTACGAACAAGTATTGTCCCAGGTGGTAGCCCTGACTTTCTTTATACCGCTGCTCATCGATACCGGCGGCAATGCCGGCTCCCAGGCATCAACTTTGGTTATCCGGGCCATGGCGGTAGGAGAGGTAACCGCCGGGGATTTTATCAAGGTGGTCTGGAGAGAGATGCGCTTGGGTCTGGTGTTGGGGCTGACCATGGCCGCAGCCTCCCTGCTGTTTGTGCGCTTTCTGCACGGTTCAATCTACATAGCCTTTACCGTGTCCGTCACCCTGATAGCAGTTGTAACCATCAGCTCCTTTATTGGAGCCATTTTGCCCATAATCGGCAAACGGTTGGGAGTCGACCCGGCGGTATTCTCAGCACCCATGATTACCACCGTGGTTGATGCCAGCGGCCTGCTAATATATTTCCTGCTGGCCCGCTGGATAATGGGGCTGGCCTAGAACACGCTCCTGATACTTAAAGATTCTTTTTGCATCAGCCGGACTACAAAACGCTTGGCCACGCTGACTTCCAGCAGAAGATCATCTTTCTGGCGGCGCCCGGCCAGGTGGGCTACCCTGGTAATGGCTTCGTCCACCCGGTCCACATCCCGGCGATCCATTACCGGTGACCAGGTGGCATCGGCTTTGCTCCAGGTCTTTTCCAATCTTTTTGACAACCGCTGCACTTCCGCCCAGTTTTCAGCTTCCGCCGCCTGTTCCAGTTTCTCCAGGCTCCCGTGAAGCTGGTGATGAAGCTGGGCGCTGTACATATAAAGACCGGTTGCCGAAATGCTTAACAGCACTATAATTCCCACCGCTACCCAGACCATTTTCATGCAAATTCATCCTTTCGCTGGTAATATAAGTTTCCTTCAGTATCCAGACTGGCGAACAGCACCTGTTGAAAGGATGTTATCCCAAACATGGCCAGCTCTTCTTTGAGCCAGAGCTCGTCCAGCTTTACTTTGGAGAGATTTTCGTAATTGACGTTCCCGTCAATAACTAAAGGATAAGGAAGCCCTTCATAAGGGGTGGAAAGTCCTATATCCTTGGGTTTAACCGGCCGGTACTGGGACTTTGACACTACGCTGAGCTCGCCGTTAGTTTCCATGATCGCAAACTCCACCTCAGAAATGTTGGGGTAACCGGCTATCCGCAGCTGCTCCAGCAGGTCGTTGATATTTACCCGTAAATTTTTAAGCTCGGTCTCCATTATTTTGCCGTTCATGATCACCACGCTGGGCCGCCCGCATAACACCGCCCTTACCCGTTCGCTTTTTTGGGCGGAAAAGGAGACCAGCACCTGAAATGAAAGCAGCAGAGCTATGGGGATGATACTGTTTATTAGTGGGATGCCGATATCCTCCATGGGGATGGCCGCCAGGGCTGAAACCATGATCAACACCGCCAGCTCGTAAGGCTGCAGCTGCCCGATCTGCCGCTTTCCCATCAGCCGCATTACGGTAACCACCAGCACAAACAACATCAAGGTCCGAAAAATTACCACTACCAATTCCAAAACCCCTAATCGCAAGATTATGGCCTGTATACTGCTTATATCTTTTGCTTAAACGGCTGTTATTTAGTCATACCCGGTACGGTTGGTCCCCATAAAATAATACTTTTTCCTTAAACAGACCCGGGTCATTATAACCGGCTAATTTTTATGCAATTATTCCCAGCCGGTGGTAAAATTGCTTTGGGTACTGTTCTGAAAATTGATTGAAGGGCCTAAAAGCCATCAGCTTTTAAGGGAGGAGGAAACCATGAGCTACTTCAACCCAAGCCGGTTTATCTGGTTGCCGAGAGCGCTGGCTCTGGTATACATTATATTTTTATCCCTGTTTGCGCTGGACGCATTTCAGGGAGAAGCGCCGTTGCTGGAAAAACTGTTCGGTTTTGTAATCCATCTCACCCCGAATTTTATATTGATAATTATCCTGGCGCTTTCATGGAGAAACCCGGTCATCAGCGGTGTTCTGTTTACTATCTTAAGCGTAGTGTTTACCCTGGCTTTTAATACTTATCGCCAACCTGTTACCTTTATTACTTTATCACTTCCCCTGGCCGTTACCGGAATATTGTTTATCATCGCCAGGTTTCTGCCTGAAAAGAGTGAACGCCAGTAAGATACCGGCAATTAAACTTACAAACCTTTTCCTGTATAGACGGTGCACCCCGGGGAAAACTAAGACCGCTTAAATCAATTCCAGAAAGGAGTATTGACCGGTGACCCTTAACAAACAGGAACTCCAGAATTTGCGACACCTTATCGGATCCCATGAAACTGCCTGCAACAAGCTGGAGCTATATGCTCAGGAGTGTACCGATCCTCAAATCAAGCAGATGTTTCATCAGTCGGCCCAGTCCGCCCAAAATACCAAACAGAAATTAATGTCATTCTTACAGTAAAGGAGCGAAGTCACATGCAGGAAAAAGATATGGTCAATGATATCCTCACCATGGTGAACAGCAGCCTGACCGGTTATGCCGGCGCTATTGCCCAGAGTTCGGAACAAAGTTTAAGGCAAACCTTGCAGCAGATCCGCAACTCCGATGAGCAGTTTCAATACCAGCTGTACAAGGTCGCAGAACAAAAGGGCTATTACCAGCCCGCCGAACCGGCCAGTCCGCAGGAAATCCAGCAGGTTAAGTCAATATTTATGCGGTAGTTTGGCGGTATTTTTTGCGGCAAGTTTATAGTAGAAAACTCACCACCAGATCAAGTGTTTATAGTAGAGATTGCTACATAAACACTTGATTTTTTTGCAGCCCGGCGGAAGATTGGCGGATAACCGTCGGCCCAACAGAGGCTGTATAGCGGTGGTATGGCGGTGCATTTCTCCCCGGTTAGTGGTAAAATTTTGTAGGGGAGGTCCGTCTAAACCGTGAGCTATTACCGGAATTGGTTTAAGGAAGGCAGGCAGAAAAAGTGTGGAAAATTAACAATATCATCGATTTATCTATTCCTTTAACTGAAGATACTCCGGTTTATCCGGGCGATTCTTTGCCTCAAATCATCCCGGCTTCCTCTCTGGAAAAAGAAGGCTATAACCTGCATCAATTAAGGATAACCACTCACACCGGTACCCATCTGGACGCCCCCGCCCACCTGCTGGCAGGAGGCCTGACCCTGGACCGGCTTGATCTTAGCCTGTTTGCTGCTGAAGGGGTAGTTGTCCCAGTGCCGGGAAAACAACCTGGGGAAGAGATTACCCTAAACGACCTGCCCGGCCCTGATAAACTTCTTTCCCCCGGCATGGCTGTTTTGTTTCATACCGGCTGGAGCAAAAAAGCCGGCTGCAAACAATACTACCGGCACCCTTATCTATCTGAAGAAGCCTGCCAATATCTACTGGGTCAAGGGATCCGCACTTTCGGCATTGATACCATAAGTATCGACCCCCCCGATAGCACCGATTTCCCGGTACACCGGCTGATTGCCGCCAATGAAGGCGTCATCATTGAGAACCTGGCCAACCTTGAAAAGGTTACCTTCCCCCACCCCCTCATCCTCTGCCTTCCCCTTCCACTAAAAAGCTCCGACGGCTCCCCGGTGCGGGCGGTGGCTTTGGGGATAAGCTGGTCAACTCCCTAAATGTTGACTAAGCTAATTTAACCGAAGCAGGGAAGCCGCCAACATTATTCTTTTATTCGCGTCGCGCAAATTATAGTACGACGTTGCCTATATCCGGCGCATCCGGCTACTGTAACCCCATGGTCTCATTCGTTTCAATTCCTCACAGGTAGGTTGAAAACGCGATCCGGCACTACTGGCCGGAGATACAATCGCTGGTTTCAACTCCTCACCGGTTTGCTCCTTCACCTGTATTAGCCTGCCAAAAAAGGTTGCACTTTACTATTGCATATTCCAGATAGCAATTCAACAATTTTTGTTAATAACCGGTTCCAAAGAATGATTCCATGCAAGCATTGTCGTAACAGTTACCCTTTCGGCTCATGCTGGGTACTATTAGGTGGTCCTTTAAAAACTGTTGGTACTCATAACTTGCATTATGGCTTCCCCGGTCTGAGT
>MTKW01004173.1_pt1 | contig 11087 bp, 10 predicted proteins | sample 1042761 | NCBI WGS metagenome assembly MTKW01 (sample SAMN06205366, study PRJNA360243) | anaerobic digester metagenome | biome: Wastewater treatment plant; feature: Anaerobic digester sludge; material: sludge; isolation source: anaerobic digester fed with sludge from wastewater treatment plant ...
ATTCCGGGTGATGTTGGAGGTACTTGTAGTGGTTAAGATCCTTCGGTCGCGTCCGCCGGCGCGTCCACTCCCTCCGGATGACAAAAAGGGTGGTTCGTTCCCTCCGGATGATAACGGCTTCTTCCTGCATAAGTTTTCAAAGCAACGCAAGTGGGTTATAATAAAATGATGAAAAAAATGGAGGGGGCGAGCCGGGTCAGGCCATGATAAACGAGAAAGCAGTCATTACTACCCGCAACGAGGCCGAAACCTATAGAGTGGGAGAGACACTGGGGCAGTTGATCGATATACCTCTGGTCATTACTTTGGACGGCAAGCTGGGTACCGGAAAGACAGTGATGGTTAAAGGTGCGGCCAAAGGTTTGGGGATCACGGAGATCGTGCGCAGTCCCACATTTACGATCATGATGGTTTACGATGGACGGTTGCCCCTTTATCATTTTGACTTCTACCGCCTTGACGATAAGATGGAGTTGGATTCCCTGGATCTGGATGAATATCTCGAGGGCCAGGGGGTTGTCTTTATCGAATGGGGAGGCAAGTTTGCAGACTGTCTGCCCCCGGAGAAAATGGCCATCCAATTGGCTTACAGCAAGGAAGATATGAGCAGCACGGAAAGAGTGATCGCCTTTTATCCCCGGGGCAAGACCGCCTGTGGCCTTCTGGAAAGATTTTTGGAGAGGCTGGAATATAATTATCAGGGCGAATTGAATTGCTAAAGCGGCAAGATGAGTGTTAAAATTGCCCGTCCGGAACGGAGGCTGAGAATTTGTTGATTCTGGGATTGGATACCTCTACACAGGTCTGCAGTGTTGCTCTTTTGAACAACGGCACCCTGGTAGGAGAATATACGCAGAACGTCAAGAAGACGCACTCCCAGAGGCTGCTGCCTCTGATCAGCCGCCTTCTGGCCGATACCGGAACGGATAAGAAGGATCTGGATGCGGTGGCCGTGGCCGTCGGTCCCGGTTCTTTCACGGGGTTGCGCATCGGGATCGCCACGGCCAAGGCTCTGGCCCAGGGCCTGAAGTTGCAGGCGGTGGGTGTATCCACCCTGGGGGCACTTGCAGAAAACCTATCAGGTCACCATATCCTGGCCTGCCCCATGCTCGATGCACGGCGGGATCAGGTCTATGCGGCGCTCTACCGTCCCTTTAGTGCCGTAACCGATGATTACAACGCCAGTTTTAAAATGTTGATGGAACCTGCCGCCTTATCGATACATGATCTGGCGGCGAGGTTGCGCCCTTTCAATGAACAGATCTGTTTTCCCGGAGATGCGCGGGTTAAATACGATACTTATTTACGCGATGAACTGGGAGATCGGTATGCAAAGATACCTTCCGTGCTGGCGTTGAACAGAGCTTCGTCGGTGGCGGTCTGTGCGGCACGGAAGTTGAAGGCTTCTCCGAGCCAATACTCGCTGTATGATTTGCAGCCGGAGTACTTGCGGATTCCGGAGGCTGAACGCAGACGGCAGGAAGAAAGTACGCAGGGGAGGTAGAGCATTATAGACCATGTTGATTTTAACATCTCCGATGTCCGGATCCGCCCCATGGATATTTCCGATCTGGATCGGGTCATGAGCATCGAAGAATCGGTCTTTGATTCTCCCTGGCAGAGAAGGGGTTTTGAATCCGAACTTCTCCAGAACCGGTTTGCACGTTATTTCGCTGCCTGTGCCCATGAGCAATTGCTTGGTTATGCCGGTATCTGGATCGTTCTGGACGAAGCCCATCTTACCACCCTGGCCGTGGGCAGGCCATATCAGCACCGGGGAGTGGGTTCGCTCCTGATGGAACACCTGATCTCCGGGGCGGCGGGGGAAGGGGCTGTACGGATGTCCCTGGAAGTTAGGCCGAGCAACAGGAGCGCCCGTTCGCTCTATACCCGGTTCGGATTTGTCGCCCGTAGACTGCGTAAACAATATTATCAGGATGAAGATGCCATCATTATGGTCAATGAGCAGATCGCCGGTCAGGTCCGGTTGTAATCTGATCAGGAAAACAGCTTATCCCGTCAAGGCGGGAAATCTCAAGCGGAGTGGAGAGAGCAGGGCCATGTTTGTAACAGACGGAATAATCCTGGGGATAGAAACATCCTGTGATGAGACCGCGGTGGCCGTGGTTAAAAACGGAAGAAAGATTCTCAGCAACCTGGTATCCTCACAGATAGATCGGCATGCCCAATTCGGGGGCGTCGTCCCCGAGATAGCCTCGCGGCTTCATCTTGAAACCATCAATTATCTGATCGATGCGGCTCTGGATGAAGCAGAGGTAAAGTTTGACGACCTTGATGCCCTGGCCGTCTCTTATGGACCGGGATTGGTAGGGGCGCTGCTGGTGGGGATCGCCACCGCCAAGTCGCTGGCGTATGCCCGTGATATTCCGCTAATCGCCGTCAACCACCTTGAGGGTCATATCTATGCCAATTTTCTTCTTTATGGTGATTCGGAGCATGAAGATCGCTCCGAGATAAGGTTTCCCCTGTTGGGGTTGGTAGCTTCGGGGGGACATACCGATCTGGTATGGATGCCGCACATGAGAGAGACTGTGGTTTTGGGACAGACCAGGGATGATGCCGCCGGCGAAGCGTTTGATAAGGTTGCGCGGGCACTGGACCTGGGATATCCCGGCGGGCCGATTATCGATCAACTTGCCCGGCAGGGAGACCCCGCCGCCATCTCATTTCCCCGTGCCTACCTCGATAAAGACAGCCGGTACGATTTCAGTTTTAGCGGTTTAAAATCCGCCGTCCTGAACTACCTCCATCAACAAAAACAAAAAGGTGCCGCGCTCAACATCCCCGATCTGGCAGCCAGTTTCCAATCCGCGGTGGTGGAGGTGCTGGTGGAGAAAACGGTCGCGGCCGCGGTGGAGAAGAAGCCGGCTTCCCTGCTTCTTTCCGGCGGGGTGGCCGCCAACTCTTCTTTGCGCCGGCTCATGCGGGAGCGTCTTCTGGAGGCGGCTCCTGAAGTGAAATTTTACTGCCCACCGCCGGCGCTCTGTACCGACAACGCCGCAATGATTGCCGCCGCCGCCTTTCCTTATCTGCGGAGCGGTGAGTTTGCCTCTCTTGATCTAAACGCCGTTCCCAACCTCTCACTGTAATTAAATTCGGAAGATCTGCCGCCGAAAAAAGTCCCGCGGGGATAAGAGGGAAAAAGTTTGCGGCCGAAGGCCGGTGATTACTCGGGCAATTTGTAGAGGAACTTTACAGCCCATAACATGGTGTTGATCTCTACCGGTTCGCCCTTGAGGGCCTTTCTGAATAGCTGCATGGCAATGCCGACACGGGTCTTGAGCATGGCTTCGCCCGCCTCCTTTGAAGAAATGGCCGGAAAACCGAGATAGGGCTTCATATTGGGATCGCTGACCCAACCTAAAACGTTGGCCAGATGTTCAAGATCACGGCCCAGTTGCTTGGAGAAAAACTTTATTACCCGGGCGAAGAACAGGGCTACACGGTTGGGCGGAGGAGGCTCGGAGGGGGGTATCTCGCTGTAATCGGAGGAGACCATCTCCGGGTCGATGGTCAGCATGAGAGAAGTTTCGTTTGTGCCGGCATGCGAATCCGCATCATCACCCACCTGTCCTTCCGGCAGTCCTACTTTCTTCATAAACCCTTCATCATGCTGGACCATATACTTGAAGACAATCCCGAAGGGATTGATCAGGTAGAAGCGGTACTTTTTCCATAGTTTGCGGGCGGCCAGCTCGAAAGCCAGCTGGTGCCTTGGCCCCCCGTGGTTATCGGATAAAAAGAGATAGCGGAAACCTTGCTCGGCCAGGGCTTTTCCCGTGGCAAAGATCAGATTTTTCAGTGTCGGCGCCGGCACGGAGACGGAACCTTTTACCGGCAGGGCATCGGAACCTACGTACAGGGGCGGCATCTTTACCAGGGTGAAATCGGGAAATTCCTTTTTCAGCGCCTCCGCATATCTTTTCTGCAGATCTTCGGCGACAAAGACATCCGTGCCGAGCGGCAGATGCGGCCCGTGAACCTCTATCGGACTGACGGCCATCAAAAAGATGGTCTTCTCTCTTTCCAGTTTCTCAATATCTCTTAAATTCATCAGTACATATTCTTGCATCGGGAGGCCTCCGATCCGGATTTTAAGTTTATAACCTTATTATCTTACATGTTATTTATTGTATATTATTTCGCCATATAATCATCAAATCCTTTAAATGAGCATGGAAAGATGAGCATGGAAAGCGGTTCTCTTTCGGATAACAATATGACTATAGAGGGAGCCGCGAAGGGGTTGATAACGGCATTATTAGCTGATGCTCTTTGGTAAAGTAGAGACGATAAATTACCATGGACAGCAGCACGCTGGCAAATGTAACCGCAGATGTAATCGTAAAAACAATAATAATCTGGTAGCGGACGGCGACCAGCGGACTTTCACCGGCAATTATCGCTCCGGTCATCATTCCCGGCAGCTGTACCAGGCCCATCGTTTTCATCGAATCGATGGTGGGGATCATCCCCGCTTTCATTGATCTTCTGGTTAACGGTGCCGCCGCCTGTTTGGAGGATGCCCCCAGGGAAAGTGCCGCCAGAACCTGTGCCTGTCGATCGGACATCTCCTGTTGGAGGCGATTGAGGGCGATGCCGGAGGAGATCATGCTGTTGCCGATAATCATGCCCCCGATGGGGATGACAAAACGAGCTGAAAAATCAATCACGCCAAGAATCAAGAGCAGAGCCAGGGTCACGGCACTGCTTATCCCGATAATGGCCGTAACATAGAGCTTGATATGGGGCAGATGCTTGCCTCTTTTACCGGCGTTGTAACCGGCTATGATCGTCATGGCCACCAAAATCAGAATGATCACGGCTTGATTGCGGCTGTCAAAGACGTACTGCAGAAGGTAGCCCACAGCAATCAACTGCACGAAGGCACGTCCCGTGGAATAGAGGATATCTCTTTCCAATCCCAGTTTTTCACGCATTGAAAACAGTACGGCGATAATGATAAAAATCAAAGAAATAAATAAGGCTGCTGAATCCACTTTTGATCACCTTCCTTTTTTATTCGGCCGCATGAGGTTCTGAAAATCCTGGAAGCGTGTTTACTCATCCGGCCCCGCTTGATCATCCTGCAGATACTCCAACACCGCGGGAGAGACCCGGTTATGGTCAGCCTGCATCCTGGCGATAACCTCCTCGGCAGTACCTGTTTTTACAATCACCCCTGCATCCAGCAGGATTGTCTTCCCTCCCAGACGGCGTGCCTGGTCGAGATTGTGAGTGACCCATACCAGGGTCAGGTCCATCTTTCTGTGCAGCTCCACGCAGAGCTCCTCGATGGTAGAGACTGCCTCGGTATCCAGTGCCGAGGTGGGTTCGTCCATCAGCAGGACCTCCGGCTTGTTGGCCAGGCAGCGGGCGATGGAGATGCGCTGCTGCTGCCCGACCGATAATTTATCGGCCGGTAGCCGCAAAAATTCCGGTTCCAGGCCCACCATCTGCAGATAGGGAAGGGCGTTATCCTTGGGGACAGGTTTATCACTCTTTAAAGAGGGCCCGAAATTAATATTATCGGCCACCGTTCCTTTAAACAGCGAGGGCAGCTGGAAGACCATGCCTACTTTGCGGCGCAGTTTCAGCACGTCTATTTGTGTCAACGGCCTGTCTTGAAAGAAGATCTCGCCCCGGTTGGGATCCTGAAGACGGTTAAACAGAGAGAGGAGGGTTGATTTTCCTGCTCCGGAAGGCCCGATAATGGTGCAGATCTCCCCGGGCAGGATCTCCAATGAAATATGATCAAGGATAATGCGTCCGTCGCGGACCAGCGTCACATCTTGAAATCGGAATACAGCGTCCATCGTGTCCCCTTTTAAATCCTGCTGATTTTACGAAACCGGCTCACCTCCGTTGAAAAGAAAAAAAGGGGGTGATCTGCATTTAATTATAACGTCTTTGCTCTTTTAATTACAAGCTTCATCGGCGTGTTTGTGTAGTATTCGTGGACCCCATCATTGTTATCGGGAGGGATCGCCATTTTTTTGTCATCCGGAGGGAGCCTTATTTTTATTGCCATCCTGATTTGACGGTTTCCCTCCTTTGAAAAAGGGGGGCCAGGGGGGATTTATTTGACTGTTCCCTCCTTTGGAAAGGGAAGATAGGAAAAATCCACGATATAGCATCCCGATGATCCGCTGCCGATTCTGCCATTATCATCCGGAACGCAATCACCCCGGCCCATCGTTCTCTTGCTGGCCGTAAACCCCTGCGTTGTACTCCCAACCCCCGATTTTATTCAGGACGGAACAAAGGATTATGCACGAATCCATTCGCTCCGCTCAAGATTCCTCGCTGCGCTCGGAATGACAGGTGGGGGGCTCGGAATGACAGGTGGGGCACTCGGAATGACAGGGTGGGGGAGAGGGAGCGCAGCCCTTTTTATTGTAATTCAGAGGGAGCGGATGCGACCGAAGAATCTTGACCACTGCAGTACCTCCATCATCACCGGAACGGAATAACCCGGCCCGGCGTTGCCTTCCCCTGTTCACATGCCCCGCCGTTTTGTTCCTGAAAAGAGTATCCAAGCGGCAGCCCAAAATGTTGCTTGACGTGGGGCCGTCGGCAATTGACTTCTCCGGCAGGCTCATGTTAGGCTCGTGTTATGAAGAATGTATAATTATGCCGGCAAAAAGGCGAAAAAATGTAGAGGGTCATTTACTTTCGGAAGCGGGAGCTGATCATGGATGAAGATTGAAGAGCTGAACCACTCATTTTACGGCAGGTGTATCCGGCTGTCGGCAGGCGGAATAAGACTCATCACCACTGTTGACGTGGGTCCCCGCATAGTATATTACGGCGATAAAAACAACAATGTTTTGTACAATGACAGGGATAACCTTATCAACAAAGGCGGTCCGTATTTTGACAAAAACTTCAAAAAAGGGGAGCGGTGGAGAATTTACGGCGGGCATCGCCTCTGGAAAAGCCCGGAGGATCTGGCCACATACGTGCCGGACAACTATCCCTGTACCTTTGAGGTCGTGGAGAGAGGCATCAGATTGATCAGCCCCGTTGAAAAGATGACCGGTCTGTTAAAAACCATAACGATCACCATGACCGAAAACGGTGACGTAAAGCTGGAGCACTCATTTACCAACAAGGGGCGGAGCACTTCCCGAGTCAGCTTATGGGCGATTACCGTTATGGAGGCGGGTGGCAAGGCATTGGTGCCGCTCTGCGATCAGGATACCGGCTTTTTACCCAACCGCAACCTTGTTTACTGGCCGTACTCGCAAAACAACGATCCCCGCCTCCGGATCATGGATCAATATCTCACCCTTGAACAGGAGCGGACGGCCGATCGGGCTTTTAAAGTGGGACTGTTCAACCGATATGGAGTGTTGGGTTATTATCGCCGGGGCACATTATTTATCAAGCGGTTTACCGGCCAGGACAGCTTGCAGTACCCGGATTATCAATGTAATGCCGAGCTGTATACCGACAGTTATATCCTGGAGTTGGAGACGTTGAGTCCCCTCTGCGAGCTGAAAACCGGTGAAATAACAACACATACCGAGCAGTGGTCTTTCAAGAATATCCGTATTGACCATGACCTCGACTTATATAAAGCCGTCATGAAGGAGGCTTCACTATAAGCAGGTGCTTGCTCGGCATGCAGTTAATATTGACTGTCTTATTTTTGGCAGGCTGATCTAACCCACAGGCAGCTTGGTCTTTTTAAGCCGGCTTTCCAGATAGTTTAATTCATCCCTCAATTCCTGTGGCAGCTTCTCACCGAATTGGGAGAAGAATTCTTTTATATCAAGAAGCTCTTTTTCCCAGTCAGCGGTGTCAACCTCCAGAAGTTTTTTGATCGTCTCTGTAGATACATCAAGACCTTCCAGATCCAGACTGCTGATTTCGGGTACAAAGCCGATCGGTGTCTCTATCGCCTCTGTTTTTCTGTCGGTTCTCTCCAGAATCCATTTGAGAACCCTGAGGTTTTCGCCGAATCCCGGCCATAAAAAATTGCCGTCTTCATCCGTGCGGAACCAATTGACATGGAATATCCGGGGAAGATGTTTTATCTTTTTCCCCATCTTCAGCCAGTGGCCGAAATAATCTCCCATATTGTAGCCGCAGAAAGGTAGCATGGCCATGGGATCTCTCCGGACCTCTCCCAATTTACCATATTGGGCGGCAGTTCTTTCCGAGGCCATCGTGGCACCGACAAAGACGCCGTGCTGCCAGTTGAAAGATTCATATACCAGCGGAGCAAGTTTGGATCTTTTGCCGCCAAAGATCAAAGCCGAGATGGGTACTCCTTTGGGATTACCCCATTCCGGAGAAATACTCGGGCATTGGGTGATCGGGCTGGTAAAACGTGAGTTCGGATGGGCCCCGTAGACATAATTTCCTTCTTTATCTTTCAGCTCCGGCTTCCACTGTGTGCCATCCCAGGCGGTACCTTTCGCTGGCGGCGGGCCTTCGCCTTTTTCCCACCAGATATCACCATCATCGGTCAGCAAGACGTTGGTAAAGATGGTGTTCTTTCTGATCGTTTCCAGGGCATTGGGATTCGATTTCGCGTTGGTGCCGGGCACCACGCCGAAAAACCCCGATTCCGGGTTGATGGCCCATAATCTTCCGTCATCTCCAATTCTGAGCCAGGCGATATCATCACCGACTGTCCATATACGATAGCCTTTCTCTTTTAGAAATTCAGGCGGTACAAGCATGGCCAGGTTTGTTTTTCCGCAGGCACTGGGGAAAGCGGCGGCCACGTATTCGATATTCCCGGAAGGATCCTCTATACCCATGATGAGCATGTGTTCAGCCAGCCATCCTTCATTTCTGGCCATCCAGCTGGCGATCCTCAGGGCAAGACATTTTTTACCGAGGAGTACGTTTCCTCCATAGCCGGAACCCACGCTCCAGATAGCATTGTCTTCCGGAAAATGAAGAATCAGGCGCCGGTCTACATCCAGATCGGCCTTGCCGTGCAATCCCTTGGTGAATTCACCGTCCGAGCCGAGTTCATCAAGAACCTCCCGGCCCACCCGGGTCATGATCAGCATGTTTAAAACCACGTAGATACTGTCCGTCAGCTCGACACCTATCTTGCTGAAGGGGGAGCCGATTGGCCCCATGGAGAAGGGGATCACGTACATGGTTCTTCCCTTCATCGACCCTTTAAATATCTCCCCGGCCTTTTTGTAGCCCTCTTCCGGCGACATCCAGTTGTTGTTGGGAAGGGCATCTTCCTTCCGTCTCGTGCAGATATAGGTCAGGTTTTCGGTGCGGGCGACATCATTTACGGCGGTGCGGTGGTACACACAACCGGGCCATTTATCCTGGTCGAGCGGCATCAGTTCTCCGGTGGAGAGTGCTTCTCTCTCCAAAGATTCTTTCTGTTCCCTGGAACCGTCGATCCATACGATTTTTTTCGGCCGGCACATTGCCGCCATCTCCGCTATCCAGTTTTGCAGTACCTCGTGTTTGGTCATGTTGTTTGTGCTCCTTAAGTAATTATGATTTGTACACATATTTATAAAGATTTAAAATAGTGCCAATTAAGACTAATTGAATGCAGTTATTAACTTTTATAGTATACTCCACGAAAAAAAAAATGTCTACTTTGATATTGATAGACAGTTTCTTCTTCAGTACCGGTTAATTTTAATGTAACGGTTTTAATTCTTTCCGGTTTTTCGGCGGGAACTCCGGATGGGGCAAGCACGATGTCGTTTTTTTCTGTATAGTGGTATTATATTTATAAAAGAGGAGATAAAAATGATGCGGAAATGTTTATCTTTTTTTCTGGTTCTGATTTTGATGGTCGTACTGCTGTTTCCGGACGGATGTTCAATGGAGGAAGAAGAAAAGCCTCATGATAACTGTGAGTTTTTGACCGCGTGCGGCAAAGACCTTTATTTCCATGATGATTTAATTCAACTGGCCGGCACCAACGCCGGCGGTTGGCTGGTGACAGAAAACTGGATGTGCCCCCTGGATGATGGTGACGGCGATATGCCCGATCAGAAAACATTGATCAACGTGCTTACCCGGCGCTTCGGCGCCGATGGTTGTCGGGAGCTGCTGGATATATATATGGACCATTGGTGGCAGGAGAGCGATTTTGATCAAATCAAGGCGCTCGGCATCAATGCAATAAGACTGCCGTTCTCATATCTGAACCTGTTGAATGCCGACTACACGTGGAAGGAAGACGCATTTGAGCGCCTGGACTGGTTTATCGAATGTTGTGCCGCCAGAGAGATATTTGTCATCCTTGACCTGCATGGCGCACCGGGCAGTCAAAACGGCCGGCACCATAGCGGTGACACCGATCAATCCGCTCTTTTTTCCAACGAAGAAAACATGGCCTTGACGGAGGAAATTTGGGTGGCCGTCGCTTCACGATACAAAGATAACATCCGGGTTGCCGGGTATGACCTTCTTAATGAACCGGAGGGTGGATATCAAGAGGGCAAGACCACGTCAATACAATGGGACTTTTTTGACCGGTTGTACAGGGCCATACGCGAGGTCGATGACCATCACATCATATTTATGAACAGTTGCTGGTTAACTTTCAATATGCCGAGCCCCGACCGTTATGGATGGGAGAATGTGGTCTATGAATACCATAATTACTGTTGGACCGGACAAAATAACAGATTGGTCAACTGGTTTTATATAAACGGCATAAAGCTGTTCGATAAATTAACCAATCATGCGGTGCCCACCCTTATCGGTGAATTTACGTTCTTTGATCGCCGGGAATGCTGGGAATATGGATTGTCGGCATATACCAATCAGGGCTGGTCATGGACAACGTGGACCTACAAGGTGTGCAACGATGCCAACGCCTGGGGGCTCTACAACCAGGCGGATACCGATACCGTCGATGTTTACAACGACAGTTATGAAGAAATCGCTGAAAAATGGAGCAAGATGGGAACGGAAAACTTTATCACCACCTCCACCCATGACGTGGTTAAAGATTTTATTGCCGGGATGAGATAGACAAGATCCGGCCGGCAAAAGGGGTGGGCATCCTGATTTTTATCCTGTCATTCAGAGCGAAGCAAAGAATCTTGGGTTTTTGG
>MTKW01010430.1_pt1 | contig 11087 bp, 12 predicted proteins | sample 1042761 | NCBI WGS metagenome assembly MTKW01 (sample SAMN06205366, study PRJNA360243) | anaerobic digester metagenome | biome: Wastewater treatment plant; feature: Anaerobic digester sludge; material: sludge; isolation source: anaerobic digester fed with sludge from wastewater treatment plant ...
GATCTCGGTAGGCCATAGCTCCCGAGGAGCTGTCGGCGTAGGCCAGGATTGATTCGCCTGCCAGCGCTGCATCGGCGAACTTGACCGTGCGCCTGATGACGGCCTGATAGATTTGCTCGCTAAACACTCGCTCTAATTCTTCGGCGACCTCGCGGGCGTGAATTGTGCGCACATCGTGCATGGTGCGCAGGATTTTTACCTGTATTTGCGGATTACCTTTGCGCTTGACCTTGCTTATGATATTGCCCAGCTGTTTGAGCCCTCGCATTGCCAGGTATTCGGTTTGCACTGGCACAATCACACTTTCAGCGGCTATTAGCGCGTTGGTCGTCAGTACGCCCAGGCTGGGAGGGCAGTCTATGAGCACGAAATCATAGCTGCCGCGCGCCCCACTCAGTAGCTCTTTCAGGTTGCGGTCCCAGCCGATTTCGCCGATCAGCTCTGCCTCGACTCCGGCCAGGTCGAGGTTTGCGGGCACCAGCCACAGATTCGGCACTTTCGTTTCCATTGTGACTTGTGCCAACTTTACGCTTTCAGGATCGAGCAGTGCTGCGTAGATGGTGGTTTCGAATGCTTCGGGGTCGAAGCCTAGCCCTGTAGTCAGGCCCGCCTGGGGATCCAGGTCGATCAGCAGCACGCGCTTACCTGCTTCGGCCAAAGCGGCACCCAGGCAGATGCAGGTTGTGGTCTTGCCCACCCCGCCCTTCTGATTAGCAACGGCGTATATTGTAGTCATATTACCACCTTAGCACTATAGAAGTAAGACTGCAAGGCATTATAGAACTATAGCTCTACTAGAAGTACAGTAGTAAGATTATAAGTCTATTATAGAACTATAGATTCAGTAGAAGTGTAGAGTTAAGTCTATAGGCAGTTATAGAACTATAAGTTCAATAGAAGTATAACAGTAAGGCTATAAAACAAGTATAGAGCCATAAACTTAATAGAGGTATAGAGGTATAATTCTATAGAGTAATAGCACTAAAGACAAAATAGAAGTACAGACGGGAGGCTGGCATGTAGTTCGTGCTACCAGCCGCCCCACACGCTGGATTGCCCAACGGTCACACTGAAATATACCCAAATAGTGCATGCGACGATACGACGATAAAAACGATGGTTCCGGCCTAACGCGGGCAAAAGGTGTGTAATTTGGGTAAGAATGGTGTGTTTCTAGAGATATATTACAAGGGTAATTAGCGGGGGTTGGGGGAATCATCGTTTTTATCGTCGTATCGTCACATTCTCATCATGGTATATGGGATGGTGGAAATGACCCCAAAAGCAGAGCAAAAGCAGGTCATACAGTAGCCGCTTCGCGAGCATGCATCGTGGTCATTTTGCACTCGCTGCGATCATCAAGTTGCTGCTGTTCACCGGGGCCCGTGCTTCGAGCGTGGCAACCGCGCGGCTGAGCGGCCTTCATGTGAGTGCGAGGAGCGGGAGCATCACGTACGTTGGGAAGGAGTCAAAGACCTATCAGGTGCCGCTGAACGTCGAGGCCTGGGAGGCGTTACGGGTCTATTTGGATGTCCGGCCGGATATCGTCCACGACTTCATCTTCTGTGCTGAACGGGCCCCCTTCGCCTCGATCAGCCGCGGGGTGGTGTGGGCGACGTGGCAGTCCCTGAAGCGATACGTGCCGGCGGCGTTGGCAGAAAAAATAAAGGGGCCGCACCAGGCGAGACACGACCTCGCCCGCCGGTTGCTGTCCGGCGACGAGGGCACGAAGATGCCGGTGCCTCTGGCTGACGCAGCAGCCATCCTGGCCCATGCGGACGTACGAATCACAGCGGGTATCTACGCAAGGCCAAGCAAAGAATCGCTGGCCAAGGCCTTGGAGCGGATCGTGGGCGAAGATCAATGACACAGCCGCGTCGTGTTCGCCATGACCGTCCCTGCCCAGGGACAAACGATGGCTGCACACCTTCAACTGCTGTGGTAACATGTGCCGTCGAAGCAACGTCGCCTCAAGAGGTCCCCACATGGCACGGTGGGAGGGCTACGAACTCGAGCGGAGGACCGCTGCCAGACTCTTTACGGCTGGGTTCGTTCCAGTTCCGAATGTCCGGCACCAGCCGACCAATACTGAGTTCGACATCTACGCATTCCACCCTAAGCCACGCGGTGTCAGTCGGGTGCTCGTCCAGTGCTCCACCCGGCCAAGGAATCACAAGGTGGCCGAACTTGACGCCTACGCCCGGCTTTTCGGCCTCGATGCGAAAGTGTTCGTCAGCAAACCGGCACCGGACGCGAATCAACTCGCACTCGCAGCGATGATGGACGATGTTGTACTCCTCATCGAGGACCCAAATACCGAGTACGGAACGGCCGTTGTAGACGAGAGAACCATCGACTTGCATCAGCGGGTAAAAGGGCAGGCTAGACAAGACCCGATGGCCCAGAGGGTGCAGAGCATCTGGTATGAACTCGAGTGCGTCCCGATAGAGCCGGACCCGTTCGCCCGGCTGTCCAACCTCTACGCTATCCACGAAAAGGACAAGACGCTGGCCGCTGACTGTGCAATGGCCGAAGGGCTCGGCAAGGAGCCGCTGCCGGCTCTGAAACAGGCGTATGCCCACAATAACGAGAGGGCGGTGATCACACAGTCCGCCCTTGCCTGCAAACCCTCAACCGGACACTCACCCTCATCGCCCTGTGCGAGTGTTCATGTCTCGTCGCCGACGGCGCGCCAGTCCCCGAGGAGTTCGTCCGCGAGGGACGAATCGTGCCCCTCATCGAGTCCCCCGCGGACAAGCGCTACCGTCACCTGCTGGGTAGGTTCGCTTTCGGTCTCCTGCATGGTTGGGGAGGTATGTGGATGTGTGGGAGCATACCGTCTTCTTTGAGGAGGCCTTCGCGGCCGATATCGGGGCCAAGGTCACGTCCGTGCGGGCTCTGAGCGACTTCACGAATGATCTGTTCAAGAAGGCCGGACAGGAGGGCTACATTGTCGGTCTCGACTTCTATGGGGGGTGGTCCAACATTCTGCTGCTCCCGTATTTTGCGAAGGGCATCGGGGTCGGGAGGTTTGAAAAAAAACTCGGATTGACGCTCGCTTCATCTCCATGGTGCGACTGGAGGGCCGAGGCCGAGAGATTCCATGACCTATGCATTGAAACAGAGTGACGAAGCCAACCGGTTCGTAGAAGGACCGTCATATCGGTAGGGGGCAGCCGCATTTCCTCTCGACAGAGGGGCTGGGCAGTCGGCAGCGAAATGTCATCCAAGCGTAAGAGAGGGCACTGGAGCAACTCATGCCACTGGACTTGGCATTGCTCAGTAGGAAGCTGAAGGCGTATCGCGAGCAGTTCGAAGCCTCGTTCGAACAGGTCGCGGCTGCCACAGGGATCCCGGCTGACCGCCTGGCCGAATTGGAGAGCGGGGGCCAGAAGCCAACCGGCGATGAGATCCTGATCATCGCCGACTACTACAAGTGCGACTACAACTACTTCCTCTCGGGGGACGAACCCGCTGTCTTCGAACAGACTGAGGAGTTGTACCGCACGCACGGAGACCAGTTCAGCCCCGAGGATCGCTGGGCTGTGCAGGAGTTTCTGTACCTCTGTGAGTGCGAGCAGTTCCTGTGGCAGGCACTCGAACGTTCCCCCTCAAGCAGCTTCTCGTTCAGGAAGACTGGGAGCCACTACAAGCGACAAGGAGCCGACGCGGCAGAGGCCCTGCGTCGGTTCAAGAAATACCAGGCGAACCAGGTCGTCAGCGACGTGTTCCAGGACCTCCGTTCGATCGGGTTCCATGTCTTCCGTCGGCGGCTGGGCAACTCCAAGATCTCCGGCCTATGCGTGCGTCACCCTCAGGCGGGTAACTGTCTTCTCATCAACTACGACGAAGACATGTTCCGCCAACGCTTCACGGCCGCCCACGAGGGCGGGCATGCCATCCTCGATGATGATCAGAGCGTGATCGTCTCATACGAGGGGGCACATGATCTTCACGAGGTGAGAGCAAACGCCTTCGCCTCAAATTACCTGCTGCCGCCGGAATCATTGAAGCTGCTGCCGGCGGACCTCTCATGGACGCCAGAGACGGTCACCAAGTGGGGCATCCGCTTCAGGGTGAACCCGGAGCCCTTGCTGTTCGCACTCAAGGACATCGGACGCGTGTCGGAGCAGCAGGTGGCGGACCTTCGTAGCGTGCGGATTCCGCCGAACAAGAAGAATGACCCTGAGCTTTCCAATTCGCTATCAGCCAACACATCGCGACGTGTCCGGGAGATGCTCGAGCGGGGCCTCTCGGCCCCGTACGTGAAGCTGTGCTTCGATGCCTATGACCAGAGCATCGTCTCCGCAGCCCGGTTGGCAGAGATGCTGCTGGCTGATCCGGGGCACGTCACAGACATCGCTGCACTCTACGGGAGGGTCCTCAGGCATGAACTATGACCCGTCCCGTTTCCAGTGGTGGGTCAACATCACCGACACGTGTGCGGTCTGGAACGTTCTGTCTTCGAACACCTTGTACCGTGCAGCGGCCTCGGCCAACTGCGTCTTCGCGATCACGGCCTGCGTCATGTACGAGTGCCTCCATAAGGCCCGCAAGGAGGTGCGGGACGAGGACGAGGAACTCAAGGCCCGCCTGCGGAAGGAGATGAAGTCAAAAACATTTCAGCAGCATCCGGTGCCACTTGAGGCATTGCAGGACCCGCGGGTAGTGGGCCTCCGCAAGAACCTGGGCAAGGGTGAAATATCTGTCATCGCCTTCGCGTTAGAGACCGGGCAGGCGATCATGACGGACGATCAGGGGGCGAGAAAGCAGGCGGAACGCCAGATAGGTCAAGATCGGGTGCAGACGACACCGATGCTGCTGTGCTGGCTGTTCTACACCAACCGCCTCGGCGACGCCGACAAGGACGTGATTATCGCAGAACACGAGTCATTACGGCCGAAGGCCCCCCTCACCCAGCACTTCGAGAGCATGCGCTTGTGTGCCCGTGAATGCAGGCGGCGGTCTCCCCCGGTGGCCTCACCAGAAGCGGATGCGGATTCGACCGATTAGCCGTCCAGGTGCAGGGAGAGACGAAATGGGCAGTATCCCTACCGAGTACCTCTACGTCGATCAGCGTCGCCTCGATGCGTACGTGGCCGAGATCAGGAGTAGCGTGACCACGTTCGACAAGGTACCGTCCTACAGCGTCGAGGTTGGTCTACTCGGCCCGAAGGTGGACGCAGAGCAATCGACGCATGCTCGCGAACTCTCAACCGCCGAGAAGCCGCGGATCCTGTCCGATCATGTCATGGGGGTCGACCCCACCTCGCAAGTTTTCGAGGAACGCAGACTGTCAGCAGCAAAGGTGGTGCTGCCACGAAGCATCTATCGTTACCCTCCTGAGATACCCGACATCGTCTTCTGGGGCGCGCTTGACGGGGACGACGCTGCTCCGACCACATACATTATTGAAGGTCAAGCCGGCGAGGACTGCACTCCTGGACGCTGCTCAGGCTACTCTGGGCTGCTCTGGGTGCTCGACCACTTGTACATTGGAGGCTGGCTCGATGACAGCGGTGCAGCCAATGGCACTATCTCGCTATCCGTCGGCCGTCGCACCGCGTCAAGGGCCCGCCATCTCCAGACGATGGGAACGCTGCTCTCTCAGGTCAAATACCTCCGGATCCGCCGCATCGCCGAGCGGCCGAGCTCCTTCAAAACCCTCTCCCTGCTTCGAGTTGAGAACGCGGAAGAAGTCCACAGTGGTTTCTTCGCGTGGCTGCTCGATCCCCCTGAGAGCCCCGGCTGCGGCACCCTGTTCGCCGAGGCCCTCATGCGGCTGATCGGCATGTCCGTGGACCTGAATCGCCCCTATCTCGACCGCACGGAATTCGCCGGCCTCGAATCCATCGTCGATGTTCTCGTGGCCCGCGACTTCCTGCTCTCCATCAAAAACAAGGTCTGGTCAACGAAGGGTATCGACCAACTGGCCCGTGAATACCGCGACATATCCCGTCTCGGCGGGTCGCTACGAGTGCCGGAGGATCGAATGGTAGCCGTCTTCCTAACGCCGGCAGGGCTGCCGCCCACGACGGCGGCGGGAACGCCGTGGTGAGTCTTGTCCTACCGTGTACTGGCCGAAGCCTTCGCCCCGCTCTCACTTCGGGAAGATGCTGGATGAATTGACGCTCATGGTGGAGCGTCACCTGAGCAGGGAGAAGGACGCGTAGTGAGCCAGTGTAGTCTGAGGAGCTTCAGCCTCGAGGGTGCTGACTGGTTGCCATGCTCGGGCGTGTGTGTGGCTCGCATGGAACGACTGGCTTTCAACAGCGGCGGCACCTGCCGCCTGAGCCCCAATGTGTCAACGGATGAAGAGTGGATGGCCGCCATTCCGAGTATAATTAGTCTGGCCAGTGTCACTTTTTCGTGCTCCTGCCTATTGACATCAGTTGGGTATAGTGTCTAATATATTAGGTATAGTGTCTAATATATTATAATAAATTCCCGATAAACTTATAAAAAGTGCATCACCTTCACCTGCCGATTCGCTCTCGTTCCGAACAAGGAGTTTCTCTCGGATGTCTGAAGGTTAGCGTCAACCAGTTGCAGAATAGAACCTAGTACCGAGCCAAACAACCAGTTCCACAACGGGTGGCAGCAGCAGGGAGGAGACTTATGTCAGACATACATGGCAGCACACTTTATCTGGAGAGAGCGGCCATCGTCCATGCAGCCCAAAGGCTCAACAGAGAGCTTGAGGGTGGCTACACACAGCAAGCTACGCGGTCTGTGTCCTTCTTCGTGACACAATTGCTCAACTCCGCTCGGAGCATCCACTACGCCAGTGAGAACATGCCTTCGGCCATGGCCGAGGCCACTTCCACAATCCCTGACAAGAGGATTGAGGAACTACTCAACCACGCGTGCCTGTTCAGAGCCGAAGCTATAAAAGCAGAAGGTCAGGAGCGTTCGTCTACTGTTCTTCAAGACTTCAAAATGGCGCTGAACAAACTCGGGCAATAACTGGAGGGAAAATGCCGAGCCAGCAGAGCAATAAGCTTGCTTCGCAGATACCTGACAAGCTTCGTTCTTATCGCGGCCCTCTCGATCTGGCGTGGGTGGTCTCTGTTGCCCAACGCTGGCAGCAGGTCGCATCGGCCCCACCCTCCGGAGTCGATCCCAGCGTCGCCCTCCACATGCTCTTGGATCTCCATGCTTGGATAGAGCGTGCTCCTGAGGAGGGTGTGCCTGCGTATATACACCCTCTACTTCAGGATGTGACGCAGACACTGTTCGGCCCGTGTAAGGTCCACCTCCTTCTCTTCCCTGAGTTTCGTGGTAAGACGTACCACGCCCACTTGCGTTACTGGCAGGCCTTCTCCGACGAAAGCCCTTTTGTGTGGGACAAGGCAGACTACTCGTTGGTGCAGAACGACCAGTTCGAGGCCCAGGAAGAAGAGCCTCCTCCGGGCCTATGCGTAATGCTGTATCCGTCCCATGAGAAGCAAGACACGCTGCTGTGGCCTGCTGCGTTCCACGAGATTGGGCATTACCTCTATGAAACGCTTCTGGCTGACGCACTCAAGGGTTCCTACAACGACTGTCTGTCCAAACTGGCGGATCAGCACTCCAGGATCAGTGTGTTCGAGCATGACACTGGCAATGGTAAGGTCTACACGTTTGGCCAAGAAATGAGCATTGCGAGTTGGCTCAGTGAGCTCTTCTGCGACATGTTTGCTGAGCTACTGATAGGCCCGGCATACGTCTTAGCACTGAGATGGCAGTCCCCCCGAACCAGCACGAACATCGAGACCACTCACCNNCCAGCACGAACATCGAGACCAGACACCCGCCACTGGCTTGGCGTTTGAAGTGCTTGCAGGAAATAGTCGCAGAGCAGTGCGTCTATCTTCCGCAGTCTATCAAGACGCTGGTACAAGAAAGTGCTAACCCCAAGCTCAAGTTAAAGGGAGAGAGTGATGCCCCTTGGGCATCTCGTGGTGCTACGTACACACTCGTCAAGCATCTTGAGAAGAACTTGGAGCAGTGGATCGCTATATGTAGGTCCGTGATTGACGGGATCATCAAGGACTCGTCATGCCCGGTCTGGCAGCAAGGCCTCGAGCCGGATGCCATGAAGGAGTACCTCACTCGCCTCATAAATATGCTCTTAGCCTACGTACCCCCTGTAGGACGAATCTGCTTTACAGACAAACTCGAGACCCAGGGTTTGGCCTGCGTCTCCGTCGAGCCGGCTCCACCGGGGCCGATGTTCCTCGCGGCTATGTCGGTTCGGTTCTCGGAGGACCTCTGGGAGAGGTTCAGCAAACCGTGGCTGGGGTCCGACAAACCAGAGAAGGGATTCGAGGCACTGAACAAGCTCATGGTCAAGGCCTTGGCAGATAGCCACGTTGAGAGGGGGCTACGGCGTGGTTCTTAATGGTAAAGAGATAGCGAAACGGATGAAGCCCGGGTGTGTTCGAGAGGACAGAATCTACTTGTTGCCACTCGGCGAGCTGAGTATCGAGGCCGCCTCCGCCAGCGTAGACGTCCATCTGGGGCAGGAGTTTCTGTCTCCGCGTCGTACCAGCGGTGGCTATCTTGATGCTACTGGTTCTGACGGTCGTAACATTCCCTTCAGGTCTATGGGGGCAGTCGGCCCCAAGGCCTGGGAAGACATGCTGGACCGTGTGTGCGTGCCGATCAGCGGCGAGTTCATTCTGCATCCCGGGCAGTTTGCTTTGGCATCCGTCTACGAATTCTTGAAGCTTCCCCTTGACCTTTGTGCCGATGTGGTCGGACGGTCCAGTTGGGCCCGTGTAGGGCTCATCATTGCAATGGCGACTTTCGTACATCCTGGCTACGCAGGCTGCTTGACCCTTGAATTGCAGAATCTTGGCGAGATCCCTCTTCGACTCCAGCCAGGGTTACGTGTTGCCCAGATAGTTTTCCGGAAGACAGCTAAGGTCTCCAGTCAGCCGGGGAGACAACTGGCGTGTTCCTACGGCCCAGAGTATTGGCCCGTCGTCTCCGACAAGGACCAAGAGCTACTCACGAAGCTGTCCATGATCTAACGCAGGCGTGAGGCTCGAGACGGGTCCTAACTGAATCTGTATCGCGTGCCGCATGTGCTTTCCGGTCGTCTGGTGTCGAGTCATGCTTGCTCAGGCAGATGTCGGGCGGCGAACTACTGACCTCGTCGCCCGTCCCGCATAGCATACTTGAGCTTCTCGAACGCTGTGACCTGCTCTTCCTCTGTCGGCAAGCTGTGGATCCTGCGAAACTCCCGCTCATTATACCTTGCCTGTTCCTCGTGGGACAGACTGGACAGGTAGTCAACGACTGGGGGCGGTAGCTTCAGAATAGCCAGGATCTGGGTAACGCGGGCCCGGCTTAAATTGAACAAATGTGCGATGTTGGCCTGATTGCTGACCTCACCGGAGATGAGAAGAAGCTGAAATTCGAAGGCCATCGATACGGTCGTGGAGGCCCTTAAATGGCGTTTTGGGGGCTCTGGAGGTGCTCATACCGGTTGACCCTCATGCTCGCCTGCTGGCTGCTCCGACCGGTGGTGATACTTCTTCCTCGCGCTGCGACCTGCTGGCTGTAACCCTGACCTCCAGGACCGTCAGGTGCAGGTTCATAGAGGTGAAGTTCCGCACCAGCGAGCATAGGACCCCGCCAGAAGAGCTGATTGCGGGCATGGTCCGCCAGATGGAGCACACGCGTGACCGTTTCATGGAGCGCTATTTTCCTTCGGACTCGCGGCCGGATCATGCGCTGGTGCGCTCGGAGCTTAGCGGGCTGCTCGCCTACTATCTGGACCGCGCCTGGCGACATGGCTGGATTACAGACCGCCAGGAATATGACACTATGCGAGGCTACATCCGGCGTGTGGAGACTGCATATCCGCAGGCCGCGCCTAGCTGTCTGGGTTTTCTTGTCCAGCCGAACGTGCTGAAAACGCACTCAGTCACCGTGGGGGAGCACGAGATCAAGCTGATTGGCGCTGAGACAATCGAGAGCCAGACTGAGTTCCGCACGCGGCTGGGGAGAGAGGCGGCGGATGAGCCCGAAGCCTCCGAGCTAGAGCCTGCAGCGCCTGAAGCTACGGAGCTCGAAGCCGGCAAGTCTGAAGTGGCAGAGCCTGAAACTGTCGGGCCCGGGGCTGCTCTTCCCGTGGCGTCCGGAGTACAGGCTGAGGCGGCTGTGGAGCATGAGCCGGGCACAGAAGACGAGACCCCACAATTGGCATCCGCGCGGCCTGATGAGGCCAGGGCTACCATTGCGCCACCCGCTGATAGCAGGCCGCAGGAGGTGCGCAGCGGGCCGCCGTCAGTATCGCTGGGGCGGTTTGCGCTGGACGATACTGAGGTAAGCTGGACGCCAAGCCTTCAGGGAAGCCCGCATGTGCTGCTGGTGGGCAGTACCGGGTCGGGTAAGTCTACTACTGTTCAGCATATACTGGGCCAGCTTGCCGGCTATCAGGTACCGTTTCTCGTGCTCGATTTTCATGGCGATTTGGCAGACAGCATGGAGCGCACTGCCGGAACGGACATGGTGCAGAGGCTGGATGCCACCGAGGGCCTGCCATTTTCCCCGCTTGAGCCGATCGCTCTTCCTGGCAAGGGGATACCCGATCCGAAAACTACCAGCTATGAAGTGGCTGAAGTCATCGGCTATGTCGGAGGGCTGGGTGATATGCAGCGCGATCTTGTCTACCGCGCGCTGGTGGACAGCTACGGCCTGGCGCAGGTGGATCAGGAGGCGGCTTACCCGTCCATGGCCGAGCTCAGCCGGCGCATTGAGGAGATAGAAAAGGAGCCGGGTGAACCGCGAAACGTGTTGGCCCGCTGCCGCCAGCTGCTGGAGTTCGGGCTGTTCGCTGATATCACCGATGGCGGAGCGTTCCAGGATATGCTCAAGCGGCCGACTGCTGTTGTTCTGGGCGGCCTGCCCATCGAGCAGCTTCAGCACGCGGCTGTCTCCTTCATGCTGCGCCGGATTTACCGCCAGATGTTTTTGTGGGGCGAGCAGGAGCAGTTGCGCCTGATGGTGGTTTTAGATGAAGCACATCGCGTGGCCAGGGACCCGACTTTGCCCCGCCTGATAAAAGAGGGGCGCAAGTTTGGTGTCGGCATAAT
>MTKW01010976.1_pt1 | contig 11085 bp, 3 predicted proteins | sample 1042761 | NCBI WGS metagenome assembly MTKW01 (sample SAMN06205366, study PRJNA360243) | anaerobic digester metagenome | biome: Wastewater treatment plant; feature: Anaerobic digester sludge; material: sludge; isolation source: anaerobic digester fed with sludge from wastewater treatment plant ...
TAGTTTGAGTAAACCCGTTGCCAGGGATGAACAGAACTGAGGGATAGGTGATGACACAACTAGAGTGGCAGGGCCTTCAAAGCGCAGTACCTCTCTTTCTTTGACAAGAGCGCTCTTACCCAAGAGCCGGGAAAACGTGAACATCTTGAGGTGGCGGCCCTTGTGCTCAAAGCCAACATCATGGAAGAAGCCCCCTACATCCTTCGTAAGGGCCTGATATATGGCGGCCTGAACCGGATGGTTGTATTGAACCGGGATTTCAAACGAATTTGATGCTGACTCTAGCTGAATGCTAAGATGCAACTAGACCTCACTCCTAACCGAGATACTTAGTTTTATGGACCCTAGCAAGGCAATGCTAACACGGTCAGTCCGTCACAGAGTGTCGGTATGAGTTAAAACCTTCCTTTTGATCTTGTGAGCCACTCAAAAAAAGGGCCTAGAGAGACAAACTCCTAGACGGAAACACATGAACGTTAAAAGCGCCTTCGTTACTCTCTATCGACAAAATCCCACATCGTAGACATATTAGTGCAAATAATACTGCCACCCACCGGAAGATATGCCCAATATTCATCAACATTTGTATATTCGACCAATTCCTCGTACTTCCTCTAAAATTAACCGAAGAATTAAACTCGCACCTGAGCCCGGAATTATTATCGTAGAAGTCGGGCCTAACGGACTCATCTCCGCGAAGTCTTGCGATTTTACTATCTCGATAGGTATACTATGCAAGATGGTTGATCGTCAGGCCAACAGTCCCCTTCAGAAGAAGGAGTTCTTAGCGTTTTAGTCCAATAGATTATATTGGAAGCCCAACTGTCGAGGTGGGATAGCGCAAAAAACCCCATACCTCGACAGAAATTCAGAACAGCTTAGTTGTCACCTTTGTTCATACAGAGCCGCAGGTAGTGCTTGAAAAGGAGAAGTAGTGTGAGCTTATTCAGATGCTGGTTCCAACATACCTGTCGTGTTGGAGATTTCCGTAAGTGCTGCTCAGACGGGGGGTTTTAGCCTACCTATGAGGGATGGAAACGCGATCCGGCATTTTTCAATGACAAAGACGCTTTCCCGGGTTTTAGCCTACCTATGAGGGATGGAAACCTCTGCTATCGCCATTAAAGATGAAGCACTTATGGGGTTTTAGCCTACCTATGAGGGATGGAAACCCGCTATAAACGACATGAATCAACCGGCCCTGGTAAGGTTTTAGCCTACCTATGAGGGATGGAAACTCTGCTACATACAGGCCTTCGTTATGCTGCACAAGTTTTAGCCTACCTATGAGGGATGGAAACAGGCATAGCACAGCCCAGCAAGGCAAGGCATAGCAGTTTTAGCCTACCTATGAGGGATGGAAACCCAATCCGTTTTAGGTGTCTGCCATCCGTTAGGTGGTTTTAGCCTACCTATGAGGGATGGAAACTTTATATCTGCCATTCCGACGGCAAAGGTTTTCCCTTCGTTTTAGCCTACCTATGAGGGATGGAAACATGTAAGCCGTATCGGTAGCAAACAGCACCTTTTCGGTTTTAGCCTACCTATGAGGGATGGAAACCCAAGGCCACCGGCGAAGGGATGAAGGCTTTGGCCAGTTTTAGCCTACCTATGAGGGATGGAAACAAGCAACTAAAAGAACTGTATCAATCCGGTATACAGTTTTAGCCTACCTATGAGGGATGGAAACTCCGATGAAAACCAGAAGGCCGCATACTGGAAAGCGTTTTAGCCTACCTATGAGGGATGGAAACCCAAAAAACCTAATTAAAGTGTTGTGGCAGCACTAGTTTTAGCCTACCTATGAGGGATGGAAACCGCTATATTCCAAGTCCCGCCGCCGATGGTGGGAGTTTTAGCCTACCTATGAGGGATGGAAACCTGGGCGACATGGTGACGGTCAAGGGACAAGACTAGTTTTAGCCTACCTATGAGGGATGGAAACTATGAACTTGCTGAGGCCGTATTACAGGATGCGGGAGTTTTAGCCTACCTATGAGGGATGGAAACTAACCTATACGGTACAGGCGTGATAGGCCATGAGAGTTTTAGCCTACCTATGAGGGATGGAAACAGAGATTTGGCTCTGGGGGTTTTGAGTCTGGACCTGGGTTTTAGCCTACCTATGAGGGATGGAAACCCAAGGAGCCTTCGGAGCCATTGGAGAGGCCGTTGAGTTTTAGCCTACCTATGAGGGATGGAAACTTCTTTATCACCTCAGCTGGTATTCGAGGGGCTGGTTTTAGCCTACCTATGAGGGATGGAAACTAGTCATGCCCAACCAGGTTGCGCAAGCCCGCAGGGTTTTAGCCTACCTATGAGGGATGGAAACCGAACAGCACGAGACAGCCATAGAGCAGTACCGCCAGTTTTAGCCTACCTATGAGGGATGGAAACCTCCAGCATGTCCTCCGCTACCTCATAAAGTGTGGGTTTTAGCCTACCTATGAGGGATGGAAACGTAACTAAGTTGCCTTCGATAATAAGACAAAAGTCGTTTTAGCCTACCTATGAGGGATGGAAACCCGTTGGGATGGTCGTGACTTCGGGGGAGCGGGTAGCGTTTTAGCCTACCTATGAGGGATGGAAACTGCCCCAGTTCAGGCACGAAATCCCCACCGTATACAGTTTTAGCCTACCTATGAGGGATGGAAACCTCTGAGCCTCGGCGAGAACGTCATCACCCATTCCAGTTTTAGCCTACCTATGAGGGATGGAAACATTGGATAGTCTATCTAGCTGATCCCACCAAGCTCGGTTTTAGCCTACCTATGAGGGATGGAAACGGTGCTGTACCCATTTATATCGTCCTCCTTCCCGTGTTTTAGCCTACCTATGAGGGATGGAAACCTGGGCGACATGGTGACGGTCAAGGGACAAGACTAGTTTTAGCCTACCTATGAGGGATGGAAACTCACCCATAGTGGCGATTATCCGGAGACTCACATGTTTTAGCCTACCTATGAGGGATGGAAACTTCCCACACGGGGCCCATGATGACCAGGTTGATGCGTTTTAGCCTACCTATGAGGGATGGAAACGCACGACCTCGACGACAGGCGGATGACCGACCTGCAGGGTTTTAGCCTACCTATGAGGGATGGAAACCATCCCAGGCTTGGGTGTGGCCCTCGAAGTTTTCCGTTTTAGCCTACCTATGAGGGATGGAAACCTGTCCAATGGACTTCGCAGTTTCGCCGTTTGCGTAGTTTTAGCCTACCTATGAGGGATGGAAACTTATCTCAACGATGGTTCCTGAACCGGCGCATGGCTCGTTTTAGCCTACCTATGAGGGATGGAAACATCTGCTGGGTATAACCAGCGTTCCAGACAAACCAAGTTTTAGCCTACCTATGAGGGATGGAAACTTTATTTGCCGCTAGAAGGTGCAAAGGCGGAGGCGTGTTTTAGCCTACCTATGAGGGATGGAAACCGGCGATCGGCTTGTTTGCAGGGCCAGGGGTGATGAGTTTTAGCCTACCTATGAGGGATGGAAACCCCGTTTGGTATCGCCCGTGAAAACATGCCCTTGGAGTTTTAGCCTACCTATGAGGGATGGAAACTGAATACCGGCTTGCCCGCTTCGTTAGTGCGCTTGCGAGTTTTAGCCTACCTATGAGGGATGGAAACCCGGTAGGATCGCTCGTGCAAGTGTTGTGCTATCGAGTTTTAGCCTACCTATGAGGGATGGAAACGACTATACATGTTTAACGAAGAATGGTACACCTGAGTTTTAGCCTACCTATGAGGGATGGAAACCAGCAAGCCAGCTGGTGACCCGGAAGCACTACACGAAGTTTTAGCCTACCTATGAGGGATGGAAACGCCAGTGTATCGGTTATGCCACCAAAAGCGTCTGGTTTTAGCCTACCTATGAGGGATGGAAACTCAAAAAACTTCGGGAGCGACCAGAGCGAAGATTCTGTTTTAGCCTACCTATGAGGGATGGAAACTGGTCAGGGCGCCGGCGAGTAAGCCTACGGGCCCAGTTTTAGCCTACCTATGAGGGATGGAAACAGACAATCACAGGACAAGAACACCCGCTTTTTTCGGTTTTAGCCTACCTATGAGGGATGGAAACCTACGTCCAAGATGTTTCTTTTGGCGACTTCAATCGGTTTTAGCCTACCTATGAGGGATGGAAACATGAACTGGACAAGCGGATCGTGGAGCTCAACAACGGTTTTAGCCTACCTATGAGGGATGGAAACGTTACTGTGTTTTCGATGATCCCAATGGCGTCAGGTTTTAGCCTACCTATGAGGGATGGAAACATACCACGGCAATCCAGGAGGGCGAATGTCTCCTGGTTTTAGCCTACCTATGAGGGATGGAAACTATGTTTACGGTTGCAGTGTCTTTCTCCGCTCCAGGTTTTAGCCTACCTATGAGGGATGGAAACACGGAAAAGCAGCTGTAGAAAACGCACTGAAGGAAAGTTTTAGCCTACCTATGAGGGATGGAAACTTATATATGACCAAACCGGTGAGATTCAGGGCATCAGTTTTAGCCTACCTATGAGGGATGGAAACTCGGTAGCCCCAAAGCCCAGCAGATCGAGGCCGGGCGTTTTAGCCTACCTATGAGGGATGGAAACCGAACTCTGCCTTACCAAGGCCGGGATTGAGGAGATGTTTTAGCCTACCTATGAGGGATGGAAACATCCTACTGCGACGGAGTATAGGACGGAGGGTAAGTTTTAGCCTACCTATGAGGGATGGAAACGGGATAATCCTGCGGTGTTTTCGTGGGATAGATAGGTTTTAGCCTACCTATGAGGGATGGAAACTCTTACGGCCAGGGACTTATCAACACCATTCAATCTGGTTTTAGCCTACCTATGAGGGATGGAAACACTCCTCTATAGGTGCCCTGTTCATCCCCATAGGAGTTTTAGCCTACCTATGAGGGATGGAAACATGATATTTTCAGGGCGAATAAGTTTCATGGCAAAGTTTTAGCCTACCTATGAGGGATGGAAACACTGGGAAAGGGTATACGAGCCAAAGGCGATCCGCGTTTTAGCCTACCTATGAGGGATGGAAACAGGGCTATGACATTAGGCTCATGTCGGCTACATTAGCGTTTTAGCCTACCTATGAGGGATGGAAACTGCCGATGCAGCAGCCAAAAAGATGGAGGCTGAAGCGTTTTAGCCTACCTATGAGGGATGGAAACGCTGAGGGGAGCACTCACCCACTTGGTGAAGCCGGTTTTAGCCTACCTATGAGGGATGGAAACTTCCACGAGGCATATCACGCAAAGGCCAAAGGTCTCGTTTTAGCCTACCTATGAGGGATGGAAACATCGAAATGCTCCAGATATACTCCGGGGCTACCAGTTTTAGCCTACCTATGAGGGATGGAAACATTACAACGCCCAGAGGCTTGCTAGGACGTCAATCAGTTTTAGCCTACCTATGAGGGATGGAAACCTGACATACTGCCGCATATCAAGGCGGATGTGGTAGTTTTAGCCTACCTATGAGGGATGGAAACATCAACTGTACTCCACCCCCGCATAAAACGCCCAGGTTTTAGCCTACCTATGAGGGATGGAAACAGTGGAAGGAGGGCGACGTAAATGGAGTGGCAGACAGTTTTAGCCTACCTATGAGGGATGGAAACCCCTTTGGCATTTTGCCGGTAATAAGGTTAGTGGCGTTTTAGCCTACCTATGAGGGATGGAAACATTGACGTTGCATCGGAGGCGGATGTGACGGCCTTTGTTTTAGCCTACCTATGAGGGATGGAAACTTGACGTTTCCGTTGAGGCTTATACGTCGAGTATTGGTTTTAGCCTACCTATGAGGGATGGAAACACCGATGAGCAGAGGGCGCAGTATGCAGCGACCATGTTTTAGCCTACCTATGAGGGATGGAAACAGGTTATTAAGCCACTCGCAGTAGGCCCACTAGCCGGTTTTAGCCTACCTATGAGGGATGGAAACCGCAGTTCATCGAGCGCCTTCTTCCGCGCCCAAGAGTTTTAGCCTACCTATGAGGGATGGAAACTAATCATGTACTTGGCGCTGTACTCTCCGCCTCTGGTTTTAGCCTACCTATGAGGGATGGAAACAAAATCCAGCGAACTACTGCTGCACCTTCAGGGTCGTTTTAGCCTACCTATGAGGGATGGAAACATACTGCTCCAGGCCAAGGGCGCTTCGATCTTAAGTGTTTTAGCCTACCTATGAGGGATGGAAACCCTCCTTCGGCTTTTCGTAGCGGCACACGGGCTTCAGTTTTAGCCTACCTATGAGGGATGGAAACGCGTAATCGCCAAAAACATCGTTAAGATTCCGCGGTTTTAGCCTACCTATGAGGGATGGAAACGATGCCGGCACAACACCGGATGTAACCCACAAGCGTTTTAGCCTACCTATGAGGGATGGAAACAGTAATCGAGAGACACCTTGAAGTAATCAGCAATTGTTTTAGCCTACCTATGAGGGATGGAAACTGGTGAGAGACCCGGAAAGAAAGCGACTGGCTGAGTTTTAGCCTACCTATGAGGGATGGAAACACTGCGTTCCAGTTGCGTAAGGGAGGACATAATAGGTTTTAGCCTACCTATGAGGGATGGAAACTTCGAAGGCGTCAAACCATTTGCGTTGACTGCGTGGTTTTAGCCTACCTATGAGGGATGGAAACGTCACCATATCCAACATTGTCGGTTGCCTTCTATCCCCGTTTTAGCCTACCTATGAGGGATGGAAACATGGGTACCGCTGCAACAGGTGATGTGTTAAGCGGGTTTTAGCCTACCTATGAGGGATGGAAACGTTCCCTCTGTCGCTCGCCCAGGACACGGATCCGGTCCAAGTTTTAGCCTACCTATGAGGGATGGAAACCAATTTGGTTTTATTTGGCCAACGAGGCGCTTAGCAGTTTTAGCCTACCTATGAGGGATGGAAACGTTGATAAACCTATCATTCTCGGTCTTTGACAACAGGTTTTAGCCTACCTATGAGGGATGGAAACTTGCAAACTGGGGCTGGAATAAGGTGATTAGAGCCATGTTTTAGCCTACCTATGAGGGATGGAAACCCTACATAATCTGGTGTGACACAAGTGCGGTGATAGGTTTTAGCCTACCTATGAGGGATGGAAACATTTATGCTGTCCAGGCACCTGCCCGGGTTGATGTTTGTTTTAGCCTACCTATGAGGGATGGAAACGTTCGAGGGGCTCTGGAACGGGATTAAGGACGTGGGTTTTAGCCTACCTATGAGGGATGGAAACCAATAACCGAGACGTGAAATATGCGTATGAGTTTAGTTTTAGCCTACCTATGAGGGATGGAAACATCGGCGGCAAAATGGCCAGTGGCCTGGGTAGCAGTTTTAGCCTACCTATGAGGGATGGAAACTTATCAATGCTACGCCGGAGGACTTTGCGAAACTGAGTTTTAGCCTACCTATGAGGGATGGAAACCTGCCAAACCGTACCTCAAAAAGGTGGCCGCGGCTGTTTTAGCCTACCTATGAGGGATGGAAACAGGATACACCGCACGATGTGGTTAGGTCCGCTGCCAGTTTTAGCCTACCTATGAGGGATGGAAACCCTGATGATTTTAACCGTATTGAGGGAAATGTGCAGGTTTTAGCCTACCTATGAGGGATGGAAACCGGTTTTGCCACTGTCGGTGGGGCCCACAATCACAGTTTTAGCCTACCTATGAGGGATGGAAACCTTGGCGACGCAAAGGCCCAGTTGACCGGGATCCTGTTTTAGCCTACCTATGAGGGATGGAAACAACGCTCACCTGGCTATGAACTAAAGCACACGCTAAGTTTTAGCCTACCTATGAGGGATGGAAACTGGGGAGGGTATCACGCCCTCCCTGGCGGCTCGAAGTTTTAGCCTACCTATGAGGGATGGAAACTCCCGAGAGACGAAGAATAAGGACTCCGGTGCGCCGTTTTAGCCTACCTATGAGGGATGGAAACCTGGTGGGTCCTCGAACAGTTTTAGTTGAGCGTTTGGTTTTAGCCTACCTATGAGGGATGGAAACCCAGCATGACGTGTTCAATGGAGACCTGGGTATCGGTTTTAGCCTACCTATGAGGGATGGAAACTCATTCGCAATTTCACTTCGCACTTGACAGTGTACGGTTTTAGCCTACCTATGAGGGATGGAAACGCAATCTTTAGATTGCGTCCTTTACCTGCACTTTTAGTTTTAGCCTACCTATGAGGGATGGAAACCGTCTAATAAGGAAGTTGAATGACATTCCAGCCGCGTTTTAGCCTACCTATGAGGGATGGAAACGCATCTTTCAACCACTCAACATCGGATTTCCCCAAGTTTTAGCCTACCTATGAGGGATGGAAACAATGCGTCCGAAATGACGTAAAGCCAACTCATGCTGTTTTAGCCTACCTATGAGGGATGGAAACTGAGTACATAGATCCAGATAGAGTTAGACAATTGAGTTTTAGCCTACCTATGAGGGATGGAAACTGGGCCGGGCTTAAAGAGCGGTTCTTGGTTCATTCCGTTTTAGCCTACCTATGAGGGATGGAAACTCAGGATCCCCATATGTAGGCTCGGGCCACACGAGTGGTTTTAGCCTACCTATGAGGGATGGAAACTAGTATGGTGTACCCAGGTGCGTCGCTAGGAGTTCGGTTTTAGCCTACCTATGAGGGATGGAAACCTCTACCTTCTTCTACCCAGGCGGAATATTGGTTGCGTTTTAGCCTACCTATGAGGGATGGAAACTATGAAGCCCATGGCAATGGCATCCAGGATATCAGTTTTAGCCTACCTATGAGGGATGGAAACGAGGCCAAACAGGCTGAACACATGGCAACTCACCATGTTTTAGCCTACCTATGAGGGATGGAAACATTTTGTCAATCATCTTGCTTCCAACCCCTCCTATCGTTCTAGCCTACCTATGAGGGATGGAAACATGCTACCAATCCACCAGGAGGCCATAAACAAAAATGTTTTAGCCTACCTATGAGGGATGGAAACCTATCTCATCCAGGGCCTCAGCGACAATGACCATCAACGTTTTAGCCTACCTATGAGGGATGGAAACCTTCCAACCCCTCCTATCTTTCCAGTTCATTTCTAGTTTTAGCCTACCTATGAGGGATGGAAACCTGCTTTGCGCTCCGCAGGTCCATGCCTTGGTGCTAGGTTTTAGCCTACCTATGAGGGATGGAAACCTTGGATAAGATCACGCAACCCTCAGACGCTCGTCGGTTTTAGCCTACCTATGAGGGATGGAAACTTGGCCGTCATAGGCTCTATAAGAATACGAATCGTGTTTTAGCCTACCTATGAGGGATGGAAACCCCACCTTCAACTTAATCTTCGCCCGGGATTTCTCCGTTTTAGCCTACCTATGAGGGATGGAAACGATACATTCCCACTAACCAATGTTACGCAGTGTTCTGTTTTAGCCTACCTATGAGGGATGGAAACACCGCCACCTGTGGAACGCGGCCAAGGAGATATGGGTTTTAGCCTACCTATGAGGGATGGAAACACGGGAAGGAGGGTGACATAAATGGCATGGCAAACGTTTTAGCCTACCTATGAGGGATGGAAACAGAATAGCGAATCAACACGAATGCACAGTTATTATAGAGTTTTAGCCTACCTATGAGGGATGGAAACTCGTCAATGCTATAAGCGACATGAATCAACCGGCCCTGTTTTAGCCTACCTATGAGGGATGGAAACTCCTCAAATATGCTCCAATTCACCATGATTCATCAGTTTTAGCCTACCTATGAGGGATGGAAACCATGCTAAGAAATACGACTCCAGATGTTGAGAAACAGTTTTAGCCTACCTATGAGGGATGGAAACCGTGCAAAAGACGGGTCCTCCTGGCTAAGGGGCAAGTTTTAGCCTACCTATGAGGGATGGAAACAAATTTCGCTCTCGCTATATCGACTGCTAGAGTCGTTTTAGCCTACCTATGAGGGATGGAAACCCCGTACTTCTATCTCCAGAAATGCGGAGGAGAAAGTTTTAGCCTACCTATGAGGGATGGAAACATTACGTCTGTTGCATTAACAAACGCCACCTTAGCGTTTTAGCCTACCTATGAGGGATGGAAACCTCGGCCCAGATAGTATCGGCCCTGGGCCCTGGAAGTTTTAGCCTACCTATGAGGGATGGAAACAATTCAACAGAACCAGCGGCGGGGTTTCCAGTGTAGTTTTAGCCTACCTATGAGGGATGGAAACCCGAACGGAACCTTGATTCGTTCTTCCTTCAATTCGTTTTAGCCTACCTATGAGGGATGGAAACCCTTGCCGGAGGATTCGAAGAATACACGGAAAGGAGTTTTAGCCTACCTATGAGGGATGGAAACATCCTAAAGAATGCGAATATGTACCGAAGGAAAAGAGTTTTAGCCTACCTATGAGGGATGGAAACTTCAGCTATACGTCAACGAAATAAAGGCCGGAAGAAGTTTTAGCCTACCTATGAGGGATGGAAACACGATACGAATGATTTACCATAAGGAGGTAGTAAGTTTTAGCCTACCTATGAGGGATGGAAACCCGGCAGACCGGTCCCAAAAGGGCGGCCCCGGCTGGGGTTTTAGCCTACCTATGAGGGATGGAAACAACGGCGTAGCATACGAGGATGACGACCAGGTAGTAGTTTTAGCCTACCTATGAGGGATGGAAACCATGCATTTCTGTATAAGTCCGCATGTTCCACATCGTTTTAGCCTACCTATGAGGGATGGAAACTAGGACGCCGGAAACGGAGGGTAGTACACACCATTGTTTTAGCCTACCTATGAGGGATGGAAACCAATTTCGCAGTATTCTTTCGAAATCTCAAAACCAGTTTTAGCCTACCTATGAGGGATGGAAACCCCGCTGGCCATTTATGACCGCATTTAAGGCATGTAGTTTTAGCCTACCTATGAGGGATGGAAACTTCGAGGGCAAACATGAGCAGGTTTATAAAGACTGGTTTTAGCCTACCTATGAGGGATGGAAACCCAGAACCCCTGAATTCAAGCTGAGTGACGACATAGGTTTTAGCCTACCTATGAGGGATGGAAACTTCGACTCCGCTTTTGTGACATACTGGATTATG
>MTKW01017982.1_pt1 | contig 11070 bp, 9 predicted proteins | sample 1042761 | NCBI WGS metagenome assembly MTKW01 (sample SAMN06205366, study PRJNA360243) | anaerobic digester metagenome | biome: Wastewater treatment plant; feature: Anaerobic digester sludge; material: sludge; isolation source: anaerobic digester fed with sludge from wastewater treatment plant ...
TTCTAGATATATTAAACAAGCTCAAAGTAGGCAAAAGCTTTTAGATAAAATTAAACTTATAGATAAACCTATGGAATCTAAAAAAACTAGAATTATCTTTGAACCAAAAATAAAGTCTGGTAGGGATGTTCTTGCTGTTAAGAGTTTAAGAAAAAGCTTTGGAGACTTTGAACTTTTGAAGGATATAGAGTTAAATATATATAGAGGAGAAAAAGTTGGCCTCATTGGCCCAAATGGTGTTGGAAAAACTACTTTATTTAAAATTATATTGGGACAACTTCAGTATGATGAAGGTGAAATAGATATAGGTCATAATGTAATACCTGGATATTTTGATCAAGAAATGGAAGAATTAGATTTAAATAAAACAGTTATTGATGAAATATGGGATGATAATCCAAAACTAAATTACTATGAAATTAGAACTATATTAAGTCAATTTTTATTTGTAGGAGATGATATATTTAAAGAAATATCAGATTTAAGTGGTGGTGAAAAAGGTAGACTTAGTCTACTTAAATTAATGCTTTCCAAAGCTAACTTCCTATTAATGGATGAACCTACTAATCATCTTGATATAGATTCTAAGGAAGTCCTTGAAGATGCCATATTGGATTACGAAGGAACCTTATTTGTTATATCCCATGATAGATATTTTTTAAATAGAACTACAAACAAAATCCTTGAATTAACGAAAGATGGAATTACAGAATATCTAGGAAATTACGATTATTATTTAGAAAAGAAAAATGAAAATATGTATGAATATGAAGAAGATGNNGAAAAAAACATCTCAGAAAATGAGAATATAATAGAAGAAATAGATGCTACCTTATGTAGTCCAGAATTGTACAATCAACCAGAGAAAGTTGTAGAATTAACTAGAAAAAGGGAAGAAGTAGAATTAATCCTTAATAACTTATATGAAAAGTGGATATTATTAACAGAAGAATAATATCCACATAAAATCAACAAGTTATGCACAGTGTCCACAGGGTTATCCCCAGCATTCTACCTATTTTACATTGATTTTTAAATTTTTTCCCACATTATCCACAAGTTATTATTGTAAACCTTATATTTAATGTTAATAATTTGTGGAAACCTTTGTCAATTATTATCCTTTTATGTCTAGATTTGGCTCAACTGTCAAATATAAATCAGATTCTTTTCCATTTATATAATTAAAATATGCTGTGGAGCCAATCATTGCAGCATTATCTGTGCATAAGATTTTTGATGGATAATAAATTTTAATATTTTCTCTTTTACCTCTTTCTTCCATCATATTTCTTAACCCTTCATTAGCAGCTACTCCTCCTGCCATAACTATCTTATCTGAGCCTCTCTCCTTTGCTAATCTAAAGGATTTTTCCACAAGTACATCTAATACTGCTTGTTGAAAACTTGCTGCCACATCTTCAACTATGATGTCTTCTCCTTTTTGTTTAGTTTGATTTAAATAGTTTAATACTGCAGTTTTTAGTCCACTAAAACTAAAGTCATAGGAGTCTTCTTCTAAAAATACCCTAGGAAAATGTATATTATCTTTGTTTCCCTTTTTAGATAGATTGTCAATAAATGGTCCTCCAGGATAAGGTAATCCTAATGCCCTTGCTACTTTATCAAAGGCTTCTCCTGCTGCATCATCTCTAGTCCTACCTATTAGTTCATAATCTGTATAATCATTGGCTTGTACTAAATAAGTATGTCCCCCAGAAACTATTAAACATGTAAAGGGTGGTTCTAACTCTTTATGCTCTATATAATTGGCACATATGTGCCCTTCTATATGATTAACTCCAATAATTGGCTTTTCTAGTGCATAGGATAGTGCTTTAGCTGTGGATATACCTACTAATAGTGCTCCTACAAGCCCTGGACCCTGAGTTACGCCTATTAAATCAATATCATCAAAGGTACATTTTGCTTCATCTAATGCTTCTTGTACTATATTATTTATACTTTCTATGTGTTTTCTAGATGCTATTTCTGGTACTACTCCTCCAAATTTCCTATGGATATCTATTTGAGAAGCAATTATATTAGATAATATTTCCCTTCCATCTTTGATTACTGCACAGGAAGTCTCATCACAGGAGGTTTCTATAGCTAATGTTATCAAATTAAATCNNTATTTGTTTGTTCTCCACATTATTATTGCATCTTCATTATTGTCAGAATAATATTTAGGTCTAATTCCATAATCGATAAATCCATATTTTTTATATAGATTTTGTGCTACAATATTGGATTTTCTTACTTCCAAAGTCATACTATCAATTCCTCTAGAAGTACAATAAATTATTAATCCTTCTACTAACTTATTTCCTATTCCTAGTCCTTGGTATTCCTTTTTTACAGCTATATTAGTAATATGTCCTTCTGTCAGTATGAGCCATATACCTCCATATCCAACTACCTTATTCTCTATCTCAGCTACAATATATTTAGCAAGTAAGTTATCACGTATTTCAGTTAAAAAGGATTCCTTAGACCAAGGGGTTGAAAATGCTTCTTTTTCAATTTCTACAATTGCATCTATATCTTCTTCTGTCATTGCCCTAATAACTATATCCATAATTACCTCCTAAAGGGCCAAATTATTTTTTCCCATTTTTTCTATTTAATTCTCTTTGTGCTTGAGACTCTCTTAAGTATTCAGGAGCTAATGTAAAGTAATCGTCTACTACACCAGAATCATATTTTATTTTAGCCAATTCTGCTACACTTGCCCCTCTACATATATTTTGCCCTATTGTTGCAAATTGTACCCCATCCTTTAATTTGCTTTCTATTATATCCCTATGGAGCAAACTTCCATTTCCATTTATTATTACTTTTTTATAATCTTTTAGATCATCTAATAGTACTTCAATAGGCAGTACATCAGGAGCCATTATTTCTTTAAGCTTGCAGTTATCCCAAGTATATATACCTGTATAAACTCTATTTCTCCTTGCATCTATCATAGGTACTATAATCTCATTATATGGCAAATTATAAGCCAATGCTTCCAATGTAGATATACCAACTACTGGTTTATCAAAGGAATGGGCAAAGGCCTTTACCGTTGATACCCCTATTCTTAAACCAGTAAAGGAGCCTGGCCCTAAAGCTACACCAAATAAGTCTATATCTTTTACCTTTAAATTTAAATTGTCTAAAACTTCCTTTACCATAGGTACTAATTTTTCTGAATGGGTCATTTCTTGATTTAAAGAATATTCTCCTAATAGCCTATTGTCATCTATTACTGCACATGTAGCCATCATAGTAGATGTATCTAATCCTAGTACTTTCAATTCCAATTCATCTCCTTAATTATCCTTTCATATCCTTTACCAAATCCACTTATATAAAGTATTCTTTCCTCTAAATTATTCCCCTTCTTAATGTCTATTACTATTCTATCTTCTGGTATCATTTTCTCTATTTTTTCTGCCCATTCAATGATGCATACTCCATTACCATAAAAATACTCATCAAATCCTAAATCGTATAACTCTTCTACATTTTCTAATCTATATACATCAAAATGGTAAACAGGTACTCTACCTCTATATTGGTTGATTAAAGCAAAGGTTGGACTAGTAATATATTCTTCTACTCCTAATCCCAGTCCTATGGATTTAGTCATAGTTGTTTTTCCAGCTCCTAAATCTCCATTTAAGCATAATATATCTCCTGAATTTAATAATTTACCTAACATTATTCCAAACTTTTCCGTCTCTTCTAAATTAGATAATTTTATTTTCAATTTATTCAACCTTTCATATATAATCCTAATATTTTATTATATCACAATTATTGTAAATATATATAACTAAATGTAACGACAGCGGGGACGGTTAAACCGTCCCCGCTGCCGTATATATATTATTTATGGAGTATTGGTGATACCTTTTTATATATTAATAGCGTAACTAAGGATACTACTGTTCCTTTTAGTAAATTAAAAGGTACTACAGCATACAATATTAATGTCTTATAATCTACTACAAATCTATTCACTAAGCTAGCTGCTTCAATTATCTTATCTAAAGGCATAAGTTTAGAATATAGAGGAAATACTACAAAATAGTTACTTAAAGTTGCAAAGGCCGTCATAAATAAAACTCCTAATATTAATCCTATAACTGCATTTTTAAATGTCCTTTTTTTATAATATATTATTCCTGCAACATAAACTAAAACACTTCCTACTAAGAAGTTAGATAGTTCTCCAACTCCTCCTGTCATGGAGCCTTCAATTAGCAAATTTAATAGATTCTTAACTAACTGGACTAGAACTCCTGCCATAGGTCCCATAGCAAAGGCCCCTATTAAAGCTGGTAAATCAGCAATATCTAATTTTAAAAATGATGGTGCAAACCAAACTGATAAATCAAAAAACATTAGTACCATGGAAATCACTGCAAGAACTGAAATTTTCACCATGGTTTTAGTATTAAAAGCAGTCTTGTTTAAAGTGTACATATTTTATCCCTCCAATAATTTTATTGCTTCAGGGATATTAGAAAACCCCGAAGTCTTCTTCGGGGTAACTAGACAAAATAAACGTCTATATTATCTTCTTGCATCCAGACTATAACTGTCGGCCTTGGAATCTAACCAAGTCAACCAAATTGGCTCGCGGGCTATACCGCCGGTGAGGATTTGCACCTCCCCCTGAAGATATATCGTTAATTTAATTATATTAATTTGTTTATGTTTTGTCAAGGAATTATTTTTTACTATCTCCTATAAACTACTTTTCCATTGATTATAGTTATATAGGTTTTAAAATCTACATCTTTAATAGGGTTGCCATCAAAAATAACTATATCTGCATCTTTTCCATTTTCTATACTTCCAATTCTATCATCTAATCCTACGATTTCTGCTGGATTAATAGTTATGGCTTTTAGTGCTTCCATTTCATCTAATCCTGCTTTATGAGCAAGTCCTGCACATAAGGATAAATGTTGTAACGGAATAACTGGTGCATCTGTTGTTATAGCTATTTTTACTCCTGCCTCATTTAATACCTTTGGCGTATCAAAGGTCTTGTTTTTTAGCTCAAATTTAGATCTATTTCCTAAAGTAGGCCCCACTATGGCCCCTTTATTTTCTTTAACTAAGTCTTCAGCTATTAAATGTCCTTCTGTACAGTGATCTAGGGTAATATCTATATCAAATTCTTTGGCTAGTCTAAGAGCAGTAAATATATCATCTGCCCTATGGGCATGGGCTTTTACTGGTATTTCTTTTTTAAGTACTGGAATCAAAGCTTCCATCTTCAGATCAAATTCTGGTGCCTTAGATGGATCTTCTGCATTTTCCTTTTTTTCTAAATATGCTTTAGCTTTATATAGTGTCTCTCTAAATATGGCAGCAGTAGCCATTCTGGTCATAGGAGATTTTTTCTGAGAATTATATACTCTCTTAGGATTTTCACCAAAAGCTATTTTCATAGCAATAGGTTCCTTTACTATCATATCATCTATCCTATGCCCATAAGTCTTTATAGCTGCAAAAGTACCACCAATTACATTAGCACTACCAGGTCCCGTAATAGCTGTAGTTACTCCTCCTTGATAAGCTTCTTCAAAGGATATATCCATGGGATTAATAGCATCTATGGCTCGTAATTGTGGTGTAACAGGATCTGTAACTTCATTACCATCGCTTCCTTCAAAACCTATGGATTCTTCCCACATACCTAGATGACAATGGGCATCTATAAAACCTGGGGTTATCATTCTACCTTCTGCATCTATTACCTCTGCATCTAAAGGTGCAATAATATCTTTCCCTACCTCCATAATTTTACCATCTTCAATTAATATAGAGCCATTTTCTATTACTTCATCTTTCATAGTATAAATAAGTCCATTTTTTATAAGTAACATATTTCTTCCCCCTTATTCTTTCGCTTCTCTAATTATTATATATGTTTCTTTCTAATACATCAACAGAATTAATTTCTGATGTAGGTAATATAATTGTAAATTTAGTTCCTGACCCCAGTTTACTTTCAACGAATATTTTTCCACCGTGATCTTCAAATACATCTTTTGAAATCTTAAGACCTAGCCCTGTACCTTTTTCACCTTTTGTAGTAAAATTACATAAAAATATTTTATCTAAATTTTCTTTTGATATTCCTATTCCTGTATCTATTATTTCTAAAACCATGTTTTCATCTTCCTCATATAAGTTGACTTCTAATATACCACCAGATTCGTCCATAGCATCTATGGCATTTAATAATATGTTTAAAATTCCTTGTTTCATCCTATATTCATTGCAGTATATTTTATTTAAAGAATTTATATTTAAATTTAGTTCTATTTCTCCCCCCTGTTTTATTATGGAGCTTAATCTATGCTTTATCATGTCTAATGAATTTAGTATAATTTTTCCCAAAACTATATTCTCTTTATAGTCAGTATCATATCCTTTAATAAAGCTGTAAAATCTATCGATAACATCTCTACACTCAAAGGTGGCTTTATTAATAGTATTTAAATTTTCTCTAACTTCATTAGACTGCACATCTAAAGCCGATAATTGAGATAACCCTGATATAGTTGCTAAGATATTCTTGAAGTCATGAAAAATAGATTCTGATAAACTAAATAAAATATTTATATATTCCTGAGTTGCTAGATCTGTTATGACCTCACGCTTATCCCCCATACTATCCCACGCTCCTTTACTATAAATCCCTCATACTAAGCGATATTCTTCCTCTAGTCTTATCTATATCTATTATTTTAACTTCAACTATATCACCTACTGTAACTACTTCTTTAGGATGTTTTATAAATTTATTTGATAGTTGGGATATATGGACTAGTCCATCTTCTTTAACCCCTATATCCACAAAAGCTCCAAAGTCCACTACATTTCTAACTGTCCCCTTTAAAGTCATATCTATTTTTAAATCCTCTATATCCAATATATCCTGTCTAAGTATTGGTTTTGGCATTTCATCCCTAGGATCTCTACCTGGTTTTTCTAACTCTTTAATTATATCCAATAAAGTTGGTTTACCTACGTCTAATGATTTAGAGAGTTCTTCTATATTTGCATTTTTATAATCCATTTCTAAAATTTTAGATGCAATATCATAGGATTCTGGATGAACCCCTGTGTTATCTAAAGGATTTTCCCCTTCTGAAATTCTTAAAAATCCAGCACATTGTTCAAATGTCTTAGGTCCTAATCCCTTTACTTTTAATAACTCCTTTCTTGTTTTAAATTTGCCCTTTTCTTCTCTATGGCTAACTAAATTATTGGCAACCCTTGTGGAAATACCAGCTACATAATTGAGCAAAGAAGAACTAGCCGTATTTAAATCTACACCTACCCTATTTACACAATCTTCCACTACACCTGTTAGCGCTTCATTTAATTTCCCTTGATTTAAATCATGTTGATATTGCCCTACTCCTATATGCATTGGATGAATCTTTACTAGTTCTGCCAAAGGATCCTGTAATCTTCTACTTATGGATATAGCCCCTCTAATGGTTACATCTAAATTTGGAAATTCCTTAATCCCCACCTCTGATGCAGAATATACTGATGCTCCTGCTTCACTTACAATTATATAGGATATGCCCTCTTCTAATTCCTTCAAAGTCTCTACAACAACCATTTCAGTTTCTCTAGAAGCTGTACCATTTCCTATGGCAACTATATCTACTCCATACTTTTTAATTAATTTTTTTAGTATTTCCTTAGTTTTTTCCACCTGATTTTGAGGTGCTGTTGGATATACCGTAGTATAGTCTAGTAGTTTCCCCGTTTCATCTGTAATGGCCACTTTACAACCTGTCCTAAAACCTGGATCTATACCCATTACAGTTTTCCCTTTAATAGGTGGTTGCATAAGTAGTGGTTCTAAATTCATAGAAAATACTTTAATGGCATCATCTTCTGCCCTTTCAGTTAAATTATTTCTTATTTCTCTTTCTATAGATGGATATAATAATCGTTTATATCCATCTTCTATAGCCATTTGTAAATATTTAGTCATAGGATAATCTGTATATATTTTCATATCTTCATTTATAAGCTTAATCATATCCTCTTCATTTATGTATATACTGATTCTTAGTTTTTTATCTTTCTCACCTCTATTCATAGCTAAAATTCTATGATTTGCTATGGACTCTATTGGTTCCTTATAATCATAATACATCTCATAAACAGATTTTTCCTCTTTATCTATTCCTTCAGATACTATAATTCCTCTTTTAAAAATATTTTCCCTTATTTTCTGTCTAAAACTAGGATCATCTGATACAATTTCTGCTATAATATCCATGGCTCCTTGCAATGCTTCTTCTCTGTTATTTACATCTTTTTCTTCATTTATATAGCTTATAATCTCTTTTTCAAACTCTTCTTCTTCTATTTTTTGTTCTAATATTATAGTAGCCAATCCTTCTAATCCTTTTTCCTTAGCAACAGTAGCCCTCGTTCTCCTCTTTTTTCTATAAGGTCTATATAGATCTTCAACTCTTTGAAGAGTTGTTGCTTTTTCTATATCTTTTCTTAACTCTTCCGTTAATTTATCTTGTTCATCTATTAGTCTTATTACTTCATCTTTCCTAATTTCTAAATTTCTTAAATAATCCAATCTAATGGATAAGTCCCTTATAACACTATCCTGCATTTCACCTGTTTGTTCTTTTCTGTATCTTGCTATAAAGGGTATAGTATTACCCTCATCTAATAATTCCACTACATTTTGTATATGCCTTTCCTTTAATTTAAATTCATCTAATAAAATTTTTAATATGTCCACAAATATCTATCCTTTCCATTAATCCTAACTTTTATAATATTCTACATATAATTTAAAAATCCTTCTTTTTCTTAAATGTTTTTTGAATAATCAAAAAACATTTAAGCCCTTCTAAGAAAGGGCTTTTTGTTTTAAATATTCATTTATAAATTCATCTAGATCTCCATCTATTACTCTGTAAACATCCCCTACTTCTACATCTGTTCTATGATCCTTCACCATACTATAAGGATGGAAGACATAGGATCTAATTTGAGATCCCCAAGCAATTTGTGAATAGTTTCCCTGTAAATCCTCAATCTTTTCCTTCTTTTCTTCTTCTTTAAGTTGAATTAATTTTGCTTTTAACATATTCATAGCAGTTTCTCTATTAGTATGTTGTGATCTTTCTGACTGACATTGTACTACTACACCTGTTGGTAAATGAGTAATTCTTATGGCTGAATCTGTTGTATTTACATGTTGCCCTCCAGCACCTGAAGATCTATAGGTGTCTATTTTTAAATCCTTCTCATTTATTTCAATATCTATATTATCATTTAATTCTGGAAATACATCTACACTGGCAAAGGATGTATGTCTTTTCCCTGAAGAATCAAAGGGGGAAATCCTTACAAGTCTATGAACGCCTTTTTCGCTTTTTAAATACCCATAGGCATTAAAACCTTTGATTAATAGGGTAACGGATTTAATTCCTCCCTCAGTGTCTGGAAGTAAGTCCAAGGTTGTTACTTCATATCCTTTACTTTCGCACCATCTTCTATACATTCTTAAAAGCATTTCTGCCCAATCTTGGGCTTCCAATCCACCTGCCCCAGAATGGATAGATAAAACTGCATTGTTTTTATCAAACTCTCCACTTAATAAAGTGGAAAGTTTGAATGCTTCAGCTTCTTTAGCTATCTTATTTAATAACCTATCTACNNTAACCTATCTACTTCTCTGTATTCTTCATAACTCTCTTCTTCTATAATAAGCTCTATTAAAACTTCTAAATCTTCAATAGCATCTATTAAATATTCGTATCTTTTTATTTCATTATTTAATCTCTTAGTTTCCTGCATTATCCTTTGGGCTCTATCTATATCATCCCAAAAATCCGATTTATAAGATTCTTTCTCATTTTCTTCTACTTTTTTTCTAAGACTATCTAAGTCAAAGAGACACCCCTAGTTCTTCAACCATAGACCTTATTTCCCTTAACTTTTCCCTATTTATATTGATATCTACCATTAAATCACTTCCTTTTACAACTTACAATAAATACTTTATCATTTTACCATTAATTACGGCCACAACATTTTTTATACTTTTTACCACTTCCGCATGGACAAGGATCATTTCTACCTATTTTCTCCCCTTTTATTATAGGTTTATTTCCTTCTTCTCTATTTGGAGTAATAGGTCTTGCTACTCTTTTTCGTTCTACTTTTTCTGGACTTTGTACATGAAATAAAAATCTAACAGTATCTTCCCAAATAGAATGATTCATCTCTTCAAACATATCAAATCCTTCTATTTGATATGCCCTTACTGGATCTTCTTGACCATAGGCCCTAAGTCCTATACCCTGTCTTAATTGATCCATTGCATCTATATGATCCATCCATTTTGAGTCTACTACTTGTAGTAAAACCACCCTTTCAACTTCTCTAAATCTTTCTTCACCAAATTCTGATTCTTTAAATTTATATTTTTCTTCAGCTTTAGTTAATATATCTTTAATGAGCTCTTCTTTAGTTAAAGATTCAATATCTTTAAATTCTAAGAAACCCTCTTCAAATCCAAATATCTTGATGCAATAATTTTCTAGACCTTCAAAATCCCATTCTTCTGGATAATTGGATTGTCTAGTATAGAGCTCAACTCCTAACTCTATTAAGCTTTTTATCATACTAAATATATGTTCTCTTAAATCTTCTCCCTCTAATACCTTTCTTCGTTCTCCATAGATTACTTCCCTTTGCATATTCATTACATCATCATATTTTAATACATGTTTTCTAATGGCAAAGTTGTTTCCTTCTACCTTCTTTTGAGCTCCTTCTATGGTTCGAGTTAAAAGTCCATGTTCTAAAGGTTCGTCATCTGGCATATTCATAGTCTCAATTAAACCTTGTAATCTTTCTCCACCAAATAATCTCATTAAATCGTCTTCTAATGAAATATAGAATTTAGAACTACCAGGGTCCCCTTGTCTACCAGAACGCCCTCTTAATTGATTATCAATTCTCCTAGATTCATGTCTTTCTGTACCTATTATATGG
>MTKW01008714.1_pt1 | contig 11061 bp, 8 predicted proteins | sample 1042761 | NCBI WGS metagenome assembly MTKW01 (sample SAMN06205366, study PRJNA360243) | anaerobic digester metagenome | biome: Wastewater treatment plant; feature: Anaerobic digester sludge; material: sludge; isolation source: anaerobic digester fed with sludge from wastewater treatment plant ...
CATTAGTGTAATGTTAGGAGAAGATTTTTCCGAGTTTTCCAATAGAGTTCCGAGCACTTTTGTATTTGTAGGTGTTGGAAATAAAGAAAAAGGAACTGATTATCCACATCATCATCCAAAATTTAATATTGATGAAGATGCATTAGCTATAGGTGTGGAAATCCATGTAAGGTCTGCTTTAGAGTATCTAAATAATTAATATAAAATCAAATTAAGCAACTGAGGTTGGATTTTAGCGGACTGAGGTTGCTTAATTTTTTTGCAATTTATTATAAATATATTTAACACTGTATTGTGACAAATTGACTACAAATCATTCTGAAACTTCATACAATTCTTATAGTGATAATTTTTCCAAAATTTAATAACATATTTAACACAGGNNAATTTAAATGTCCATAAATAATAGCTATTTTCAGAACTTGAGAAAACGTTTTATTTTCAAAAAAGTAGTTTTAGCATTTTAAAATATAAATTTAGGAGGGGGAATATGAAGGATTTTTCATATGGAGCTAGAGCAAAAATAGGATTGATTTATCCTGCTCCAGGTTGGGTTATGGAACCAGAGTTTTATAAAATGTCTCCAGAAGGTGTAATCACATGTACCACTAGAATTTCATTATTAGAGACTAATACAGAACAATTATCAAAGATAGGGGAGCAAGCTATAGAAGCAGCTAAATTATTATCACAAGCTCCAGTAGATGTAATTGCTTTAGGTTGCACAAGTGGAAGTTTTATTGGAGGTTCTGAGTATGATCAAGAATTAGTGCAAAAGATGGAACAAGTATCAGGTGGAATACCGAGTGTTACAACGTCAGGTTCAGTAATAGCAGCTTTAAAAGCATTAAATGTAAAAAAAATAGCAGTTGCAACTCCATATATAGAAGAAGTAAATATAAAGGGGAAATTATTTCTTGAAGAAAATAGAATTCAAGTTACAAAGATTGTAGGTTTAGGACTACTATATGATTCGGAAATCGATAGCCAAAGTTTAGAAATAGTATATAAACTAGCTAAAGAAGTTGATACAAAAGATGCAGAAGCAGTAGTTATATTATGTACTGGAATAAGGAGCATACCTATTATAGAACATCTAGAAAGGGATTTAGGTAAACCAGTTATATCAGCTATTCAAGCTACATTTTGGCATTCTTTAAGAATAAGCGGTGTACAAGATAAAATCAAGGGGTACGGTAGTTTGCTTGAAAAATATTAAAAAACTGACTATAAATCATTTAAAAAGTTCATACAATTCGTAAGATGGTATATAAAACAAATTATAGTACTATATAAATTAGCTATTATAAAAGACTAGCACTTTATTGAAAAGGGAGGAGGTATATATGTGGAAATTAAAAAACAAATAGAAGGACTTAATGATGAACTAATAAATTTAAGAAGAGATTTTCATCAACATCCAGAACTTGGATTTGAAGAATTCAGAACATCCGAAATTATTGCAAATTATTTAGAAGAATTAGGGCTAGAGGTGCAAAAAAATGTAGCCAAAACAGGGGTCGTAGGATTGCTTAAAGGACAACACCCTGGACCAACATTATTGATGCGAGCAGATATGGATGCACTTCCCGTTACTGAGGAAAACGATATTCCATATAAATCTGCCAATGTTGGTAAAATGCATGCATGTGGCCATGATGGACATATGGCCATGCTACTAGTGGCTGCAAAGATACTCACAAAAAATAAGGACAAGCTATATGGCAATATAAAATTTGTATTCCAACCAAATGAAGAGGATGCTGGCGCAAAATTCATGGTTGAAGAAGGGGTCTTAGAAAATCCCAAAGTGGATGCTGCAGTTGCAATTCATTTGTGGAGTCCTATAGAAACAGGCAAGATGAGTGTAAGTGTTGGGCCAGTAATGGGTGCAATGGACATATTTAAAATTAGAATAAAAGGTAAAGGTGGTCATACTGCCATGCCTCAATATGCCATCGATCCAGTGATCGTAGCTGCTCAGATCATCATGGGCTCACAAACAATCGCTACGAAGCAAATCAACCCACTGACACCGACCATTGTATCCTTTGCTAAGGTTACTTCTGGAACATCATCAAATATTATTCCAGAGACTTGTGAATTAGAAGGAACTCTTAGATACCTTTATAAAGGTGGTCCAGATTCTGAAGAAAGACCTAGAGAGAGATTAGAAAAAATCGTAAAAGGCATATGTGAAACATTCGATACAACATATGAAATCGAATTCCAGACAAGTAATTTCACAGTATCAAATGATAAAGAAATGACTTCTATTGTTAGGAAAATTGCTTCAGATCTAGTAGGTGAAGAAAACTTAGTTCCATATCAAACTATGGCTGGGGAAGACTTCTCTGAGTNNAGTTGATATACCTTCAACATTCTACTTTGTAGGTATGGGAAATAAAGAAAAAGGAACTGATTACCCACATCATCATCCAAAGTTCAATATAGACGAGGATGCGCTTGAATTAGGTGTAGAAATGCATGTTAGGTCAGCATTGGAGTATTTAAGTAAGTAAAAATATAGGATGGAGGTAAGCCATGTTAAAAACAATTAAAACGATTGATAATATCATTATGAAAATTGAAAAATTCTTCTTATCTTATAGTATTATTTTAACAACAATAGTTCTTGTTGGGAACGTAATTGCAAGAAGAGTATTTATGAATTCTTGGTCATGGGCTGAAGAGGTTGGACAGTTTTTAGTAGTAGTAACTACATTTATGGGAGTAGGATATGCAGCTAGAGAAGGCTCCCATATAAACATGTCAGCTTTAATAGATTTATCAGCTAATAAAGTAAAAAAGGTTATTGCAGTATTATCAGCAATTATAACTATGATTACAATGTTTATATTTGCATATTATAGCTTCAAGTATTTCACAACAGTAGTAGCAAGTGGAAGGGTTACACCAGCATTAGAATTACCTGTATATATTATTACAATGTTCATGCCAATAGGATTTACCCTAGGTGGTATACAATATTTAATTAATTTAGTACTTAATCTTAAGTATAAGGATGATATATACTTCAACAATATTAGCCCTTTAGCTGAATATGATCAAGAAATTGTAAGTAAATAATACGATATAGAAATGGGGGAATAAAAATGGCAATAAGCATGGGTATTTTTCTACTGGTAGTTATGTTTGTGCTTCTATTTTTAGGTGCGCCTATGATGGTTGGACTACTATTGGCTCCAGTTTTAGCAATATTACGATATATGCCTGATATTGATTTAATGTGGCTAGCTCAACAGGCAACAGGTGGAATTGAAGTATTCTCATTGTTAGCAGTACCAATGTTCATATTTGCAGCAGACATAATGAGTTATGGACAGACTTCTAAAAGGTTATTGGATTTTGTATATACATTTGTTGGACATATAAGAGGTGGATTGGCAATTACAACTGCAGCAACTTGTACAATTTTCGGAGCAATCTCAGGCTCTACACAAGCAACTGTTGTAGCAATAGGAAAACCAATGTATCAGGATATGGTAAATAAAGGTTATGGTGTATCAGAATCTATTGCATTAATAATAAATTCAGCAAATATCGCATTACTTATACCGCCAAGTACAGTAATGGTTATGTATGGCGTAGTAACAGGAGCATCCGTAGGTGAGTTGTTTATCGCAGGTGTTGGTCCTGGATTAATTGTATTAGCTTTCTTCGCGATTTTCAATTATTTTGACGCTAAAAGAAAAGGTATCCCTGTTGAGAAAAAGGTATCATGGGCGGACAGATGGCAATCCTTTAAAAAGGCATTATTACCATTGGGTTTCCCTGCAATTATTGTAGGTGGTATTTATTCAGGTTTATTCAGTCCTACAGAAGCAGCAGCAGTATCCGTAGCATATGCATTCATTCTTGAATTCTTTATATTTAAAACTATAAAACTTAAAGATGTTACAGAAATCGCTTTATCAACAGCTGTTGTTACATCCGTCGTATTTATATTAGTAGCAGCTGGAGCAGCGACTTCATGGGTATTATCCTTAGCTAGAATTCCGCAAGTATTAGCTGAATCAGTTCTTGGAGTAAACCCAAGTGCATTCAAGGTATTAGCAATGGTAAGTATATTCTTCTTTGTAGCATGTATGTTTACAGACCAATTAGTAGCCATCATCATATTAGCACCAATGTTCGTAGGACCAGCGGCAGCAGCAGGAATCGATCCGATTCACTTAGGAATCGTAGTTACTATGCAAGCTGCAATAGGCTCTTGTACACCACCATTTGGTTGNNGGATGTTCATCTGGCGCAGATGCAAGAGACCAAATAGTCTGGAGATTTGGCCATGAGGAAATAAGAGGATCCATACAAGATGCTTATGCACTTGAGTTTAAAAGACTAGTAGAAGAAAGATCTAATGGAGAAATATACGTAGAAGTATATAGAGCAGATGAAATAGGTGGAGTAATGGATTATTTGGAATTCCAACAAAAAGGATTACTTGCATTTTCCATACTAAACCCAGGTACAACTGCCACAACAATACCAGAAAACAATGTATTCTATAATCACTTCCTATTACCAGAGGATGACGATGATTTGCAAGAATTATTTGCAACTAGTGAAGCTATAACAATGTTAAATAAATTAAATGAAGAAAATGACTTAAAGGTTCTTGATTGGTTCTATGAGGGATTCAATGCATGGACTGCTAATAAACCTATAAGATCACCTCAAGATTTCAGAGGAGTTAGTATTAGAACTATGGCATCACCACTTATTGTATCAAGTTATGCAGCATATAATGCGAATCCAACACCAATGCCGTATTCAGAAGTATATACAGGGCTTCAACTTAAACAAATAGATGCTCAAGTTAACCCTCTATTTGCCATAGAAGAGATGAAATTCTATGAAGTTCAAGACTATCTGATTCAAGCTAGACAAGATGGCTTCGTAGCATCTCTTGTTACAAGTCCAGATTTTTGGGATAGTTTAGATGCTGAGACTCAACAAATGGTATTAGATATTGTTCCAGAATTAAATGACTTTGTATTTGACTTCCAAGCAAAAGTTAATCAAGAAAGACTAGATATAATAAAGGCTTCAGGTAATATTGAAATCATAGAATTAACTGAGGAAGAAAGGGCAGTGTTTAGAGAAGCTGCTATGCCTGTGAGAGAAGTATTCTTAAGATCTGTTGGAGAAGAAGGTAAAGAAATATTAAGAATCTTAGATGAAGATGCTCAAAGAATTATAGAAAAGAATAGAGGCAACTAATTAAATTCGTTTAAAATTAAAATACTTAATATAAGGAGTGAAATAAATGCTAAAATTTACTAAACAAGAGTATCAAGTGAGGGTTCAAAAAGTAAAAGAAAAGATGGAGGAAAGAGGCATTGAAGTATTACTTATAACCAATCCAGCTAATATGAACTACCTTACTGGATATAATGCTTGGTCATTTTATGTACATCAAATGGTAGTAGTAATGTTAGATGAAGAAGAACCACTATGGATAGGGCGATTCATGGATGCAATAGCAGCAAGAAAAACTGCTTGGTTAGATCATGATAATATCCTTGCATATAGTGATGACTATGTTCAAAACTATGAAAAACATCCTATGGATTATGTATCAGATGTACTTAAACAAAGAGGTCAGGACAAAAAGAGAACTGCAGTAGAAATGGATAACTACTATTTTACAGCTCAATGTTATGAAAGCTTAAAAAAGGGATTACCAAATGCACAATTTGTAGATGCTAGAGGATTAGTTAATTGGGTAAAAATAATCAAATCTGATACTGAAATTGAATTTATGAAACGTGCAGGAAAAATCATGGAAAAAGGTATGAAGGATGCCATAGATTACCTTAATGTAGGTGTTAGAAAATGTGATATGGCAGCGGAAATATATCGTTCATTTACTTCTGGAACAGAAGAGTTTGGTGGAGACTATGCAGCTATAGTTCCATTAATGCCTACAGGAGTAGATGCAGGAGCTTGTCACCTTACTTGGACAGATGAAAAATACAAAGATGGGGACATAGTAATATTTGAATTAGCTGGATGTTATCAAAGATATCATTCACCAATGTCAAGGACTATATCCTTAGGTAAACCATCAAAAAAACTAGAAGAAACAGCTAAAATTACCATAGAAGGATTAAATAAAGTATTAGACTTTATAAAACCAGGAGTAACAGCTGAAGAAGCAGAAGCTGTTTGGGCTAATAACTTAAAGAAATATGGTTTATTTAAAGAATCTAGAATTGGATACTCGACAGGACTTAACTATCCACCTGACTGGGGTGAGCATACAGTAAGTGTAAGACCTGGAGATAAAACTGTATTACAGCCAAATATGACCCTTCATATAATTCCAGGAATGTACTATGAAGACTTTGGTGTAGAAATCAGTGAAGCTATACACATAACAGAAAATGGTGCAGAAACTTTAGCTAATTTCCCAAGAGAATTATTTATAAAATAATTAAACCAACATAATAAAAAGTAAAGATAGAAAGGTATGGATCAAACTCCACCTTTCTATCTGACTTTTAAGGGAGTTGTATGAAAATTATGAAACTAGGGGCAATGGATATTGAGAAAAGAAAAACTATTATAGGAAGTGGAATGATAATAGTAAGCAGTATTTTGTGGGGAACAGCATTATTATACACTCAGTATATATTAGATAATGGTATGGAATCAAAGGACATGGTGTCATTAAAGATGCTATTTGGATTTATAACTATGCTTATGTATATATTAATTAAAGACAAGGGTTTATTTAAAATCGATAAAAGAGGGATATATTATTCTGCTATAATAGGATTTATATGTCATGCCTTATATAATCTATTTATGTTTAGGGCTGTGGAAAAAACTAGCATATCAACTACAGTTACCTTATTATATACATCTCCCATATTTGTAATGATTATTTCTAAAGTTTTCTTTAAAGAAAAAATTACTAAAAATAAAATATTATCACTGATAGCTTGTGTAATAGGATGTTACTTAACAGTAACAGGAGGCAATTTAAAATCTTTAGATTTAAATATTGGTGGAATACTTTATGGATTAGCTTCTGGATTATGCTATGGAACTATGACCATACTCAACAAGGCAATAGTAGATGACTATGAAGAAGTTACTATACTCATATACACCTTTGGGTTTGCATTTCTATTTTCCTTAGCTTTTTCTAATCCCTTAGCCTTATTTCAGATAGAATTTAACCCATTAGTGTATTTATTTATAATTATGTTAGGAGTATTATCTACTGCAGTAAGTTACTTGTTCTACATCAAAGGTTTATTCTTAGGAGTAGAATCTAGTAAAGCTGCTATAATGGCCACTTTAGAGGTGCCTGTATCTATAATAGGTTCCGTTATTATATTTAATCAAAAACTATCTATATTAGAAATTATAGGGGTAGTTTTAGTCTTATTATCAGTGTTAATTATTAACAGAAATATCGGAAAAATACAAAGATTAAAAAACTTTACATCTTAGACAAAATTATTTAAAATAGATTATGACATAAAAAATCATAGGAGGTAAGCAAATGAAAAGAATAATGAAAACCATGGATGGTAATACAGCTGCAGCTCATGTAGCATATGCATTTACAGACGTTGCAGCAATATACCCAATAACCCCATCATCCGATATGGCAGAACATGTAGACGCATGGGCAGCTAACGGAAGAAAAAATATATTTGGGCAAAAAGTATTAGTATCAGAACTACAATCAGAAGCAGGAGCAGCAGGAGCAATGCACGGAGCCCTAACATCAGGATCCCTAGCATCAACCTTCACAGCATCCCAAGGACTTCTACTAATGATACCAAATATGTATAAAATGGCAGGAGAACTACAACCAGGAGTAATCCACGTAAGTGCAAGAGCATTATCCACACACGCCCTAAGCATATTTGGAGATCACCAAGACGTAATGGCAACAAGACAAACAGGCTTTGCCATGATAGCATCAGGAAGTGTACAAGAAGTAATGGACCTAGGAGGAGTAGCCCATCTATCAGCAATAAAAGGAAGAGTACCATTCCTACACTTCTTCGACGGATTTAGAACAAGTCACGAAATCCAAAAGATAGAAGTAATGGACTACGAAGACTTCGCAAAACTAGTAGACTACGAAGCCATAAGCGACTTTAGAAACAAATACTCCCTAAATCCAGAAAGACCAATAACAAAAGGAACAGCACAAAACCCAGACATATACTTCCAAGCAACAGAAGCATCAAACCCATTCTACGACAGAATAGTAGGCATAGTAAATGACTACATGAAAGAAATAAACAAAATAACAGGAAGAGACTACAAACCATTTAACTACTACGGACACCCAGAAGCAGAAAGAATAATAGTAGCCATGGGATCAGCAACAGAAACCATAGAAGAAACAGTAGACTACCTAGTAGAAAAAGGAGAAAAAGTAGGACTAATAAAAGTAAGACTATACAGACCATTCTCCAAAGAATACTTCCTAAACGTACTACCAAAAACAGTAAAGAAAATAGCAGTCCTAGACAGAACAAAAGAAAAAGGAGCCATAGCAGAACCACTACACCTAGACGTAACCCATGTATTCTACGACGAAAAAGAACAACCAATAATAGTAGGAGGAAGATACGGACTAGGCTCCAAAGACACAACACCATCCCAAATACTAGCAGTATACGAAAACCTAAAACAAGACGAACCAAAAAATAGATTCACCATAGGAATAAACGACGACGTAACATACACCTCCCTAGAAATAAAAGAAACCATAAACACAGAACCAAAAGGCACAATAAAATGTAAATTCTGGGGATACGGCTCAGACGGAACAGTAGGAGCAAACAAACAAGCAATAAAGATCATCGGAGACGACACAGACATGTATGCCCAAGGATACTTCGCATACGACAGTAAAAAATCAGGTGGAATCACCATATCCCACTTAAGATTTGGAAACGAACCAATAAAATCAACATACTTAATATCAGACGCAGACTTTATCTCATGCTCAAAACAATCCTACGTACACCAATACGACCTACTAAAAGGATTAAAAAGAGGAGGAACATTCCTACTAAACACACTATGGGATAAAGACGAACTAGAAGCACATCTACCAGGCAAAATGAAAAGATACATGGCAGAAAACGACATAAACTTCTACACAATAAACGCCACAAAAATAGCATCAGAAGTAGGCCTAGGCGGAAGAACCAACATGATAATGCAAGCAGCCTTCTTCAGACTAGCAGAAGTATTACCAATAGACGAAGCCATAGCCCACCTAAAAAAATCCATAAAAGACACATATGGAAGAAAAGGTGACCACATAGTAAACATGAACTACGCAGCAGTAGACAAAGGAATCGAAGCCATAGAAAAAATAGAAATACCATCAAACTGGAAAGACGCAAAAGACGAAGAAGTAGAAGAAAAAGACTTACCAGAATTCATAGAAAAAGTACTAAACCCAATAAACAGACAAGAAGGAGACAAACTACCAGTAAGCACCTTCGTAGGAAGAGAAGCAGGAGAATTTCCACAAGGAACAGCAGCCTACGAAAAAAGAGGAATAGCCGTAGAAGTACCACACTGGATAAAAGAAAACTGTATCCAATGTAACCAATGCTCCTACGTATGTCCACACGCAGTAATAAGACCATTCCTACTAGACGAAGAAGAACAAAACAACGCACCAGAAAGCTTCGAAACCAAAAAAGCCATAGGAAAAGGCCTAGAAGGACTACAATACAGAATCCAAATATCAGCCTTAGACTGTACAGGATGCGGAAGCTGTGCCGACGTATGTCCAGCAAAGAACAAAGCACTAGAAATGAGACCATTCGGAGAAGAATACGAAGAACAAAGCAAAAACTGGGAATACGCCACAACAATAAAAGTAAAAACAGACCTAATGGACAAATACACAGTAAAAGGAAGTCAATTCAGACAACCATTACTACAATTCTCAGGAGCATGCGCAGGATGTGGAGAAACCCCATACGCAAAACTAATCACCCAACTATACGGAGACAGAATGCTAATCTCCAACGCAAGTGGATGCTCATCCATTTGGGGAGGATCAGCACCAAGCACAACCTTCTGTCCAAACCAAGAAGGCAAAGGACCAGCATGGGCAAGCTCCCTATTTGAAGACAACGCAGAATATGGATACGGAATGGCCATAGGCGTAAGAAAAACAAGAGAAAAAATCCAATTACTAATGGAAGAATTCTTAAACCTAGAACTAGACACAGACCTAAACCAATACTTTGAACAATGGATAAAAGGAATAAAAGACCCACAAGAATCCAAAGCAGCCACAGGAATGATACTACCAAGACTACAAAAAGAAGTAGACAGTAAAAGAGGCAACGAAATCCTAAAAGAAATCTACGACAGAAAAGACTACCTAATCAAAAAATCAGTATGGGTATTCGGAGGAGACGGTTGGGCATACGACATAGGATACGGCGGCCTAGACCACGTACTAGCATCAGGAGAAGACATAAACGTACTAGTAATGGACACAGAAGTATACTCCAACACAGGAGGTCAATCCTCAAAAGCAACCCCAACAGCAGCCGTAGCAAAATTCGCGGCCTCAGGAAAGAAAATAAGGAAAAAAGACCTAGGCTTAATGATGACCACATACGGATACGTATATGTAGCCCAAGTAGCCATGGGAGCAAACATGAACCAACTAATAAAAGCACTAAAAGAAGCAGAATCCTATGATGGACCATCCATAGTAATCGCCTACGCACCATGTATAAATCATGGACTAAGAGTAGGAATGGGTAAATCCATAGCCCAAGAAAAACTAGCAGTAGAAACAGGTTACTGGCACCTATACAGATTTGACCCAAGACTAAAAGAAGAAGGAAAGAATCCATTTATGTTAGACTCAAAAGAGCCAACAAAACCATTTATGGAATTCATAAACTCAGAAGTAAGATACACATCCTTAAGAAAATCCTTCCCAGAAATAGCAGACGAGCTATTTGAACAAGCAGAAAAGGATGCTAAGGAAAGATATGAAAGTTACAAGAGAATGGCAGG
>MTKW01013597.1_pt1 | contig 11055 bp, 8 predicted proteins | sample 1042761 | NCBI WGS metagenome assembly MTKW01 (sample SAMN06205366, study PRJNA360243) | anaerobic digester metagenome | biome: Wastewater treatment plant; feature: Anaerobic digester sludge; material: sludge; isolation source: anaerobic digester fed with sludge from wastewater treatment plant ...
CGCTTCAGCTTCAATGTCAAGGGAGGACGCTGTGAGGCCTGCAAGGGTGACGGCATTATCAAAATCGAAATGCACTTTCTGCCCGATGTCTACGTACCCTGCGAGGTCTGCAAGGGCAGACGCTACGGCAGGGAAACGCTGGAAGTAAAGTACAAGGGCAAGTCCATCGCTGATGTCCTGGATATGCAGGTGGAAGAGGCGGTAGAGTTCTTCAAGAACGTTCCCAAGATCCATCGCCGCATGCAGACCCTGTACGATGTGGGTTTAGGCTATATTAAACTTGGTCAGCCGGCTACCCAGCTCTCCGGCGGAGAAGCACAGCGGGTCAAGCTGGCAACAGAACTGAGCCGCAGGAGCAACGGCAAGACTTTGTATCTCTTGGATGAACCCACAACCGGGCTCCACTTTGAAGATATCCGCAAGCTGCTGACAGTGTTGGAGCGGCTTGTGGACGCGGGAGATACTGTGCTTGTCATTGAACACAATCTTGATGTGATCAAGACCGCGGACTATGTCATCGATTTAGGGCCTGAAGGGGGTCACCGCGGCGGAATGATCGTGGCCCAGGGCACGCCGGAAGAAGTGGCTGAGGTTCCGGAATCCTATACAGGACAGTATTTGAAAAAAGTGCTCAATGATGANNCTGCCTGCTTCGCCAGGTGTCTATGTTATGCTTAACGAGGTCGGCGAGGTAATCTATGTAGGCAAGGCTGTTAATCTGCGCAACCGGGTGCGATCTTACTTTCAAAAGTCTCAGGCTCATCCCATTAAGGTGCAAATGCTCGTGGAAAATATTGCCGATTTCGAGTACATTGTCACCGATTCTGAAGTGGAAGCCCTGATCTTAGAAAACAACCTGATCAAGAAGCACGCTCCCCGTTACAATGTGCGTCTGAAGGATGACAAGACCTACCCGTATATCAAAGTGACGGTCCAGGAGGATTTCCCCCGGGTGCTGATGGTGCGCAAACGCCTTAAGGACGGAGCCCGCTATTTCGGCCCCTACACAGATGTGACAGTGGTCAAAAAGACGCTGTCTTTCCTGCGCACCCTGTTTCCGGTTCGCACCTGCAACAAGGTGATTGAGGAAGGCGGGCAGGGGCGCCCCTGTTTGAATTACCACATCGGGCGCTGCCTGGGCCCCTGTGCCGGCCTGGTCAGCAAGGAAAAGTACGGGGAGATGATCGGCGAGGTGATCATGTTCCTGGAGGGCCGCATTGATCGACTCATACCGGATCTGACCAGGAAAATGCATGAAGCTGCAGCCAAGCTTGAGTATGAGAAAGCCGCCCGATTCCGCAATCAGATTCGGGGTCTGCAAACCTTGGCTGAGAAGCAGAAAATCGTAGCCGACCATGCCGAGGATCAGGACTACGTAGGTTATGCCCGCTATGGTGAACTAGCATGTGTACAGGTGTTTTTTGTACGTTCAGGCAAGCTGATTGGGCGGGACCACTTCCTTCTGGAATGCGCAGCGGACGAAGAGGAGTCGGAAATACTCCGGGCATTTCTGCAGCAGTACTATGAAGAGGCCTCTTATGTACCTCGTGAAGTGCTTACACCTGTTCCCCTCCCTGAACCGGAGGTTCTCGAAGGCTGGCTGGGATCCCTTCGAGGCCGGCGGGTGTACTTGCGCACGCCGCAGCGCGGCGCCAAGAAGCAGCTATTGGATCTGGCGATGAAAAATGCCCAGATCGTCCTGGATGAAACCCGGACACACAGCACCTTTAAGCAAAGGGCAATTGAACGGGCTATGCAGGATCTGCAGGAGCTTACAGACCTGCCTGAGCCGCCTGAGCGCATCGAAGCCTTTGACATCTCAAATTTGCAGGGCACCAATGTGGTTGCTTCCCTCGTAGTTTGGGAAAACGGAGACTTTAAGACCTCTGACTACCGCAGGTTTAGGATTCGGGGTGTGGAGGGTTCTCCTAACGACTATGCTGCGATGCGGGAGGCTGTCTGCCGCAGGTTCAGGAGGGGACTGCAGGAGCAGGCTGAAGGGACAGCAGAACAGAAATTCTCGCACTTTCCCGATTTGATTCTAATTGATGGGGGGAAGGGCCAGCTTGGAGTGGCCCTGGAAGTCAGGGACGAACTGGGCCTGATTATGCCTTTCCTTTCTTTAGCCGAAAAAAGGGAAGAGATCTTCCTGGAGGGGAGATCACAGCCTGTGATCCTGCCCAATGACTCGCCCGGCCTGCTTTTATTGCGTAAGATTCGAGATGAAGCACATCGCTTTGCCCTCACCTATCACCGCAATTTGCGGGGGAGGGCTGCCAGGGGCTCCGTCCTCGACGGCATTCCCGGTGTCGGACCAAAGCGCAAAAAGGCCCTGATCAGGCATTTTGGCACCATCAAGAAGGTTCGCTCAGCCACACCGGAGGAGCTGATGGAAGTGGAAGGCATCAGCGCCAAACTGGCAGAAGAGATCTATCAGTATTTGAAACAGGACTAATCGTCCAAATGTACAGATACCTAAGTGCAGAAAAACTGAGGCCCCGATGCGGGGCCTCAGTCGTTGCGGGCAAATAGCTGAACTAGAATTCCCGGGTCACACCCAGATTGATGCTCACCGATGATCCCTTGGTTTGCCCGGTGTCTTCGTACTTGGGAACACTGAACGTATTGCCCAGAAGACTTAAGTGGGCACTGAACTCTTCGGAGAAGTCGTAATTAAGCTCCAGTTTATAGGCAAAGGCAGAACCAGATGCGTCTACATGCTTGGTGAGGCCGGGGAGGGTGTGGGACCACTTTGCCCAGGGATTGGCAATGACTGTAGCTGAGGTCCACAGCTCATCAGTAATTTCGATATCCATAACGACTTGGCCGGTAAAACCGTGGCCGGTGAAGGTATTATGTTCATCGCCGGTCACAGGCAGCTTGGCCGAAACCAGGTTATAGCCTATACCGCCGTATACCTTCAACATATCCTCTTCCAGGAAGAGATAGCTTACACCGGCATGGGCCAGATGCCTGCTCGAGCTGAAGCCCTGCAGACCAAGGCTGCCTTGGTATAAAGCTGAAATCAGTACGTCCTCATAGGGGTATCTAGCCCAGAGACTGCTGGACCACTCTGTGCTGGAGGTCCCCTTCTCGCCTAGAATCTGTGAGTACCGGGCTTGTCCGTAGCCCAGCTGGACTCCGGCCAAAAGTTCTGCAGACGCACTTTGAGTTAATGCAGCGATCAATATGCAGCACAAGACCAAGACAGGCAAACCATGTACTTTTTTCTTACGCATATCAGCAGGCCTCCTTGATGGCTTTTAACACGATTCTAATTCGAGGTTAAGGCACCTAATACCTGCTTGTCCAGGAAGGTTTTGCACTCTCTTTCGAGAACTGTTTAACAAACTTCATTGGAGGGCAGATATCGTGAAAAAACCAATCTTGTTTTTTGTCGCGCTGTGCATTCTCTTTGTTTCAATAAACTTCGCGGCTAGGGCTGTATCGTTTGAGGGTGATGCCAGCTACCTGTTGAGTGCTGGAGGGTCAAAACAGCGGGGTTTTGCCGCCCATGCCATGATCGAACTAATAGACCACTTCTTCGTGGACGGATCATTCCTGACCACTAACTCGAAAACAGACAGCGATGGCGACAACGGCGGGTCGGCAGGTGAAAGCCGCAGTCTGCTCAGTGTCGGGGGGTTGTATCGCCCTGTCAACGATGGCGATTTAAAGGTTTTTGTCGGAGGGGGCTTTCTCAGGTTAACCACAAAAACGGGCGACGCTGATCCCCTCGCTGGACAAGGCATTTACGGGAAGTTTGGCTTTAAGTTCCTGCCTATGCCCAAACTGTCGCTGACAGCAGATGTAAGCTTTGCTCCCAAGTATCAAGGAGCGGCTGCAAATACGTCGGGGAGTCTGATCTCCGCAAGGGCAACCGCGACATACGAAATTATCGCCGGATTGGGCCTCCAAGGAACGATTAAGCACTATAGGACGTCAGCTGCTTCTTCCATCAATGACACTCTAGTCGGTGGAGGCGTAACATTCAGCTTCTAGCCCACGCCTGTCAACAAAGCTCTGGTGTACTCCAGAGCTTTTTTGCTGCCTGAATAATGGAACTGTCTGTGGATAGGCTATATTCGTATACTCAGTGGTATTATTGCGACAGCCAAATAATAATACAAAACAGAGAGGGGTGGTGTCTTTGTGAGTGAAGAGCAAAGAATTGTCCTTAGGATGCTCGAGGAAGGCAAGATCACAGCCCAGGAAGCGGAGGCGCTGCTGAAGGCTCTGAGCGAAGGAGCAAAGCATGCTGAACGGGAGCCTAAGGCTCAAACCGATCCCTGGGTGCGAGTGGAGAAGATGGGGGAGGATTTTGCATCCAAGGTAGAGCTGGCCGCCGAGCGGTTTTCCCGCTCTATTGAGCACAATTTGGGTGATAAACTCAGCAGGCTGCCAAAAGTCTTGGCACGCATTCCCTTTTTGGGACAGGGAGAAAGCCAGGAGTTTACCAGCATTGTCAGGGGAACAGTGGGCGCCGGAGAGGTGATACCCATCCAGATTATCAATGCCAGCGGCTCTGTTCACGTACAGGGATGGGATGAGGAAGAATATCAATTGACTGTGGTACAGCGGCTGCGGGGCGGCGATCAGGAACTGCCAAGCAGCAGGCTCTTTGCCTTGGACTGGGAAGACGGGGTGGAGAGGGCAGACTTGCGGCTCAGCGTGCCGACATTGGGCGACGTTAGCGTGTCGCTTCACCTGATGGTGCCGGAGCGCAAGTACGATATAGAATTAGAGTCGCAAAACGGGTCGCTGCGCCTGGAAAACCTTAACGCAGCCCAGGTCAGAATTTGCACTGTCAATGGAACAGCCAGATTGTACACGCTGCGGGCTGATTCCATTTCCGGTGAAGGGGGCAATGGCGCATGCGAGATGAAGGATGTGGCGGCCAAGGCGATAGACTATAGACTCGGCAACGGGTCCTACCGCTTGGCAATATCAGCTTCTGAAGTTGATCTGGTGACCACAAACGGCTCGGTAAACGTTCGGGTGCTGGATGTAGAGGGACAGGCGCACTATGGGCTGCGCACCACCAATGGAACCATCAGCGTCAGTCTGCCTGCCCGGACGGACTTAGGTTTGGACTTGGATCTGCAGACTTCAGTGGGTCGTATCTCTGCAGATGCCCGTTCCTTAAAGATTACAAGTCAGGAAAGGCAGGCGGGGGGCTGGCTCTTTAAGGCGCACTCCATTGATTACGCAGAGCATGCAGACAGACTGGATCTAGACGCTTCATCCACTTCCGGGTCTATTGTGATCTCTGCCCGGGAAAGCTGAGGAAGGAAAGGTGAAGCAAGTGGAGAAAAAGAGGCTGGGAGAGAGATGGGATAACCATCTCTTTTTCTATAGAGAAATGAGGTGCACTATGATCAAATTAATCGCAGCGGATCTGGACGATACGCTCTTAGACCATGACGGCAAGCTGACCGAAGAGAATAAGAAGGCAATCGCTGAGGCTGCGGAGAAAGGGATTATCTTCACGATTGCCACCGGCCGCATGTTTCAATCCACCGCCCCCTTCGGCAGGGAGCTAGGGCTGGGTAACGATCTGCCCCTGATTTGCTACAATGGGGCGATGATTCGCCGTCTCTCGGGTGAGACTCTTTATGAACAGGCCCTGCCGGCAGAGGTTGGCAGCGCTATAGCGGAGTACGGACAGACCAGGGGCTGGACAGTTAACGCCTACTTCGATGACGAACTCTATGTATCTGCGTTGAACCAGGATGTCAAAGACTACGCAGAACGCTTGCGCGTAGGGGTTACAGAGGTGGATGATCTTGTAGAGTTTATTCAGGACGGAAGCAAGCAGCTCTCCAAGCTCCTGATAATCAGTGAGCCCGAGCAGACCCTAGCTCGAATTGAGGAGCTTCGCCCATTAGTTGGCGAAGACGTTCTGCTGCTGCGTTCCAGGCCGCGGTATATCGAAATAACTAACGCCAATGCCCACAAAGGCAATGCCCTGATGTGGCTGGCAAAGAGCCTGGGGATCGGGGCCCATGAAGTTATGGCCATCGGCGACAGCAACAATGACATCAGCATGATTCAGACGGCAGGCGTTGGTGTTGCTGTTGGCAATGCGCCTAGGGAGGTACAGGAAGCAGCGGATCATGTGGTAGCTTCCAACAATGACCATGGGGTGGCTCATGCTATCCGAGCATATGCCATAGAGGCCTGATAGAGGTGTGTTTCTGGACTATTCCCACGGAATCTTCCAGCGGAGTTATCGCGTACTGGCAGTGAAACAGCTCACTTTTTTGTCAGCATAACATTTTTGACCGCAGAGCTCTGCTGTATGCATCATGCACTAGATCAGCGTGTCGTATGAGAAAGAAGGCCCTGACTCTATAGGCAAGAGTCAGGGCCAACCAATCTTAGAGGACAAATAGCCTCCTTTGCTTCGTTATGCGTCTGCTGCGGATACTGTGACGGTTACTTTATAAATGTGTTCTCCGGTCGGCAGCTTGTACCATTCATATACCGGATCCCGATCTGTGCGCGGGAAGAATTCTACGGTGAATTTTTGCACTCCTTTACCAATTTTCGCCCAGCTGGCTGAACCTCCAGGGACGTGACGTATTCCGCCTGAGCCTCCCTCCCACGCGTATCTAAACCTGAAATAGTTATCTACGATGTTCTCGAGTTTTTCACTTGTGAACCTAATAGAAAAATCAGTGTTTGACGTGACCGTGACGGTAGAAATACTTTCCCCCACGAGTTGTCCCTCTGCAATTTCAAGCGTTGGGGGTTCTGAACATTCAATTTCCATCCACGGAAGTACGTTCAGCTTGAACTGAATTTCGTCACTGTTAATCACGTCCGAAGCCATAACTGTACCGCCAAGTGCCACAATCAACATTAACGCCAACACAACAACTTTTTTCAATCTAAGACCCTCCCTGTATTTTTTGTTTCTGAAGGCATAATACCACTGCGCACTCAAGCGTTTGTCAAATGAGACTAAAAATTCAGTCAAACAGAACATTTTGGAATGGAAGGTCTACAAAATGTTGAATTAGGCGGACTATTGCATACCAAGAGAACCCAAAGGAGCCTCTGGGTGCCGAGACCAATGCTGCTGTGGCCTTGAGGTTCGCCAATGACAATGGGGTACCCCCGGTTATCCGGGAAATCGCTTTGCAGGCCGAATATAAGTGCGTTTCCGGGCACTCTCTCGCAGTTTCTGGCTTTTTCTTGAAGAATTATACGAGTTTGTTTTGCCAAAGGGTATAATCTGTGATATTATGAGAATGTAATTTAATATGTATCGGGCAGAGTCATCCCTTTGATCCATCCGACCCTGCTCGGGCATATTTGAAATATCCTATTTTAGAGGAGAGGAGTTTTTTTGTGGCACGAGTCCTTTTACAAAACATTACCAAGCGCTTTGGTAATGTCACGGCAGTAGACAATATTTCGTTGGACATTGAGGACAAAGAATTTATCGTATTGGTTGGACCTTCGGGTTGTGGAAAATCTACTACATTAAGAATGGTGGCAGGTCTTGAGGAGATTACTGCGGGACAGATCACCATCGGTGACACCGTTGTTAATGACGTGCCTCCTAAGGACAGAGATATTGCCATGGTTTTCCAAAACTATGCGCTGTATCCACATATGGACGTTTACAACAACATGGCTTTCGGTTTGAAACTGAGAAAGTTCCCCAAGGACCAAATTGACAAGAGGGTTAAAGATGCAGCTAAGCTCTTAGGCATTGAGAACCTGCTGGATCGCAAGCCTAAGGCACTCTCAGGCGGGCAGCGCCAGCGTGTAGCTGTTGGCCGGGCTATTGTTCGCGAACCTAAGGTATTCCTCATGGACGAACCCCTGTCGAACTTAGACGCTAAGCTGCGAGTACAGATGAGGGCCGAGCTCAGCAAACTGCATAACCGCCTGCAAACTACAATCATTTACGTAACCCATGACCAAACAGAAGCGATGACCATGGGCGACCGCATTGTAGTTATGAAAGACGGGCACATCTACCAAGTAGGCGCTCCTCTGGACATCTACAACAACCCAGACAATGTATTTGTCGCCGGCTTTATCGGCAGTCCGGCCATGAACTTCCTGGATGTCGTACTCAGAAAAGACGGAGATGTCTACTCGATTGACGCCAAAACGTTCAAGATGGATATCCCGGCTGAAAAAGCTGCTTCCATTAAGAACATCGGCAAGTACGTTGACAAGGAAGTCATTCTCGGCATTCGCCCAGAGGATATTGAGGACGCAGCAATTGTTGGCGAAGATCCCCGTTTCGTCAAAATGGAAGCTGATGTGGACGTGACTGAGCCTATGGGCGCAGAAGTATACGTCTACTTCTCCAGCGGAGACAACACATTTATCGCCCGCCTGGACGCAACCACAACCGCCAAAGACGGCATGAAGCACAACGTTGGCTTCAATATGCACAAGATTCATCTCTTTGACAAGGATACCGAGGAAGTTATTCGCTAAGCACTGACATTTAGGAGGGTTCCCGCATGGTGCCCTCTTTTTTTGTGTGTGGAGAAAGCTGGACAGCCTGGAAGGAACTACATGGCCTCTAGCAGGAGGAATAGGGGCAACCGAGGAGAAATAACTAGGCGTAAGGTCACGACAGAGATGGAGATTCTCAGCGACTTCACTAACTTATGTTAGTTAGATCGTGGCCTGCAACGTTTGGTCTGGGCAAATCTCTCACGGAAGGAGGTGCACCCCTAGAGATGCCGAGGCCAAACAAAGTGCAGTCTTTTGAGAAGTACCCGGAGGGAAAAGGAGGAGGAAACATGGAGACTCCCCTAAACAAACTCTCCTGTCGCAGCAGAAAATGATTGCACTTGGAGAAACAACAAACAAAAAGGGGATAAGAATATGCGTAAAATTATCGTATTTTCCTTAGTCATCGCTTTGGTTGCCGTGGCCCCAGTATTTGCTGCCGGCCTGGACTTCAGCGGTGCCATTGAGACTGAGATTAAAGTGAATAAGAACGGTGAAGATTTGGAAGTAGTTCCCGGTTCGGAACTCACCCTGAATCTGGGCATCAGCGCTGCTGACGAAAAGGTTCGCGCTGGTGTAGAATTTGGTTTGGAGAGCGAAGGCGACGACCTGATGCCAACCGACATCAACCTTGGTCATATCGCTTTGAAACAGGCATTCATCGAAGCCGACGGTCCTTACTGGTATGGCGGACCTGAAGCTACAACCCGCTTTGGTACACTGGACATCGGCTACAGCCCATATGCCAGCGTAAAGGATCGCAGCGGTATTTCGATCAGCGGTGTAGATCTTGACGTGGTAGGTCTTGGCGCCTTTTACGGCCTCGAAGGTCCCCACGGACATGTCCTGGGTCTCCGCTCTGACCTGTATCTGTTTGATGACGTGAATCTGGGAGCTTCTCTCATCAAAGATAATGAGATCCTGCGTGTGCAAGTGGACGCAGCGGCTGCTCCAATCGAGGGCCTGATTGTCGCAGGTAACCTGGCCTTTGACCACATTGAAGGCTTTGATCTGAACATGGACAATCTCTGGACATTGAAGGCAGACTATGAGTTGATGGAAGGCACAAACATCGTTGCCGGTTACAAGCACATCTCTGAAGACTTTGAACCGCGCTATGTTGCTGCCAAGACAAAAGATGAAGACGCTGAACATGATTGGGTACACTTGCCGCGGGCAAAGGATTCCGGTCTGTTCGTAGCCTTTGAGACAGAGCAGCAGGGTGTAAACCTCAATGCTGCCTATGACCAGATGTTTGCTGAAGCAAGCATCGGTGCAAGCACAGAGTACGAAGGCTTCAAATTCAACGTAGCAACTGTTCTTGATGTTCCTGCAGTAAGCTCTATCGCCACCAAGACCACAACCTTTGGCGTAGGCCGTGAGTTTGAGATTATGGAAGGCCTGGCCATTGATGCAAGCTACGAAGGTAAATGGACTGGCGGAGAGGCAAGAACCCTGGTTCACACCATCGGTGCAAGCACAACCCTGGGTGTGGTACCAGCCATCGACGGACTTGAGCTCAGCGCTGAAGTATCCGCTTCCGAGCTGGATCTTGACTCCGTAGGCTACAAAGTTGGCGCTGAATTCGCAGCTCCTAACGGCGTAAACCTCGGTATCGAACATGCCCGCTTTGAAGGCACCACCTTCAACGCCGGCCTAAAGGTTGAGTTCTAAGGAACAGAAATCAAGATTAGAAAATGGCTCCTTCCTGCTAAGGAGCCATTTTTGCGCGTATATGGCAAGATGCCGCAACTTGTGCATAAACATAAAGTATACTGTTATTTTTGGAATTTGTGGGGGTCGCTGGAAAAAATCTTGAGCTCACAGAAGGAATTACCGATTTCGTGTCAAATAATGCTAGAGAATTGGCTTTATCCTTCTCGAAGGTGCTGGCAGGAAAGGAGGTGCCCACTCAGTATCCAGACACCGAGCAGAAGATAAAGACATCGCCTGAGGAGAAGCACGGGGTGAAAGGAAACATGGAGACTTTTCCCCATAGTCCAAAGGGTGATGGAAGATAAAATTCCTAAAAAACTGAGGGGGAAAAACAATGAAAAGAGTATTAGCATTGACCCTTGTACTGGTACTTGCTATCGCAAGCAGTGCAATGGCAGACGTAAGCTTCAGCGGTAAATTCACCGCAACAGCACAAATGGACAGCTTTAAAGTATTCGTAGAACAGTTCACCTTGACACCAGGCCTCACCTTTAGCATCAAAGGCACCAACAAAGATGCCTATGAAGTAGAAGAAGAAGAGGTCGTCAACTGGGAGTTGGACGCCGGTATCAAACTTGCTACCGATGCAGATAAAAACACCAACTTCGCATTCGGTTCCTACAAGCTCTACCTCAACGACGACTACTTCCAGGCCTGGGCTTGGGGTAACGGCGCTAAAGCCGGTGCAGTATCCACCAAGTTTGGTATGATCAGTGCTGCTGATGCAGCTCCTGCAGCCGGTATGCGTGCACGTTTGGCAGTACCAGTCATGGACGTGGCTAAGATTACCGTTGATCTGACACCTCCTGCCGAAGTACGTGCATTTGTAGATGTTTACGCTGTTGAGAATTT
>MTKW01015936.1_pt1 | contig 11052 bp, 10 predicted proteins | sample 1042761 | NCBI WGS metagenome assembly MTKW01 (sample SAMN06205366, study PRJNA360243) | anaerobic digester metagenome | biome: Wastewater treatment plant; feature: Anaerobic digester sludge; material: sludge; isolation source: anaerobic digester fed with sludge from wastewater treatment plant ...
TCGTGGCGCGCAGGCACCAGGACCAGCTTTTCCTGACCCTGAACCCACACCTGATCGCTGCCGTGCAGAACAGTTTGCACGCTGTAGACCTGTTCCCTCTGCACCACAGTGTAACCGGCTTCAGTCCAGAACTCATCCAGGCCTGCCAAATCCGGCATTACAGGACGCAGCATCTCCAGTTCCAATTGGCGTTCAGGGGCAAAATCCAGCGCAAGGTCCGGGCCGAGCACCAGGCCTAGAACAGCAAAGCCCAGAGAACTCAATGCCAGGATAACCATCAAGGTCATCAGGGAAGTTTTCTGTTCATCCAATGGGAAAATTACCACAGCTTCACTTCCTCATCATAGCTCGCCACTTGTTCCACAAACTCTTCAAATAGCCGTCCTTGAAACGGACATAGGCACCCTGTTCGGGATGGGGAGCCGGCACAATGCCCAGGGGAGGAATCTTCCCCTTGTAGTGGACCAGTCTCTTAGCGGGCTGGCGAAACTGATTCTCAACCTCGAATACCGGATCAATTACCCATGGCGACATCTGTTCCGTTAACGCTTTGAAGTCGGCAACTTCTACCCCGTTAATGCTCTTGATCACATCGCCTGCTTCCAGGCCCATCTGCTCTGCAGGCGAGTTCGGATAGACTGTCAGAACCATTACCCCATCGTCCCCCAGAAAAACTGGGTCGTTTTCTTTTTCCCGCCGCCGGCCTAAGTAAATGACAAGCTCATGCCCGAGGGGTGCAAAAACCACCGGTAACAGCGACAGCCAGGGGTACTGATTGGCCAAAACGGCTAAGCCTAAGAGAACCAGACTGTATACCGCCAGCAGCCCCGCACTGCGCCTGGCCTTGGTCTTCGGCAGCTCTGTCTGCACAAAGTCGCTGTAGCCCAATGCTACGATCAACGGAAACAGAACGTGGATCAACACATGGTTGTCCGGTATTTCCAGGCCACGCCGAAAAATCGGCCACCAGTCAGGCATGGGCACCGCCTGCATATCCCCGCCTGAGCCGAGAATAACCAGTCCAACCAGGGCGATCGTCGGCATAGGCCAGAACTTGCGCAGGGCAAACCCTCCCACCACCTTGCCGCTTTCGTGCTTGAAGAACATGGGCGACGCATTGTGGTAGCCGTTGACAAAGATCAAGAAGGACTCTGTCAGATGCAATATGGCGACCAAAGCCATCAGTGTGGCTGTATGAATCTGTGGAAACCCCGTAAGCAATGCAATAAGGCTGACCAGGCTGCCGGCATAGGCAAAGCACAAAAAACGCTGGTTAATCAGCATCAGCAAAAGTGCAGCCAGCCACAGATAGGCTATGCCGGCATCTCCGATAGAAACTCCCAGCAGGATGAAGAGCATGGTAGCCAACATGCCTCCGCCGATTCCATAGATCAACGAAGTCGCGGTCTCCATCAAAGGGTTAATTCGCTTCAAGCGGAAGAACCCCTGTTCGTATTGGAGAATTTTCGCGTACTGTCTGTATACCACCGCAAACACAAGGGCCATCACTAATATATAACGCAGGTCTGTGACCATAAATGTAAATGTCTGAAATGTTATCTTCACAAGCTGCCATACCGAATTCACAGACTTCTCCTCCCTGATCGCAGCCAAGAACAGATCACCCCGGAGACGGTATCCGGGGTGGTGTCAACAACTAGAGCTGGCTGCGCAGAACCTCTAGAGCCTTTTCTAACTGTGGGTCATATTCAGCTTCATCGAGGTAGATTGCTTCTTCCTCCTCCACGGTAACTTCAACTGCAATGTCGGGTTCAATGCCCACGCCGTTGATATCCTTCCCGCCTGAGGTAAGATACCCTTGCTCTGTGACGGTTAAGGCACTGCCGTCACGCAAAGGATAAAGTGACTGCACCAGCCCCTTGCCAAAGGTGGTGGTTCCTATTAAGACAGCCAAGCCATTGTCCTGCAGAGCGCCTGAGACAATCTCCGAGGCACTGGCGCTGCTGCCGTTGATCAAGACCGCCATGGGCATCGGCTCCCGGGTCCCTGTCTCGGTACTTTCAAAGGGAGTGCGGTTGCCGAATTGATCCTCTAGATAGACGAGGGGGGCTCCAGAGACAAATTCATTCGCCACCTGCAGCGAAGAGCCGAGTGTCCCTCCTGGGTTAAAGCGCAGGTCTATAATCAATGCCCTTTGGCCCTGTTCATCGAGGAAATCCAGGGCTTTCTTCAGCTCATCATAGGTACGGTCCGAGAAATTTGTGATCTCGATATAGCCAATGCCGTACTCTTCGTCGATAATATAGTAATCCGGCACCGAGATGACATTGATAAGTTCACGCACAATATGAACCTCAAAGATTTCTTCATCCCTTTTGATGGTCAGATCCAGCTCTGTGCCCTCTGGACCGCGCATCAGGCTGACTGCCTCGTCCAACGTCATATGCGTGGTATCCTTGCCGTCAATGGCAATAATTTTGTCGCCCCGCCTAAAGCCGGCCCTTTCCCCGGGGGTTCCTTTGATGGGCGAGACCACAGTGACCCGGTCGTCCACAATGCCTACTGACAGCCCGATTCCACCATAAATCCCAGTCGTCGTGTTCATCATGTTTTCAAAGGCGATGGCATCCATATGGCGAGTATAGGGATCATCCAAAGCATGTTTGAGCATGCCGTTAATCGTTCCATGGGTCACATAAGCTTTGATCAGCTCAAAGGTGCTGACCGGCTGGTAATAGTGCCTGGTCTTAACCAGGGCGATTACCTCTAAGACAGTCCCAATGCTTTCATAGCGCTTTTCACCCTCGACAAACTGGGTGTTCGCCTGATAGGAACCATAGACAAGGGAGACGGACAATAATAAAACTACCAGTATGATTGTTAGAGTTGCTTTGCGGCTCACTCCATCACCATCTTTCTATCTAGGCAAACCATATGTGGAATCATCCCTCAGTAGACTGAAATATCGTTCATATTATCATATCAAAAACGATTAAGGGTTGGCAAGTACCTGGGGTGGGGCTGCGGTTAGGTCCGCAGCCCGCGAAAACCCTCTCCCAGCACTTCGTGGACATCGTAGATAACCACAAAGGCTTTCCTGTCCGTTTCGGCCACAATGGACTTCAAGGTGGAAATCTCGGTGCGGGACACGATTACCAGCAATATTTCCCGATCATACTGAGTATACATGCCCCTGCCGTCCAGTATTGTCACGCCCCGCTCCAGACGTTCCATGATCTGCTGGCCGATGGCCTGGGGGACATCAGAAATTACCAGGCAGGCCTTGGCGTAGCTGGGACCTTCCTGCACGATGTCTACTGTCTTAGTGGTTATAAAGACAGCGACTAAGGCGTACATGGCCAGTTCCGGCCCAAAGGCAATTCCTGCCAGGAGGATGACCAACCCGTCTACAATCAGCAGCGCCTGACCAACACTGGTGGGGAAAAACCTGGCCACCAGCTGGGCTGCCATGTCAGTTCCTCCTGTAGACCCTCCCGCTCGAAAGGCTATGCCTAAGCCGATGCCGGAGAGGACTCCGCCGTAAATGGCGCAAAGAAGCAGGTCGTCTGTCATGGGCACGGCGAATTGGCTGAACAGATCAACGAACAGAGACAGGGTAAAAGTGCCGAACAGGGTCTTGGCCCCAAAGACAGGGCCAATAATACGCCAGCTCAAGATGAACAGAGGAATGTTCAGAAGCAGCATGGTCACTCCTACAGGCAGTCCAGTCAGATGGAAAATGACTGTGGCCAGACCGCTGACACCGCCGGCGGCAATTTTGGCAGGAATGAGCAGATACGTTACACCGACAGCTGTGATAATGACACCGATCAAAATCCCGCCGTAACCCAGCACAATCCGTTTCAGCATCAGCCTACCTCCCTCCCTTGATTCTAGCGAACAGGACATGAAGGACGAAAATCGGCAATACAACAAGCCGTTTAATTCTCCAAGGCTGCCTAGCCAGCCGGTAAAGCCATTCCAGGTTAATCTTCCTCACCCAGGAGGGGGCCCGTTTATCCACCCCGGCCCACACATTGAAACTGCCGCCAACACCAATGGCTACAGGTATCTTAAGAGTCCCCAGATAGGCCGCGAGCCACTTCTCCTGGCGGGGAACACCCAAGGCAGCCAGGAGGACATGGGGTTTCGCCTCTGCAATCTTCTTTAAGATACCCTGTTCCTCTTCGCCGGATGAAAAAAACCCATGATAGGTACCGACGATGTTGATGTCAGGGTATCGCTGCTGCAGCACCTCGGCGGCCTGTTCCGCGACGCCTTGGGCCCCGCCGAGCAAAAAGACCCTCCAGCCCTGCGTTGAGGCCTGCTCCAGCAAACCCTCAGCCAGCTCAATTCCTGGGATTCTCTCGGGAACCGGCCGGCGGAGAAAACGGCTGGCCCAGACCACGCCGATTCCGTCTGCCACAACCAAGTCAGCCCGATCCATAATCTCAGCCAGGAGCTGATCCCCCCTGGCCTTCATAACCATTTCAGGATTGGCGGTAACCACCAGGTGAGAGTCGCCGGCCGCCACAAAGGCTGCCAACTGCGCCTGGGCTTCCTCCATTGTCACAGGGTCAAATTCACGGCCTAAGATCTTAATCCTTGTCACACTCTCACCCCAATACCCTAGCTAACATTGAACGATTCTTCAGTGATGCCTCACGCAGCGTATCCAGAGCCTGGTGATACTTCAGCCGATGCTGCGAAGCCTCCCGCCAAACTTCGTCTATGACCGAGCCAAGTTCTGCCAGCTGCCCCAGCTCAAGCCAGGGAATCTGCATTTGCCGGCAGATTGCTTCCACTTTGGGATCATAATTCAAACCGATGGGCATGCAGTCGTGGAGGGCGCTGAAAATCAGGCCGTGCAGGCGCATCGATACGCAGAGGGCTGCACCTGCAAACACCCCTGCTGCACTCTCCAGGGTCAACTGTGCTGCAACCTTCAGCTCAGAACATGAATGCTGCAAACTGCGTCCCAGTTCCTCGTCTCCAGGCCCCAAGGGTATGAACTCGATCTCAAATCCAGCCCTTTGCCACAGCTGCACCTGGTCTCTCCAAAGCTCTGCGTGACTCCCCCAGCCGCTGTACGGCCTGATGTTCAGCAGGATTTTGCGCGGAGGCTGACTTGGCTTTATTACCAGCTGCTGTTGAAAGACTGGATCAGCGCAAAGCTCAACTTTCTCCCTTGGCACCCCAAGCCCCAGCAAAAACTGAAGGCTGCCGGAGTCACGGACCGAGCAGGCTGCACTCTTGCGAAAAGCTCTTCCTACCCAGTGCCGGAAAATGCGGCTCTGGACAGGACCTAAACCCTGTCCATACATTACCACAGGGACTTTGCGCAAAAAAGCAAGCTCCGTTAAGCTAAGATAATAAGGAATGCTGCGCCTGCTGGTCACATCCTGCAGCAAAGAACCTCCTCCGCTGATGAACAGCGCTGCATCACCCAGCCGTCGCCAAATCTCCCGGAGATCATATCTCGGTACAGCTGTCACTTGGAACCTGTCTGCTGTCTGCTGCGGCCGATTAGACAATACTACTATATCTTCCCCTTTAATGCCCAGGGCGCGCAGATCTTCGCACAGCACGCCCAGAATTGCCTCATCGCCTAGGTTATCGAATCCGTAATAGCCAGAGACCAGAATCACGATCAACTCTCCCTTTCACCCAGTTAAACAGCTTGAGGGCAAGCCATCCGATCAAACAGCCGAACACAAGCCCGTAGAATGTCCGCAGGAGGCTGACCCAAAGAAATGTATGGGTGTGGGTAAAGGTGTTCACCAAGGACAGCTGCCCAATAACTGCCAGGGGAAGCCACCAGGACTTCCGGGGCTCTTTGGCATTCACAGCGAGAAACAGCGCAGGATGTCCCAGGAACAGCTCCTTCGTACGCGGCCGGACTATGAGGAAATTCTCCAAGAACTCTCTAGCCTGCACCTCCAGCTGCAGAACAGGCAGACCAAAGTTTCCGGTCCGCAAAATGTACAGCATGCCCGCCAGGCCAAGAACGCCAAGACCAAGCAGGTAACGGACGGGTATTTCCCTATAGAACCACTCCTTCAGGGGGCGGATTAAGGTGAACACCACTAACGCAATGGGGGCCAGATGCATCAGCTTTACCCCGCGGAATTCCAGGATTTTCACCAAAAATTCCGTTCCGCTAAGTGTGGCCACAATAAACAGGGCTCCAGTCAAGGAAATCGCAGCTGCCCCCGCATAGCGGCTGATTGGGGTTTTGCCCCATTTAAGCTGCATCGACCAGGCAGGAAACACTATGGCCGCCAAGAGGGCAAGGCCCTGTTTGGCCAGGACAGGCCTAACTGCAATTAGGGCGGCACTGAACATAAAGGCCAAACTTGCCAACGCAATAATCAGCCTTTCACTGCGGGGGAACAGTTCCATGCCGTACATAGCAGCGGCAGCCCAAATCCCCGCTCCTGCCAGGACCGTCCAGATCCAGGCCACCTGCCAGTCAGCAAAGGGCTGTGCCTTTCCAAGGGTAAAACCGGACTCTTCTAAGCGTTTCTGCAAAGAGTCCAGCATGGTCAGGGAGCGCTCCCAGCTTCCTTCATCGTCCACAAAGGGCCGCACATACAAAACGCGCATATTGCGTTCCTTGACCCCCCGCATATATCGGTTGAGAATCCTCTCCTCAGAAAGAACCTCCATTTCAGGGGCGCTAATGCCGTGCAGCCTAACCATGTTGCCGGGATCTCCAGAAGGCAGCTGCGGCGCGGCAAACTCCACCAAGGCTAAGGTCGCATCACTGCCGAAAAGGGCCTCGGCATCCATGACGCCCTGCCCGCTGACGATAATCAGTTCCGGATTATACTCCATCCAGACGGGTTCAACTGCCCAGGGAGCCGTGTTGAGTTTCGGAGCAGCGTTTAGACCTGCCTGCTGCACCAACTCAAAGTGGTCCCTTTCAAACCGGACGGGCAGCGTTAAGAACTTCCCGAGGTCTGTAAGGCGATCCGGAAGTTCAGCCAGCACTTCTTCGGGAAGCAGGTTCCCTGCCAGCAACATTTCCCCAACGCTGGCAGGCTGAACAGCGATGGTTTCTACCCCGGCATCCTTGAGATCACGGAGGAGCTGCTCCGGCGATGTACCCTCCATCAACTCTGACAACTCCAGCAGACCAGGCAAATCATAGACGATTTCCACCCTGTCATTTGGCCTCTCTATCGTCCAGCGCTGGACAAAGACTCCTAGGGAGGTTAAGACAGCAACTGCGATGATTAACCAAAGAACCCGTTTCATTGAACCCCTCCCAAGATAACTCTAAGCTTCTGTTCTTCCAGGTGCACATCCTTGATCTCCACCGGATAAGGAAATGCCCCGAAGTCCATCACCAACTCGTAATTCTCGCTGAGAACTTCTAGCAAAAGATTCGGGATCCTTGTTTCCTGGACCCCCAAATCCTTCATAACATAGCGCAAGGAGGTGCCATTGTGCACTTTCAGTTCACCGCGCACTGTAATTTTCCACTCAATGTTCCAGAAGTTAAGGACGCCTACTAAATCTACCCCTTGTGGCGAAATCTCGATGTGCAAAAGCTTGTCAGGATCTGCTTTCTCCCACAGGAACTCATTGAGGGCCTGTTCTTGGACAATGATTTCGCCCCTCAGATCAGCCGCGTCCAGCAGAACCGCTTCCTTTTCCTGCCAGAGCAGGCGGGGGTCAAGCCTGAGCTGCTCCCCCCGGAGGTGCGCCTGCGCGATTTTCAGGCCGTCGATAACGGCATCAGAGGCGGTAAGATCCAGGCGTGGGATGCGTCCCCAGAGAAGTTCCCAGCCCCAGGGTGTCTGTACCTCGACCCGCGCCTCACTGGCCTGCAGCGAGGCGGCAAGTTCACTTTCAAACTCCCGCTCCAGATAAGGAACCAGGAGCAGTCTGGGAACACCGAGAATGACTATGGCTATGGCCAAGACTGCTATGATCAGCTTGTAACGGTTCATAACTCCGCACCTGTTTCCCTTCTAAAAAAGCGGCCTTCCCGGTGAAGGAAAAGGCCACTTTCTGTCTATTGTTTCAACTTGAGGTATCCTTCTATGAAGGGGTTTATATCGCCGTCCATGACACCATCGACATTGCCCACTTCTATGTTGGTGCGATGGTCCTTAACCATGGTATAGGGGCAAAATACGTAGGAACGAATCTGACTGCCCCAGGCTATGTCCTGCTGTTGACCCTTTAGACTCTCCATTTTGGCCCGTTGTTCTTCCAACTGCCGCTCCAAGAGGCGTGCTTTGAGAATCTTCAGCGCCGCTTCACGGTTGGCATGCTGAGACCGCTCTGACTGGCATTGCACCACAATTCCCGTAGGCAGGTGTGTGATCCGGATGGCCGAGTCCGTCTTGTTTACATGCTGGCCCCCGGCCCCGCTGGCCCGATAGGTATCCACCCTCAAATCTTCAGGTTTGATCTCTACCGTTACATCATCTTCAATCTCCGGCAACACTTCTACTGAGGAAAAGGACGTATGCCTGCGACCCGAAGAATCAAAGGGAGATATGCGCACCAAACGGTGCACACCCTTTTCGCTCCTGAGATACCCATAAGCGTTCTCCCCTTTGATCAAAAGGGTGACATCCTTCAGGCCCGCTTCCTCTCCCGGCTGGTAGTCCAGGACCTCTACGGTGTAGCCCTGATCTTCAGCCCAGCGCGTATACATACGCAGCAGCATGGAGGCCCAATCCTGAGATTCCGTCCCCCCGGCTCCGGGGTGAATTGTCAAAATTGCGTTATTAGAATCATACTCACCGTCCAGCAGCGACGCCAGCTCCAGTTCGTCCACTGCCCGCTGGAGAGTGGGCATCAGGGCATCCAGCTCTGCCTCAAGGCCGTGATCTTCGGTTTCATCCAGCAGTTCCACCAGAGTCACAGCATCATCATGAAGCCTGCTGACCCTTCTCCACTCCTGGATAGTTCTCTTTACAGAACTGATCTCCTTGGCAGTCTGCTGGGCCAATTCCTGGTTATCCCAGAAACCCTCTTCCAGCATCGCCTCCTCGAGTTCCTGCAGCCGAGCCTCTTTCGCATCAATGTCAAAGATACCCCCGCATTTCCTCGATTCGTCTACCTAAGTCTGATAGCAACTCCCGCATTAGACTACCTCCCATGGCACTTTTTGTACTTCTTCCCGCTCCCGCAAGGGCAGGGATCGTTGCGGCCGACTTTCTGCTCGACCCGGCGGGGTTCCTGCTTCACGGCCTCTCCCTGGTTAGTCTGGGCACCGGCCAGCCGATCCTTTGGCTGAGTGAGGGTTCGCTCCTCTGCCAGACGCACCTTAAAGAGCATGCTGATTGTATCTTCCTGGATACTGTTGACCATCTCCTGAAACATCTGATAAGCCTCAAAACGGTACTCCAGCAACGGATCCCGCTGGGCCAGAGCCCTCAAGCCTATGCCTTCCCGCAAATCGTCCATGGCACTGAGGTGGTTCATCCACTTCTGATCAATAATCTGCAGCAGAACGACCTTTTCAATCTGTCTCTGCAAATCCAGACCATACTCCGCAGTCCGCTGGGCATAGGCCTCCTTGGCCAGGCCCACCAGCCTTTGCACTATTTCTTCAGGCGTCAGATCGCCAAGTTCGTCTACAGTCAGCGGCAAAGGCTTGCCGACAATCTCGGCATACTGCTGCCGCAAACCCTCCAGATCCCATTCTTCAGGGATAATTTTCTCATCAGCATAGCGCTGGACCAAACGTTCAAAGACCGGTTCAAACATTGCCGAAATTTGCTCCGAAATGTTCTCGTCCAGGAGAACCCCCCGCCTTTGTCCGTAAATCACTTCACGCTGCTGATTCATTACATCGTCGTATTCCAGAACCTGTTTTCTGATTTCAAAGTGGCGGCTTTCCACGCGCTTTTGGGCATTTTCGATACCCTTGCTGATTTGCGGATGGTCAATCACCTGGTCCTCTTCCCAGCCGAGGCGATCCATGATCCCCATAATGCGCTCCGAACCAAAGAGGCGCATAATGTCGTCCTCCATAGAGACATAAAACTGGGAGGAACCTGGATCCCCTTGGCGGCCGGCCCGTCCCCGCAGCTGATTGTCAATGCGCCTGGACTCATGGCGTTCGGTTCCGATGATGTGAAGGCCGCCCAACTCGACTACACCTTCACCAAGGACGATATCGGTACCCCGTCCGGCCATGTTTGTGGCAATGGTAACCATGCCCTTCTGGCCTGCGTACTTGACGATTTCCGCCTCTTTATCGTGATACTTGGCATTCAGCACCTGATGGGGAATGCCCTCCCGCTTGAGCATCGCACTGTACTTTTCCGAGCTCTCAATGCTGATGGTCCCCACCAGCACCGGCTGGCCCTTGCTGTGGCGTTCCACAATGTCTCTGATGATGGCCCGTTCCTTGCCTTTAGCGGTTTTGTACACCGCATCCGGCAGGTCTTTTCTGATCATGGGCTTGTTGGTGGGAATCACCACTACATCAAGGCCGTAGATTTTCCGGAACTCTTCTTCTTCGGTTTTCGCTGTGCCGGTCATACCCGCCAGCTTCTCATACATTCTGAAGTAGTTCTGGTAAGTGATGGATGCCAGGGTTTGGCTTTCCTTCAATACCGAAACCCCTTCTTTAGCCTCAATACTTTGGTGCAGGCCGTCGGAATAACGTCTCCCGGGCATCAGGCGCCCAGTGAACTCATCTACTATAATCACTTCGCCATCTTTCACCACGTAATCACGGTCACGGACAAAAAACTCTTTCGCTTTCAGCGCCTGGTTCAGGTAATGGTTCAACTCAAAGTGCACATCGTCAAATAAGTTGTCAATGCCTAAAATCTTCTCCACACGGGCGACGCCCTCTTCGGTTATAGCTATAGTCCGTGCCTTTTCATCCACATTGTAATCCCGTTCCGGCCTTAGCTGGGGAACGATTTGGGCAAAGCGCATATAATGCCTGGCTGAATCCTCAGCAGCCCCTGAAATAATGAGGGGAGTTCTGGCCTCGTCGATCAAAATCGAGTCCACTTCGTCCACAATGGCGTAATGGAGAGGCCTCTGCACCATCTGTTCAGGGGACACAACCATATTGTCCCTCAAGTAGTCAAAGCCAAACTCGTTGTT
>MTKW01014762.1_pt1 | contig 11048 bp, 11 predicted proteins | sample 1042761 | NCBI WGS metagenome assembly MTKW01 (sample SAMN06205366, study PRJNA360243) | anaerobic digester metagenome | biome: Wastewater treatment plant; feature: Anaerobic digester sludge; material: sludge; isolation source: anaerobic digester fed with sludge from wastewater treatment plant ...
ATTAAAAAAAGAACTCAATAAACACGGTGTAAAATTTTCAATAATGAGAGATAAGGAAACAGGCAATCACTCCGTGTTTTTTCAAGCCAAAGATGTCAAAGTAATGGAACACGCTTTTAAGAAAGCGGTTAGCCGTTCGGAGAAAAAGGCTGATAGAAAAGAATCCATTACCAAACAGATTGATAAATTTAAAGAGATGGCGAAAAGCACTGTTTCTAAAGATAGAGTCAAGAATAAACAAAAGGAGCAGAGCTTATGATAGATAAAATACTAAAAGACATCAAAGGCTTGTTTAAGGTGCAAGATAAGGCAAAGTTTATAAAACAAAACATTCCCTATCTTGCATTTTTCTATATAGGTAATATTTTTTCACACCATATCCGAAGTTATGTAGGTGGCGATTTGCTCGATAAAATATTTCAGGGAATTTTAGAGATTGATACAATGAGTTTTATTCCAAGTATTCAGCCTACGGATATTCTCGCCGGAATAGTAATAGCTGCCATAATTAAACTTGTTGTATATACCAAAAGCAAGAATGCCAAAAAGTTTAGGCAAGGTAAAGAATATGGCTCGGCTCGTTGGGGAACAAGAAAAGATATAGAGCCATATATGGATGAGAAGTTTGAAAACAATATACTAATTACCCAAACAGAACGATTAACGATGAATGGACGACCGCCTAATCCGAAGTATGCAAGGAATAAAAATGTACTTGTTATCGGTGGCTCAGGCTCCGGTAAGACACGATTTTATGTAAAACCGAATCTAATGCAAATGCATTCATCGTATTGCGTAACTGATCCAAAAGGAACGATAGTCTTAGAGTGTGGTAAAATGCTTGAAGATAACGGATACGAAATAAAAATTCTAAATACCATCAACTTCAAAAAGTCTATGAAATACAATCCCTTCGCCTATCTAAAAAGTGAAAAGGATATATTGAAGTTAGTGCAGACAATCATTGCAAACACAAAGGGCGAGGGAGAAAAAGCAGGCGAAGATTTTTGGGTCAAAGCAGAAAAACTATATTACACGGCACTGATTGGGTATATATTCTACGAAGCTCCGAAAGAAGAAAAGAACTTCAAAACTCTCCTTGATATGATTGACGCTTCAGAGGTTCGAGAAGATGATGAAACATACATGAATCCTATCGACAGACTCTTTGAAGCATTGGAAAAACGACATCCTACTCATTTTGCAGTAAAGCAATATAAAAAATACAAATTAGCTGCGGGCAAAACTGCTAAAAGTATTTTAATTTCATGCGGTGCAAGGCTCGCACCGTTCGACATCGAGGAACTCAGAGAACTAATGAGCGAGGACGAATTGGAGCTTGATACGCTTGGAGATAGAAAAACAGCATTATTTGTTATTATCTCGGATACAGACGATACATTTAATTTTGTTGTGTCAATCATGTACTCTCAGCTCTTTAACCTCTTATGTGACAAGGCAGATGATGTCTATGGGGGTAGGCTTCCTGTTCATGTTAGATGCCTTTTAGACGAATTTGCGAATATCGGCTTAATTCCAAAGTTTGAAAAACTAATTGCAACGATAAGATCAAGGGAGATTTCTGCAAGCATAATACTTCAAGCTCAATCTCAGCTAAAGGCGATTTACAAGGATAATGCCGATACGATTGTAGGTAACTGTGACAGCACCTTGTTTCTTGGAGGAAAAGAAAAAACTACTCTTAAAGAACTCTCTGAAACACTTGGGAAAGAAACGATAGACTTATATAACACATCAGAAACAAGGTCTAATCAGAAAAGCTTCGGATTGAATTATCAAAAGCTTGGAAAAGACCTTATGAGCCAAGACGAGATAACGGTTATGGACGGAGGGAAATGTATTTTTCAACTTAGAGGTGTAAGACCTTTCCTATCTGATAAATTTGATATTACAAAGCATAAGAATTACAAGCTTTTGGAAGATTACGACAAGAGAAATTTGTTTGATGTTGAGGGCTATCTCAAAAGGCGGGGACAAGTAAAACTTAGAGCGAACGACACGGTGAATAAATTGAGGGTATAAATTTATGCCAATTCAGAGTATAATATTATTGTGTTTTCAGAAAGAACTGATTAGGAGTGAGATTTTATGAAAATATTTTGGATATTTATAGTATTGGCAATTATATGTGCCTTGTATTCAGATAAAATAGATAAAGCTGTTAAGTGTGACAAAAAGGTGAAAAGAGCTATTGTTGTAATCAGTGTGATAGTTTTATTGGTTAGTACGATTGGAATTATTGCAACCAAGTTAGTATAGTAATAAATTAGAAGTTGAAGGGAAGTGGTATTATGGTACTGCTTAAGAATAATACACAATCATATATAAGAATTTTTATAGTTGGTATCTTCATTGGATGCCTAACGAGACTATTAGACTTTTGTTCATTGGATACATTGTGGAGTTTCTCTTCTATTCAAACATTATTAGGATTTTGGATAATTACAAATACTATGATTGTATTATTTAGTTCTTCAAATACTGTTGCAGCAATCAGCTCATTTTTGTACATGTTCGGAATGACATTAAGTTTTTATGGATTACAGACAATATTGGGAATGTATATTCCCATGTTTTCAGATGGTTTTAGGCTTTCATTATTTTTAATGTTCACGATTTTATCTATTCCGTGTGCGATTGCAGCCTTTGTTTTGTTTTATTGGAATGAAGATAAGCTTTATAATTCTATTTTATATGCATTGCCAGTGGGGGCTTTGTTTGCAGAGACTATAGCTATTTCCATAAACTTGATAATCAATCATACATTTTTATTTCAGTTCATTATGGATTTAATTTTTGGAAGTGTATTTGCAGTATTATTTTTCAAAAAAGCAAAAAGTAAATGGCTATATTTTATATCAGTGATTATTTGCCTAATAATATTTTATTTTGCTTTATACCATAGAGAAGTAGTCACATGGCTATAGGTATACAAATCTTAGTCCACCATTAGGTAATATACACGAAAGCACATATGGTGTTAAAACTAAAAAACTTGATTTCGGAGGTAATAAATACGACCATTTTATTAACAAATGAAAAAACAACTTGCCTGAGATAAATAACAAAATAGTCAAAGCAAGAGAAGTATAGGGAAATGAAGTCTATACTTCTTTTTTATTCCCAAAAACGAAAGCAGTGAAAAATTATTATAAAAAACTAATGACAGAATTATAGAACAAATGGTAATGTAATTCTGGCGACTTGAATAGAAAGATTTGATGATGGAGGTTAATTTATGGACACGAATTGGACAAGTGTTTTAGATAATTATGTTAATAAAGTTGTTAGTCCGGATGGACGACAAACTTATGAAAGCAAGGAAAGATTAGTTGATACTTTGCTTGAATTAGCTGAACTGAAAGATACAGATGAGGTTATAGACATTGGCTGTGGATGGGGAAACTTCACAAAAATATGTGGTGAATTTGTAAGTAATGTAATTGGAATTGAGCCGAATTTGGAAAATCTAAACGAAGCCAAAAAACGCACGGATTCAGTCAATGTGCAGTAGTTCAAGGTAGTTTTGAGCAACTAAACTGCAATCAAAAAGCAAATAAAATTGTCAGTATGTTAGCTTTTCATCAAGTGCCGTGGAAAGATAAGGAAAGAGCGTTGAAAAATATTTCTGATGTTCTCGAAAAAGACGGACACTTTTTACTATGCGACACTATGATTATGTTTAACCCTGAAGAAGAACCGGAACTATTCGACAAAGTTTATAGGTATCTTCTTAAAGAAACTACGCCAGAAGAAATATACACACAATATATAGAGCCTTATCTCGATAAAGATGCTATCTACTCCGTAAATGATATGAAAGAGAACACACCGGAGGATAACAGGTTTTATTTTTTAGAGGAATTAGAATCTTGGGCAAAAAAATCCGGCTTAAAATTGATAAAAACAGTTGAGATTTGTCCTTTCTTTGGTGTAGTCGTACTTCAGAACTAACATTCAATTCACTTAATCCAAAAGTTTAAATAAAAATTGCGATAAAAAGCAGCGAGTCTAAAAAAGATTTGCTGTTTTTTTATTTCAGAAAGCAGGAGGAAATATGAATAGGATAAGAAGTCCTACTTAAATAAAACTAAATAGCAAAAATGATAGATAGCGATTGGAAAATAAAAACTCCGGTCGCTTTTTTTATTGAAAAGAAAAAGGAGACATCAAAAGATGAAACAAGAAATGATTAATATCAATGCCAATTTAGTGGCAGAGCCGACTTTTTCAAGCTTTGAAAAAGATGGAGAAACGGTAGAGGTTGTAAACTTTACGCTTGTAAAGAAGTACGGAAAAGGCAAGGAATATATCAACTGTGCTGCTTACGGCGACAAAGCTGAAACAGCTAAAGACTTTGAGAAAGGCAATCTCATTCATATCTTTGGATATTTCAAAGAACGTGAAAAAGAAGGCAAGACTTACAAAAACTTTATTGTGAAGTCATACAACAAAATTGAAAAGAAAGAAAAAAACAAGGAGGAATAAATCATGGAATTTTTCACACAAGCAGTCAATGTTTTAAAAATTTTAGTAACAGCAGTAGGTGCAGGTCTTGGAGCATGGGGCGTTATTAACCTGATGGAAGGTTACGGTAACGACAATCCCGGTGCAAAATCTCAAGGTATTAAGCAGCTAATGCCGGGAGGCGGTATTGTTCTTATCGGGCTTAGACTGATTCCATTACTTGCAAATATATTAAATTAAGGAGATAAATCTATGTTTGGTATTTTCGATAAAATAGAGGAGTTTTTCAAGGAACTTTTACTCGGAGGTATCCAAGCAAACTTAGAGTCCATGTTTCTTGACATCAACGATAAAGTTGGTGTCATAGCAGCGGATGTAGGTAAAACTCCTATGGGGTGGAACGGAGATGTTTTCAGTTTCATAAAAAGCATCAACGACTCCGTTATCATCCCCATAGCGGGGCTAATCATAACGGCAGTCCTTTGTATCGAACTTATCAACATGGTCATGCAGAAGAACAATATGCACGATACGGACACCTTTGATTTTTTCAAATACATTATCAAGATGTGGATTGCCGTATGGCTTGCATCTCATGCGTTTGAATTTTCAATGGCGGTCTTTGATGTGGCACAGCACATGGTAAATAAAGCGGCAGGGGTAATTAACACCTCTGCCGTTATTTCAGGAGATCAGATCGTGGCTATGGTGGACTCGTTAAAAGATAAGGGTCTTGGAGAACTTGTCATAATTCTCTTTGAAACCTCGCTCATAAAGGTTGCGATACAGGCGATTTCCATTGTGATTATGCTTGTGGTTTACGGAAGAATGTTTGAAATTTATGTTTACTCATCGGTTTCGGCAATTCCGTTTGCCACTATGGGTAACAAAGAGTGGGGTCAGATTGGCACCAACTACATCAGAGGACTATTTGCACTTGGATTACAAGGACTCTTTTTAATGGTTTGTCTTGGAATTTATGCAGTATTAGTTAAGACAATACAGATTACGGATATACACACAAGTACCTTTACGATACTTGGCTATGCGATTTTGCTGGGACTTATGATGCTAAAGAGCGGAACACTGGCAAAAAGCGTATTAAACGCACACTAAAAGAAAGGAAGATACGATGAATAAAATAAAAACAGTAATAAAAATAGCGGCTATCGGAGTAGGAATTGCAGCAGTGATTGATAGAATCAGGCTTCACAAAAAGGTTGTAGACTTGGAAGACCGAACATACGATATCGGTCGCTGCCATAATGATTTCTGCTTGTTGCAGGAACGATACAACAGAAGTACAGATGAGCAGATTGAGAGCATTCAGGATGAAATCGGCTCCGTTTATGAGCATATCGAAAAATTGGTAGATATGCAGGAAGTGAAATGCAAATATGCAGATCAGTGTGAGGAACTTGATTGCTATTATGAGGAATATGCAGAAAAAGTTGAAAGAGAGCTTAAAGATAAAGATAAACAAGAAGACGGGAGGTAAATTATGGCGTATGTACCAATCCCAAAAGACTTGAAGAAAGTAAAGACGAAGGTGGCATTTAACCTTACAAAAAGACAACTTATAGGTTTTACACTTGCAGGACTGGTAGGCATACCGGTTTATTTATTTACAAGAAAGTTTGTACCGAATGATATAGCGGTCATATTTCTTATCGTGTCAACACTGCCAATCTTCTTTGTAACACTTTTTGAAAAGGACGGACTTACCTTTGAGAAGTATTTCAAGTACATCTATCTACACAAGTTTTATCAGCCACAGAAAAGAGTGAGAAAGGAGGTTTACCTTGAACAAGAAAAGAAGAATTCAGCAAATAAGGTTAGAACAAAACAAAAAAGCACTCGTAAGCCAAAAACGGGACTTAAAGCAAAACAAAATAAAGTCTAAAAAAGATAAAGGCGGACTGATGGATTTAATCTTAAAGAAAGAGAAGAAACGCTATACGGTAGAAGACACTATCCCCTACCTTAGACTTTTAAAAAGCGGGATATGCCAACTTGATGAAAAGCGTTTTAGTAAAAGCATTGTCTTTCAGGACATTAACTATCAGCTTGCCTTAGATGAAGATAGGGACTTGATTTTCAATCAGTTCGCAAACTTCTTAAATTCCTTTGATCCGAGTATCAGCATAGAGTTTTCCTACATCAATCAGCTTGGAAGAAACAGCGAAATGAAAGCAGCTATTCAAATACCGGATAAAGAGGACGGCTTTGATGACATACGCTTGGAATTTAGAGAAATGCTTAAAAGCCAGATTGTCAAAGGAAATAACGGACTTAAAAAATCAAAATATATAACCTTTACGGTAGAAGCCGACAACTTGGAACAGGCTACTTCAAAGCTTGAAAGATTAGAGATTGACATACTGTCCAATCTTAAAAGCATGGGAGTAAGAGCGGAAAGCCTTATCGGAGAAGAACGATTGAAAGTGCTTCACGATATATTAAATCCCAATAAGACCTTTGCCTTTTCATATAAGGACTTAAAGAAAAGAGAAAGCACGAAAACATATATCACACCTGATGAATTTAATTTTACACCGAGCAGATACTTCAAATTCGGTAAATTTATCGGAGCGACGAGCCATCTTCAAATCCTTGCAAGTGAGCTGTCAGATAGGATGCTTTCCGAGTTTTTAGATATTGATGACAATATCAACATTTCATTTCACATTAAGGCAATTGACCAGTCGGAAGCCATCAAGATGGTAAAAAGGAAAAACACCGACATAGATAAGATGAGGATTGAGGAAAACAAGAAGGCTGTTAGAAGCGGTTATGATATGGACATTCTCCCGTCGGACTTAATTACTTACGGAGAAGATGTAAAAAGTCTCTTAAAAGACTTACAGACAAGAGATGAAAAAATGTTTATCGTAACCATCGTCTTTATGAACTTTGCAAGGACAATTCAAAAGCTGGATAACACTATTTCACAAATCAGCTCGATTGCAAGTAAGCACAACTGCAAATTAAAAAGGCTTGACCATGCACAGGAACAAGGCTTGGTAAGCGTACTTCCGTTAGGGATAAATAAGATTGAAATAGATAGAGGTCTAACCTCATCGTCAACAGCGGTTTTCATGCCTTTTACCACAGAGGAACTATTTATAAATTCGTCAAACAGCCTTTACTACGGATTAAATGCACTTAGCCATAATCTGATTATGGCAGATAGAAAGAAATTGAAAAACCCGAACGGTTTGATTCTCGGAACTCCCGGAAGCGGTAAGTCCTTTAGTGCAAAAAGAGAGATGGCAAATGCCATTCTTGTTACGGACGATGATGTGATTATCTGCGATCCGGAGGGAGAGTACGGAAACCTTGTAAGGCAGTTTAACGGAGAAGTCATCAAGGTTAGCAGCAAGTCAAAAGACTATCTTAACCCACTTGACATCAACATGAACTATGGCGACGGGGACGCACCGTTAAAAGACAAAGCGAACTTCATCATGTCCATGCTTGAACTTGTCGTTGGCGGAAGCGGACTTACGGCGGAAGAAAAGTCGGTAATAGACAGGTGTTTGCCTAAAATCTATGAAAAGTATTTTGAAAACCCGATTCCTGAAAATATGCCTATTCTTCAAAATCTATACGATATGCTTAAAAATCAGGAAGAAAAGGTCGGAAAGAAACTTGCAACGGAGATGGAGATTTATGTAACAGGTTCACTCAATGTGTTTAACCATCAGTCCAATGTGGACTTGAATAAACACTTACTTTGCTTTGACATTAAAGAACTTGGAAGTCAGCTAAAGAAAATCGGAATGCTTGTTATTCAGGATCAGGTCTGGAATAAGGTATCTCTAAACAGAGGAAACAAGTCTACAAGGTACTATATAGATGAATTCCATTTGCTGTTAAAAGATGAGCAGACGGCTTCGTATTCGGTCGAAATATGGAAGCGTTTCAGGAAATGGGGCGGTATTCCAACGGGTATTACGCAAAACGTGAAAGACCTGCTCATGAGTAAGGAAATTGAAAATATCTTTGATAATACGGATTTTGTCCTTATGCTTAATCAGGCGAGCGGTGACAGAGAAATTTTAGCAAGAAAACTCAAAATCTCTTTGCCACAATTAAGATATGTTACCAACTCCAACGAGGGCGAGGGACTTCTGTTCTTTGGAAATACCATTGTTCCGTTCCTTGATAAATTCCCGAAAGATACAATTCTCTATCAGAAGATGACTACCAAGCCTGAAGAAGTGAGGTAGCCTTATGGAAAAGAAACTGAAAAAGGACTTTAAAGAAAGGCAAAGGGCAAGACTTGAAAGGAAGAGCTTTCAAAATGAGTCGGATATTAAACCTGAAGAAAGCAAATTAAAGCATGGCGATGATTACAGAGGGAAAATCGTTCACGATAAAGAAAGATTTCAGGATAAGGTACATGAAAAGACGAGTAAGCTAAACATAGAAAACGAGCCTTTTAAGCAGCCTTCTAAAAGAAATACAAACTATGTTAAAGGTTTTAAGGAAGAAAAAAATACAGGTGAGGTTGAGGAAGATACAAATATAGAAAATGGAAGCTTTGCATTGGAAGATACGAGTAAGGACTTAGAGTCCGTCATTCCTAAATCCGAACTTACAAGGAAAGATAGAGAACTTACACCTGAAGAAGAAAAAGCAGAGATTTTAAAGAAAAGAAAAAGAGCTAAAAAACTGAGGTCGGATTTAAAGGCTGAAGAAACACCTATCCAAACTGAAGAAGTCTATGATCCTTTAGGTAAAGACCTTGATAATGACGGCATTATCGACAGATATGATAATGATTTTAGGGACAGCGACTATTTTGAATCTACCTACGATGTAGAGGACAATCTTCATGCAAAAGAGGAACATCGAGGAAATCTTTCTAAAAGCCATAAGGCTCAAAAGAAACTGTATAAGAGGAAAAACTATTCCGACAAGCTTTACACAAGAAAAAAGGACGATGTTCTAAAAGATGATAAGACTGAAAGTGTAATTACCGGAAAAGAAGCCGTCTACGAAAGAAATAAGAAAAATAGGCTTTCAAAGGAACAGAAAAAGAATATAAAGAAAGAGACGGTAAAAATATCTGCTTTATCCGGACTTGCTAAAGGAAGTGAAACCGTAAGAGACTATCTTTCACACGGAAGCGATGAAAATCAAGGCGTTGAAACGGGAGAAAAGACGGCGGATGCAAGCTCAAAACTGATTCACGGTATTAAAAATTATTCCGACAAGAAAAAAGTTAAGAAAAGCTATGACCTTTCGAAAAAGGACTGCAAAATAAGGAAACGCAAATCAAAACTTGAGTTTCGTGAAGCTAAAGAGGAATTGAAGAAAACGGAGGAATATAAAAGAGCCGGTGCATATAAGCAGTTTCAAAAGAAAAAGCAGATGAAAGCTTCAATCGGGAAACAAAATAAATCAAGGCTCAGGGATCGCATAAAAGAAGGGATTATCGGCACGCTGAAAGGCTCAAAGGAAGCCATATTAAGAAAAGCAAAGGGACTTATGATTATATTCATAGGTCTTATTATTTTGGGAACTTTCTTTATCAACTTTGCAAGTACATCTATGACGGGTTTTGTCAACTCTGCAAGCGGAGTTTTAACGACTACCTATTTATCAAGTCCAAATGTGCTTAGCGAAGTCAATCAAAAGTTTTCGAGCCTTGAGCAAGAGCTTCAAGATGAGGTAAATAGTGTCGAATCAAATTATCCCGGATATGACGAGTACATCTTTCATAACACGGAATACATCGGTCATAACGTACACGAGCTTTTATCCTACATCACGGCAAGGTGTGGAGAAGTAAAAAATGTATCTGAGGTAAGTTCCGTACTGAACGAAATGTTTCAGTCCATGTATAGGCTTGAGTATAGAGAAGAAATCGAAATCAGGTACAGGACGGTCACGGAAACATATACCGATGAAGACGGCAATGAGTACACGGAAACTTACGAAGAACCTTATGAATACAGAAAACTCATTGTAACACTTCATAAAAGAGAAATGGACAGCATTATAAGGGAGGTCTTTGCTGCCTACCCTGACAATCTTACTCACTATGAAGCACTCTTTTTAACTCAAGGCAATATGGCGGAAGCCTTTGGAAATACCAACCTTATTTTAGCAAATGGCGGTATTGGCGGTGGTGAAGAATATGAAGCGTCTGCTGAAGTTCAAAAGAAAATTGTAGATGCTGCATACATCACTCCCTCTCCGGATGCAGGTTGGTGTGCTATGTGGGTTTCGCAAGTTTATCAAAATGCCGGACTTGGATATATCGGAGGAGATGCTTGCGATATGTACCGAAATCATACCTTCACATCGGACAGATCAAAGCTGAAAGTCGGAATGCTTGTTGCTGTTGAAAGCAGCAGTAGCGGAAGTCAAGCGGGTCTAACCTATGGTCATGTAGGAATCTATATAGGCGACGGTAAAGTTATTGATAATATCGGACATATAAGAGTTACGACTTTAGATAATTGGATAGCGACTTTTTGTCAGCATCATCCTGTGGGATTCGGATTCCCGCCATCAGTGCAATGAAAATAAGGAGGACACAATTTTGA
>MTKW01023940.1_pt1 | contig 11045 bp, 10 predicted proteins | sample 1042761 | NCBI WGS metagenome assembly MTKW01 (sample SAMN06205366, study PRJNA360243) | anaerobic digester metagenome | biome: Wastewater treatment plant; feature: Anaerobic digester sludge; material: sludge; isolation source: anaerobic digester fed with sludge from wastewater treatment plant ...
ATATTTACCATATAATTTTAAATCTTTTTGCTCTTCCATATATCTATTTAAAGTTTCTTCATCTAGTGTAAGTATTTCAGGTACTAAAAAAGATGATTTTTCTTCTACTTTTACATATAAATTTAAAGATTTATCTGATAAGCTTTGAGACTTGCTATTAGTAGTGTCTTCATCTAATTTCATGTGTGTGTAGGCATAAACATTTGACATTGCTCTAAATAAATCGTCTCCATCTTTTAAAGCCTGTAGCAAGTTTTTGCTACTTTTTGCTAGTTCCCCTTTGTGCTTTTCAAATTCTTCAGCTAGTTTTTCAACTCTGCTATATTCTTTTTCCCAGTCTTCTACGGTAGAAAACATAGATTCTAAATCCCAAGTATATTCCTTTGGTACTTCTTTTCTTTCTAAAATTTCTTTTGCCACAAATATTCCTCCTTAAAAAGTCAACTTCTGATAATTTATAATACAAATACTTAACTATATTTTACCATATATTATATCCTTTGGAATAGATATGATGTATATAAAAGAAAATCCCTTGTACTGCATGCAGGATAAGATGGAAAACAAGGTTTTTATGAGGTTTTTCCATACTTTTATGATTTCTGATATGATTATAGAAAGGATTGCTTTATTGATTAATCCTCTCTAATATTGTTGTTTATCTTGTCCAATAACATTTAATGTTTTTTAGAATTCTTAAGGTTTATTCATGTCATTACTTTGACACGAGGGGTTATACTTGGTAGTTAGTTATTTGCTGATTTGTAAAAATAAGGTGTTAATATTATTTATAATAAAACATTTAATAGAAAATATTATGTCGTTAGTTTATTATAAGATACAGCCATATTATAAAAATCGCTACTTCCAATTCAAGATTCTTGAGTCAATGCTTATCTTTATAAATATGGCTTATCTAAAAGTAGCTATAATTAATTAAAATACAAATCATAGTTATTTAAAATAAAAGAATAATTTTTTTAAACAAGACTTGACTTTGAGAAATTTGATAGAAGTATCCACTAAGTAAAAAAATTGTAAGAGCTGCACTGTTTGAGGGAAGCGAGTTTGCAGCTCTATTTTTTTACGTGTGGCTATACTTATTCAAATTTGAAATTGGAGAAATGGCATTATTACAGCACGCTTCTAACATATAGAGTCCGATGGAATTAAGATTTTTTAAGTGCAAATTCACATAAACTTAATACAAAACCAGCAATAATATAGACTACTAAATCACTTAATTCAAAATAAATTTTTATTATCGCTATTATTAATAGTAATATAAAAATAGCTACCCATTTAATTAGCCACTTCCCTTTCCATTTTTCAGGAATATTATGAAATAGAGAAAATATTTTAGGGTTAAATTTATTTATTTGCATAATAAAAAAATCAAAAACAACTCTACTTATAATTAAAATAATTATACCTTTTATATTCAAAACACGCCCCCCTAATCACAATATTATATAAAGGAAAAATGAATATAGCTTTGATCCCTACAAAAATAAGAATCTTCTTTTAGAAAATTAACTTCTTGACTGTTAATATAATTAATTATTTCTGTTAATATATCAATTTGATCTAAATAAGAAATATTTGCTAGTACTGCAACACTATAGTCCCTTTCCATATTATAAATTAATAACCCACCATATCCAGGTATCGTCCCTGTATGACCTATTAATATATTATCTCTTATTTCAAATCTTCGAAGCCCAAGGCCATAACCTGTTTGTACAAAAATATCTTCATCAGTACAATCGATAAAATCCATCATTTCTTCTAAGTATTTATTGGAAATAATACTTTCAGATAGCAGATAACTAAAAAACTTTATTAAATCATTACAATTAGATACAATTGCTCCTGCTGAGTATGCCATGCTTGACCAAGAAGTATTTGATATCTTAATTTTATTTATTCCAAGGGGAATTACATCTCTATCATAGCCCTCAACTAATTTTTCTGGTATATGGTCATATGGTATAATATGTGTATTTTCCAAGTTCGCATAATCGATAATTTTTTCATGTAATAACTCTTCATACTCTTTACCTGTAACTTTTTCACATATTAGTCCTAGTAATACATAATTAGAATTTGAGTACCGGTGTTCTTCTCCTGGTTTAAAAGCTGGTTGTCCCTTGACGATATATTTATAAAGCTCTTTTCTAGTCCACACTTTTTTAGGACTAAGTAAAACCTTACATTGGAATGGGAAATTTTCTGTATAGTTATATATTCCACTGGTATGATTTAGTAAGGTACGAATTGTTATGGTTTCTGAATTTACAACATTTGGAAACCATTTAACAATTGTATCTTCTAAATCAAAATATCCCTCTTCTATTAGTTTTAAAGCAAGGGTTGCTGTAAACACTTTCGTTACACTACCAATTTTATAAATATTTTCTTCACTTACTTTTTTCGTTCTTTTATAATCAATAGTGCCAATATTGTAATGATGTAATTCGTCATTGATTTTTATTGCTACTTGCATACCAGGTATTTCCAACTGATTTAATTTGTTAATTAATAAACTAGTAAGTTCAACGTCAAATTTACTTATATCGTTACTTTGATACTCTTCACTAAACACAGTCAACTTTGGGTTTAACTTAAGATGAAAAGCTGCTATAATCACTGCAAATAAAGTAATTATAAGTATTAATCTTTTTAGTTTATTAACCATTACATCCCCCTCTAATGCCTTTATTCGCCCTATTTTTTATATTTCTAGCACTATAAACTATACAAAATATGTATCTTGAATTCAATAAATAACACTATTCAAACTTATTCCCATTAAAGTCATAAAATGTTATATATCTTGTATAATTTGAATATTCTGGAGCTTCAATGAGAGCAATTCTTTGATTGTTCATTTCCACACGAATAGGGTCTTTCTCTTTACCTGTATCGTTATCAGTGTAAATAACTTCAGCATAATCTAAACCCGATTTACCGCACATAAGAATTTCATATGATTTACTATCTATTTGAATTATATCTATAACTATAGGTTCATATTGTTGAGTTCTAATCATTTTAGTCTTAAGGAGGTAATTCCCTTTCTCATTCAACTCAAACTGAGCATATCCGTAACCTGCCTTCTGATCTATAATCTCACTGATAATACTATTTTTAGTAACTATCTCTGATATAATTATTGCATTATTACCTCTCTTGCTCAAAATCTTTTGCCTTTTATCAAGTGTATTCCCATAGCTCTTATTTATATTATAAATGGTACTAGCAACAAAAATAAATAACAACATACCAAAGATAGTTATTTTTTTCTTTTTCATTTTAATAAATATCCTTCTCTCCTTCTGTTATTATCTTTAATATAACATCTACTATATATATTATATCTTCTCTGTATTTCTTGTTACATACTTAGATATAGATAAGACAATTTATTTAGTAGACTCTATTTGATTCTTTCCCAATATGAAACAGATTCAAGAGTATTGATATTAATATCTTGTATATATCTATATGTTTTTGGCCAGCTACAAAATATTGATTTTTTACCAAACATCATTTTTGTTAGTAATGAACTTGTCACTGGTGTCCACCCATCTAATGGAGACAATTCTATTTTTATAAAACTCCCTTTTCTTCTAACAAAATATCTACCTGAAATAAAACCGATAGTGTCATCAGCAATTATCTTAAAGGTATCTATATATTCTGAACCATCACTTAAACTTCTAATATCTGGAAAACCATTGTTAAATTTAACAAATAAAGGTCGACTTGAATGCTTAAGTGTCATCTTTTGCAAACTACCATTGGTATATTGATATTCAATGGACTTATACACTACCAAACCAGATGAATTGACTTTATGTTCATCAAGAATACAACTTGTGGCATTTGCAAACTCTATGATTTGACAATCAGTAGCATACCGAGCATAGTATCTTCTTTGAAAATCTTTCGCTATTGGAACAGGGAAATTATCCAACTTAATTTTTTTATCATTTATGATTAGTTCAACATCAGTCTTATGCTTTCTAACAAAGTCAAAGTCATATAAAAAGAATAATGGCAAATATGAAGGATTTTCTGTAGAATATCCTACAGGAGCTAAAAGATTTAGCTTCTTTGTCTTTTTTCTTGTTTGTTCTGAAATTTTAACAACTATATTTCTTCCTTTTTTATCAATGAATTTGAAAGAAATATGTAAGCAACCATCCCTTATCTGAAATGTAGGGTTTTCAAAAGCAACTCTTTTTCGTTCATATAGACCTTTCCCTACTACACTAAAATTTTCATCCTCAATATAGTTTAGGTTAATATCATCATAAACGTCCACATATCCGTCACAACGATATGCAATAATCCTATAACCATTACCATAAGTATCATCATTGAAATATTGAGGTTCTAGTGCTTTATACACATCATCTGGATATTTCTCAAAATTAATAAGTGCTAGCTTTTTCATTGGATTATATCCTAATTCAAAAGGAATAATTACAGTTTGGACATTGGAATCTGTATCATTAGACTTTTTAAATACTTCCATTTAATCAACCCCTTAATCATTTTACTCCTAAAAGAACCTCCCTTGCTTCACATTTATATACTAATATGATTTATATTAATGCATATCATGACTATCTAAAATTTTAAAACTTCCTTCATTAAATTCTATTCCTGATTTTAATACTTCTTTCTCCAAAATTTCATTTAAAGTACAAATATATATCAAAACCAAACTTAGCCACCTCTTACCTTTTCAAATCTTCGTCATTTTATCTCTTGTCATTAATCTACAGCTATTGAAATAAAACTTTCAAGCATATATTATATTCATATTATAGCATAGTTTAGATTTTTCTTTTATACTATCTACGCAAGTTTATTTGCATAAAGTTACTAGAGAATATTGATAAAGGGAGAACTCCTTTCATTTGATTCCTTCACGGATTAGTTATAAATTTAATTATATAATAAAAACTCCCTCAAATTTAATCTGAGGAAGCTTATAAATCCTTGTTTAATGTATTTTCTTTTTTTATTTAAAATTTTATAAAATTCCTAAAAGGTACCTAAGCTCTACTTATTCAGNNGCTTATTATCATTATCTCCAGTTAAAAATACCTTCTCTACTTCGTCATCAATCAAGTCTTCTATACCATCTTCTACTTTAATTTTAGCACTAATACTACAATTAGAACTTAATATCCTAGGTACAGGCATAAGTTCACATTGGATATTATTTTTTTTACATTTTCGCTGAAATTTGATAGCACCTGAGTGTGTAAAAAATAGAACTATATATTCCATATTTATTTCCTAGCCTCTATTACAAATGTATCTCCCTCTTCTTTAACTGATATAGAATATCCTGAATGTTTTAAAAATCTTTTTACATTTTCTTTTGCTGTATTATTATCTACTATTATATCTGCTCCATTGGTGTTTTGTTCTAATGCTTTTTTAGTCATCAATACTGGCTGAGGACAGCTCATACCACATGTATCTATTTTATTCATAATACCATCTCCCTCTATTTATGATTGTTTTTTCATGAAACCATCTGTATTAAAATAGGAAATAATTCCTAAAAATGCAAAGCATATAATTGCAGCTATCTTTCCGTTTAAAGTTGTACCTGCTGGACTTGATGCTAAACCAAAATTATGGCATATAGCAGCTCCAACTAGCATTCCCATTACAGAAACAACAGAGTCTACATTACCTTCCCCTGATAAGATAAGTTGTCTAAGGGGACATCCACCTAATAAAACTGAGCCCCATCCTACTATTGCCATACCAAGGAAGTTCCATAATCCATCTGTATGTGCTACAGGCTGACCTTCAAATCCTAAATTGAAAAATCCAAAGATTAAATTTGCAATAAAACTAGTTACTATTATTGAAATAAATCCAAGCAAAAGATAATTATCTCTAAAGAGAATCATATCCCTAGTGCCTCCAACCATACATAATCTAGTTTTTTGAGATAATACCCCCACTATTAGACCTGCTATAAGTGATATAATTATAGGTGCAGTAAAGGATCCTGGACCTTCCTCACTAAAAAATATAAAAGCTGGAGCGGCTAAAAGTAGTACTAGAAGTCCTACATTTACAGCTGGAAAAATATATCCTTCAATTTTAGGCATTTTATAATTTCTCTTTAAATTAAACCCTTTATTTAAGAATTGAACACCGATAAATATTCCAAAGATAAACCCAATTATTCCTAATATAGCATTTAAATCTCCTCCTCCAAGTCTTAATACCATTCTTAAAGGACACCCAAGAAATATTAATGCTCCTATCATTACAACTATCCCAAGCATAAATCTAGTAAAAGGTGAAGAACCACCTCTTGATTCAAATTCTTTATTTTTAAAAGATATTAAAAAAGCTCCCAATACAAGACCTATGACCTCAGGCCTTATATACTGGACAACTGCTGCCCTATGTAATCCTATACCTCCAGCTATATCTCTTAAAAAGCAAGCTATACAAAAACCCATGTTTGCAGGATTACCAAAATATACAAGTAATACAGATATTATTCCTATTAGACCTCCTGCGAAAATAATTCCCTTTTTTCCTTTCATATATGTTACCTCCTATAATTCGTGTTTATCAATAGTTTAACAATACCAATTTTTAAAGTAAAATAGATTATACTAATAGTTTCCAATACATAAATAGGAAAAGTTAATAATTATTGTATAAAGCCTTTTTAAAGGATATAATGATTTTATAACTAATAATCTTTTGTTTAATAATTTTAAAGGAGCAATGTCATGAAATATGTTTATTTGGACAATGGAGCTACTTCTTATCCTAAGGCACCTGGTGTAGCAGAAAGCATGTCAGATTATATTCTAAATATAGGAACTAATGTAAATCGTGGAGCCTATAATTTATCCTATAAAGCTGAAAATACAGTATATGAAACTCGAGAATTTATATGTGAACTGTTTAACTTTAATAAACCTGAAAACGTTATATTTACAAAAAATATAACAGAAAGTATGAATATATTGATAAAAGGCTTATTAAAAAAAGGGATCATGCTATAGTATCATCAATGGAACACAATGCAGTTATGAGACCTTTAAATTCTCTTGAAGACAAAGTTGAATATACTAGAGTTCAATGTAATCAATTAGGAGAATTAGAAATTCAAGATGTGGTAAGTTCGATTAAACCAAATACCAAAGCTATAATAATGTCTCATGCTTCAAATGTATGTGGTACTATTTTAGATTTAGAAAAAGTAGGACAAATATGTAAAAAAAATGATATATTCTTTATAATAGATAGTGCTCAAACAGCAGGATTTTTAGATATTGATTTTCAAAAATTAAATGCAGATGCTATAGGTTTTACTGGTCATAAGAGTTTATTAGGGCCTCAAGGAATAGGAGGATTTATAGTTAATGACAAAATTGCTAATGAAATAAACACTCTTATTGAAGGCGGTACTGGAAGTTTATCTGATACTGAAAGGCAACCAAGCTATATGCCTGATAAATTTGAAGCCGGAACTTTAAATATTCCAGGTATTTATGGATTAAATGCAGCACTAAAGTATTTATTAAATCATGGTGTGAAAAGTATTAGGGAAAAAGAGATTTATCTTCTTGATAAATTTCTAGAAGATTTACTTAATATGGATGATTGCAAACTTATTGGTAAGAAAACATCTCATGGAAGAACTGGAATATTATCAATTGACTTTACTGATAATGACAATGGTCTTGTTGCCCACGAACTAAGTAAGATATACGGCATTATGACTAGAAGTGGTTTACATTGTGCACCATCTGCCCATAAAACTTTAGGCACTTTCCCAAGGGGCACAGTAAGGTTTTCTTTAAGCCATTTTACCACTTTAAAAGAAATAGAATATTCAATAGATTGTATAAATAATATAGTTAATAAATAATATATTGAGCAAAGGAAGGTAGTATTTTGGAATTTAATCAATTAGAAAGTTTTTTAAATGTTGTAAAATATAAAAGTTTTTCAAAAGCTGCTAAAGAACTATATTTAACTCAACCAACTATCAGTAATAATATTCAAAATTTAGAAAAGGAGCTAAAAACTACTCTTTTAGATAGAAAAAGCAAAACTATAACTTTGACAGATTCTGGCAAAGCTTTTTATAAATATGCTGCAGAGCTAATTAATATTAGGGACCAAGCTAAATTTGATATTATGAGGCAGTCCGATAAAATCGAAGGTAAAATTGAAATAAATGCCAGCTCTATTCCTGAACAATATATTTTACCTTACATAATTAAAGATTTTACAAAAAAATATCCACAGGTTTCTTTTTCTGTAACTCATAAAAATTCAAAAGATTGNNAATATATAGATTTTTATGAAGACGAACTTGTTTTAGCTGTACCTAACAATGATAGCTACCCAATGTCTATCGATAAACCCTTAGATATGAATATTTTATTTTCAGAAAAGTTTATTTTTAGGAAAAAAGGTTCAGGAACAAGATTATTAGTGGAGCAGCGTCTTTTAGATAAAGGCATAAGTTTAGATGATTTAAATATAGTATCGATAATAGATAGTAATGAAATGATTAAGAAAATGATTGAATTAGAATTAGGTGTTAGTTTCATTTCAAAATTATCTATAAAAAATGAAATTGATTTAGAATTAATTAAACCCTTTAGAGTAAAAGGCTTAAGTTTAAAACGTAATTTTTATTTTGTATATTGTAAAAATAGAACCTTATCTCCTATAGCAGAAGTTTTCAAGGAGTTTTTAATTAATTGGCCTGGTATTAATTTTTAATCTGATTTCCAACAGTTTATATTNNTTTCATGCTCTCTAATTCCAAAGTCCAGTCTTGTTTAAAAAGATTTATTCTTTTATTGTAAATAGCTATGATTTATATTTTAATTGATTATAGTTATTTTTAGAGAAGCCATATTTATAAAGATAAACACTGACTTAAGAATCTTGAATGGGAAGTAGCGTTCTTTATAATATGGCTGTATATTGCAATAAAACTTATGACGTAATATATCATAAATAAGGACATTACCTTACTTCGATAATTCTATAATATCAGTAGCAACCCTATCTATAAATCTCCTATCATGCTCTACTAAAATCATAGTTGGTGAATATTCCAAGATCATATTTTCAATTTGAATTCTTGAAATTACATCAATATAATTAAGAGGCTCATCCCAAATAAATAAATGTGCTTTTTCACATATGGATTTAGCTAAAAACACTTTTTTCTTTTGTCCCATACTAAAATTCTCAATGGGAATTTCAAATTGGTTTCTGGAAAATCCTAACTTCCTTAGAATAGTCAAAAATCTTGTCTTATCTAATTTTTCTTTGTAGACAAACTCATTTATATTTCCATTAACAAAATTAAATTTCTGCGGAACATAGGAAATAGTAATACCCTTTGCAATTTCAAGTTTACCTTGCCAAGGCGTCTCTTTACCTAAAATTGCCTGTATAATACTGGATTTACCACTTCCATTATCCCCATTGAATACTATACAATCTCCCTTTTCAACTGTAAATTGTATAGGCTTGAAAATATTACTATTTTCATATGCAATTGTAAAATCTTCTGCATTTATATATTGTCTTACATGATGTTCTAATACACTCATCTGTAACTTGTCTATAGGTTCTATGTTTTTTAATAGTTTTTTCTTTTCCTCTATAGTCTTTTCATATCTTTTTTCTATGGTCTTAGACCGTTTCATCATCTTAGCAGCCATATGACCTATATATCCTCTATCTACAGGACCAGAACCAATTTTACTTGCCTCTACTTTATCAGACCATATGCACTTCTCCCTTGCAGATTGTTTTAGCCTTCTAATTTCTTTTCTTAATTTTTGGTTTTGTTCTAATTCATATTGGTCTTCTAAATTCTTATTTTGCTCCCAAGTATCATAGGTTCCCTTTTGTAGAACTATCTTGTTTTTCTCTACAGTCAATATATGGTCTACTATATTATTTATAAATTCCCTATCATGAGATACAAGTATAAATCCCTTCTTACTCTCTAAGTATTTTGCAACTACTTTCCTACCATGGGTATCCAAATGATTAGTAGGTTCATCTATAAGTAAAAACCTTTCCTCTTCTGCAAATAATAAAGCCAATAGAATCTTAGTTTGTTCCCCACCACTTAAAGTAGAAAATGAACGATATAAGGTATCTTCCCCTACTTCTATTAGATTCATTTCCCTTTTCAATTTCCATAATTCAAAATTAGGTTGTAATTTCTCTAATAAGTCTAAAGTTCTAGTGTGGTAATTTTTAATAGAAAGAGGAAAATAAACCATGGGAATTGGTTTTGTAATTGACCCTTCATAAGAATATTTACCCATTAGAAGTTTTAAAAAAGTTGTTTTACCATAACCATTTCTTCCTATGAACCCTAATTTCCAATCTGTATCTAATTGTAAATCTAAATCGTTGAAAATAGGTTCTAGGCTTCCTGGGTATTCAAAAGTTAAATTGCGAATATCTATTAATGCCATATATAATTCTCCCTTCATAATTTGAATTTTAGCGAGAATCTTATTTTAAAATAAAAAAATTGAGAGCAAAAACTCTCAACTAAGAATAATATAACATTCTAAATATCTTTTAAATAAATATATTGAAAGAGATTCCTCGCTAAAATGTGCACAACAAAATAAGCTATTGCTTAAAGCAATAAAAAAGTTGTGCTTATTTAATTCGTTATTTAGCAAGAAATATATCCATGTGTACACCCCTTCCATATTGTTAGTTAGATTATAGCATATACTTCTTTTATTTTCTATAAGTAATATAATAATTATGAGATAATTCCTCTTCTAAACGCGACTATCAAAACTTATTTAATACCAAATACATTACTGCAGCAAATTTAAATTTCATGTCAATATATAAGTAGATACTTCATTTAATTAGGCTAAAATCAGTATTAAAAGAATCCACATCAGGTGGTGGATTTACAGCTACAATAGAATTTCCTTTCAGGAGTTCTCTATGATTATATATCTATAATA
>MTKW01017833.1_pt1 | contig 11042 bp, 9 predicted proteins | sample 1042761 | NCBI WGS metagenome assembly MTKW01 (sample SAMN06205366, study PRJNA360243) | anaerobic digester metagenome | biome: Wastewater treatment plant; feature: Anaerobic digester sludge; material: sludge; isolation source: anaerobic digester fed with sludge from wastewater treatment plant ...
GGCAGGGTGCCGCTGGTGGCGGTCGGGGTCGGCTCTTCGGGAGCCGGCAGGCCCTGCCAGGCCAGCCGGGGGTAGTCCTCGCCCTCTACGATGAACCAGACCTCGTCGGTGTACTCGGCCGGGGTGGCGATGTTCCAGCCGGCGAAGGTCGCAATGGTTTTCATCTCGGCCGTGGTCTTGCCCACGGCTCCGCCCGTGGAGGCGGCCTGCCCGGAGGTCTCGGTGTTCCAGAAACAAGAACTCGGAACATCGCCACCCCCGGAGAACCCACCGAGATACTCGATGAGATCGTCGGGAACGTTTGTAGCCGTGACGAGTCCTGTGGAATAGCAATTCACGATGGATTGAGATCCTTCTCCAGCAAATCCACCAATATGGTGGCCGCCGTCGGCGGTTACCGAACCCGTTGCGTAACAGTCGGTAATACTTCCACCCCAACATCCTCCGACGAACCCTCCACAGAAAGATACACCAGTAACAGGGCCAGTGGCATAGCATTCGGTGGCGCTCCCACGAAGTTGTCCGAAAAGGCCTCCTGTGGGCCCTTCTCCCATATTAGTAACAGCCCCGCTCGCAGAACATTGGAAGTATGTGCCCTCATATGCGCCCCCGATCAAGCCACCAATCGGCCCCCCGTTTCCGGCAACTGATCCCGATGCAGTACAGTTACTAACACTTGCCTGAGAATAGCCTACCAGGCCACCCGCGGGATCGTAATCGCCCGAAGTGGCAACGCTCCCGGAGACATGGCAATTATCTACGGGGCCGCCACTGTTCTGCCCGATCAAGCCGCCAACAATACCGCCGCCCGTAACCGTTACACTGGTGGTGCTATTTTTAACATACCCATTTTGGGCATTAAATCCAATCAGTCCACCAGCACTCTGGGTGCCTTCGCCCCGGATGGTACCGGAGACATAACATCCGTCGGTAATTCCCCCATAGGCCTCACCTGATATGCCGCCAATAGCCCCACTGTCACCGATGATAATAACCTCTGATGCGGTACAGTTCCGAATAAGACATCCGTTGTAATGCGACCCGGTTATTCCTCCAATACGACCCCGGGTTCCTTCAATCGATCCAGTAACCGAGCAGTTGTCTATGAGTGAATTTTGTGCGCTCAATTCTCCCACAATGCCACCGAGATTACCGCTCCCGGATACATTGATTTCGGCAATGCAATTAGATATGTAAAGGGGATCGGCTACTGCAAGTCCTATTAGGCCACCGATGGTATCTTCTCCTTGAACCAATCCGGTAATACCACAGTTTGTGACAGTGGCCCCGTAGGAGAACCCGGATAGACCTCCAACATTATCGATTCCGGATACATTGCAGTTATCCAATTTGATATTCTTGAGCGTTGCGCCTCCGCCTATACTAGAGAACATCCCCACTGAATAGTCACTGGAAGTAATTGATAACCCTCTAATGGTATGGTTTCCCCCATCATAACTCCCTTTGAAGATCTCATCTCTACCGATTATTGGGAAATCCTCCTCACCTGGACACTGGATGTCGGCGATCTGGATGTAATCGGCATCGAGCGTCCACCCGTCCACCCCGGTGCCGACCTTGCAGAGGTCCGCGTATGTCGCGACATAGATCGGGCCGTTCACGGCGACGGCGATGAGGTCTTCCCGAGTGAGGGTGGTGCTGCCATATGCGTTCGTCACCGTCAGGGTAACGGTATAGAGGCCGGGCTCGGTGTAGGTGTGGGTCGGGTTCTGATCAGTCGAGGTGTTGCCGTCCCCGAAGTCCCAGTGCCAAGCCAGGATCTGAGTTGTGGAATTAAACACTTTGAGAGGGGCAACCACCCATGAGGCAGATGGCGTAGAAGTATCCGTGAACGAAACGGTGAGAGGGACGGCCCCGGAAACTGGGGTCGCAGAGAAACTCACTTTGGGTCTCGGCCCATCGACGCGAGCTTCGTCCGTGCTTTCCCCTACGACAACAAACCCCTGACTGCCGAGATCAGGACGGGAGACCCCCCCCGAAACAATATACGCATCCCCTCTTACAGCAAGATCATATGGAACCGTGACCCCGCCAGAATCCGTTCCCCAGGCAACATCGCTCAGAATGGTTCCAGAACTGTCAGTCTGAGCCACACGGAAATATGTGCCGTCTTTCAGGAGGAGCAGATACCCCCCTCCCCGCGGGCAGACTCCTGCGATCTGGCAGTTCCCGCCCTCATACACTGCAGGATAACTCTTCGACCACTCGATCACCCCTGCCGGGGTTATTTTGATCAGAACGGACTGGATATTCCCCTCGGGAGCAACCGTTGTATACGTCCAGACTGCTCCCCCGTCATCCGTGCTGCGGATCTGAGGGACGGCCGTACGGGGAAAGTCTGCAACGGCAGGGTGGACTTGATAGTGAAATGAGGGCGGTTCTTTAGGTAGGGATCCGATTGATTCATAGATATACTCAGATAAGGTATTCCCCTCGCTGTCGATCCTCAGAACCAAGGGGATGAGCTCTGCATTGATAGCAGAGTCCTTATATCGGTACCCGATCACCCAGAACTCTTGTCCCCCGGTACCGGGGACCGGAGAGAGGCGGTAGAGGTCTGACCCTACATATTCGCCAGGGTAGAGGATCCTTGAGGAGATTACCTCTCCAGTACTCGAAAGGCTGAGTACCATCCCTGCTGCGCAGGGATTTTGCGTGGAGATATCTTTCTGCGCGACCGCCAGGAACGTACCGTCGGCACGCTCATAGATATCCCGCAGGACAAAGCCAGTATGGGATTTGCTACTGATCAGGGCCCCGCTCGGTGCAATGTTTGCCCACCACGAATTGCCATTTTTTGGTTGATATCCATACCAGTCCCCCCCACCCGCATAATCTGAACTCCACATATAGGCTCGTGCATACGGTATTGTGTCAATGAACACATACGATCCGTCAGCAATGGAGATACCTCTTGGGGAATAGGGATCCGAGTATGTATACCATGACGAGACCCATCCACTGACCACAAGATCCCATCCTGAAAACGCATGATATGATTGCTCTAAATATGACTCTTTTGATGAATTTCCCTTATAGAGTTCAACCCCTCGCGGATCAAAACGGTAGGCACTATCCATCGGGGATAGAGATACCCACGAAGTTCTCTGAGGGCTGGTGGTTACTACCAAAACCGTGCCATCATCCAGAGCTACCGGGGAGTGCCCTTGAACGCCTCCCCAGTTTGAGGGGATCTTACCACCATATAATATCTTCGAGAACGTATCTACTGGGGATTCCCACACGGCCCCCGCCGCCGGGCTCACCACGAGGAGACAGAGCAGGACGACCGCGATCCAAAAGACCGCCCCGGGCCGGAGCGGCGAACCGATCTGCATGTGCAACATTTTAGACACCCCATTTTTAGAACTGCGATGGGAGAGGGTTTGCTCCGGGGGGGTTTAAGCCATAGCTATGTTCCCCGGCTGGGGGATCCGATCAAATCGGGGCAAAAATGTCCGGTGAAGTTGTCGAACGGGGGCCGGGGCGGGGAGATCAGGGGGGGGAGAAGAGGGGCTTTGGGATCCCGGCCCGGATCGGGGATCGGACGAAAAGATCCCGGGCAGGTTCTGGATCCGGGGGCGCAGCAGGGGGATCCATGAGGGGGATCGCGGGGTTGCTGAGGAGCGTATCCTTGTTCTGTTGGAAGAGGGGGTGCGACGACTGCAGCACCGCTGCGAGCGGGAGGGGGATGTGGTTTGAATCCTTATTCTGTTGGATGGGTCGTTGCGACCTACGATCTCGCGGCCACGGCCCTTGACGACGAGTTTGAATCCTTATTCTGTTGGATGGGTCGTTGCGACCCTACTCCTTTTGTGCCGGGATCGCGCTCGCCCCACGGCGCCATCCTCGATTCTTGGGGGCATTCCCGCGAACCTCAAGCGCACATCCTATCTCTTCGCTCGCATCAATCATTAAGATATCTTTTGGAACCTCCCGGGCCCAGGCAGGGGGCTCGCTAGCCCCCCTGAGCCCCGTTTTGGGTATTAATCCGTGCTCCGTCCAGAACGGTTGGACTTCCATTGCGAGTACCCCCACGCCACCTGCAGATAGATCATCGATTGCAGCACCGCCGCAAGGGGCAACGGGATATGGAACTGATTCACCAGGGTCGGGAAAATGAATACGATGGCCTCGATGATCTTGAAGAGGAGATTTATGCCAGCCATTCCGAAGGTCACCGCCAAATCGAAATAACTCATCTGGCTCACTTCGCCCCCGCTCTCAACATCATGCAGATCGGAGATGTCCCCCACGGTATACGCGGTTGTTGAGTCATTCTGCGTCGCGAAGTAGGTCTGGTCGAAGAGCCCAACGCCGTTGACCAGGCCGATACACGCCTGGATGACGATCAATAAGAAGGTAATATCCCATGCCCTCATGTTCCCGTCTCTCCTTCAGAATACCTCAGATACATCAGAACCCCTAATGTCATCGCACACATCGTCAACAGGATCGGCGTATCCAGCCACTCCATGTAGGTAAACAACAAAGCAAAAACCGGGACCAAGACGACCCCGAATTTGAGCGTCTGGAACCCGAAGATCCCCGCGATGCAGACGATGATCCCGATCGCCAGCCAGTTGTAGACCCAGAGGGGGATCCAGTCCGCGAAGTCCACCCGGGGCCGGTCGCCCGAGAACCTGATGAACTGGTCCTGTTTGATGGTGCCGTAGGTCCCGTGAGTCGCCTCGAACCCGAAGAGGTAGACCTCGCCCGGCACGTTCACCATCTCGTAGGAGAGCGTGACGTTCGCATCCCCGGTCTTGGTCTCGCTGTGGATCAGGGTCCCGTTCTCGGTCGTGACATAGAAGGTCACGCTCGTGGTGTTGTCCAGAGCGTCCGAGTAGGTGAGCCGGAGCCGGGTATTCTCGTCGTCAAGGGCCGCGGCCGTGAGGTCGTAGGTCACGGTCTCCCCCAGGGGAGGGGTGGTGGCCGGCCAGACGTAGATCGGGATCTCGTCCTCTTTGGGGTAGATCGTGATGCTGGTCTCGATCCCCTGGGAGGCGTCCACGATATCGACCCGGTACTTGACCGACTCCACCATCGTGAAGACGATCGCCCCGTCCGTGCCGGTGGTCCCCGTCAGGACCTCGTTCTGGACATCCACCTTCCCCGGCACCCCGAGGAGGTCCTCGAGCCAGGCCCAGGGCCCGGTGGACTCGAGCGGGGTTGCGGTCACCGTGACGTTCTCGAACCGCTGCCCGACATAGTCGAGGATCACGAACCGGACCTTGACCGTCGAGAGGGAGGCGGTGCCCCCTCCGGACCCGCCGTTGACGGTGATGTAGCCCGCCTTGGTGGTGGTGTTCGCCGTGCCGGTGCCGGAGGCGAAGGCCGTCAGGGTGACATCGAAGGCGGCGTTGGAGGCATAGGTGTTGTAGGTGTGGGTGACTGTCTGGCCGAACGCTTGGGGCTCGTTCCCGGCATCCCCGAACGTCCACTGCCACGAGGTGATGTTTGTCTCGGCAGGGGAGACTGTGCCGGTGAAGGTGACGGTGAGCGGGCTGGTGCCGTTGGTCGGGGTGGCGGTGAAGTCCACGGTGAAGTCGCCTTCCGCGACGGTGCCGACCACGATGTAGGCCGGGTAGTTGGTGACGTTGGACTCTCCCCACCGGGTAGTGGTGGTGAGGTGGACGTCGTAGGCGTTCCCTGTGTAGGAGTAGGTGTGGGCCGGGTTCTGCTGGGGCGAGGTAGCGCCGTCCCCGAAGTCCCAGTGCCAGGCGGCGATGTTCCCGGTACTCCACTGGGTGGTGTCGGTGAACTGGACCGTCAGGGGCGCGTCCCCGCCGGTCGGGGAGGCGGTGAACGAGGGGACGATGGGGTCGGTGTAGACGCGGATCTGATCGAACATGAGGCGGGCGGGATAACCCGTGTAGGGCTGCAGGAGAACTTCAAACTCGATGTTTCCGCTGAGGTGGTCACAGGGGTACAGGACCCGAACCCATTGGCCCTGGTGCAACATGGGCAACCACTCTACCGTGTCGGTGATCTCGACCCCGTTCACGTAGAACCCGGCATAGCCGATGTCCGGCGCATCATATTTATACCAAAATTCCAGGTACTTTGCTTTGACCGGGCTNNGGGGAGACGGCCCACCGATTCACTTCGTTGGGGTCGGTCACATAGTACGTCCAGTCGCTCAGACTGTCGCAGGAGTCTTCCCAGTAGATCATGAGGTTCTGCGTCGGGTCGCTGAACAGCCCCATCATCTGGCGACCTGGAGTGGAGGGGATGTCCTCAAGGGTCTTGATGGGGCGCGGGGTCGGGATGGGGTCAGGTAACAGGATCGATCCGTCAGGGAGTCTGACTGTGCCGTCCGCCCGGAGGACGGATCCCTCGGGCAACTGGTCCAGCGGGGGGATGATGGCTGCAGCCGGGGCGGCGAGGAGCAGCACGAGGAGCAGCACGAGGATCCGGCGGCGGATCAGCCCCATAGTTCGTCCTCCTCGGGCCCGAGGTCCCGGTAGCGGTGCCGGCGGAACAGATAGATGAACGGCCAGATCAGGTACATGACGCCGAGGATCCGGATGACCAAGTAGAACCATTCCGCGTAGATCAGGGTTTCCGGCATGAGCTGCTGGCCCCACGCAGACATCTCAAGGGAGCCCCCAAGCCATACGAACTCGTCCACGATCGGGCCGAGCCCGATCACGGAGACGATCAGCATCAGGATCCCGCAGGCCGAGAGGATCAGCGCCTGCGTGAGGCCGGGGTCGTAGCTCATCGCTAGACCCCTCCGGTCATCAGGATGCCGCTGGACAGGATGCCGCTGGAAGCCAAATTTAAAAGAGCATCCGGGGCGGCGCGGATCGTCCCCGTATCGTCGCGAAGTCGCATTTTAACCCCTATTTTACCCCTCCCCGCGGAGCAGAGATAGGGAGAGGTGGGCGGGAGGAGGTATATACATTATCTATGGAAGAGGGGGGGATCAGATCCCGCCGCTCCCCCGCTGCGCCCCGTTCATCAACAAGAAGATGACGACGCAGAAGACCCCGACAAAGGCCAGCGCCCCCCAACACATCAGGAGGAACGATAGCGTCTCCTTCCGCTGCTGGCTGTAGGGGAGCGAGTGGGCGCTGGAGGGCGGGGGCGTGGGGGTCGGGGCCGCGGACACGGTGATGTACCCTGCCTTGGTCTCAGTGTCGCTCCCCCCGGCGTTCGTGACCGTCAGGGCGACCGTGTAGGTGCCGGCGGTGCTGTAAGTATGGCTCGGGCTCTGGGCGATCGAGGTTCTCCCGTCCCCGAAGTTCCAGGACCAGGCGGTCGGGGCGTTCGTGGAGGCGTCGGTGAACTGGACGGTGAGCGGGGCGGTGCCGGTCGTCGGGGAGGCCCAGAACTCGGCGACCGGGGGGGGAGCGGAGAAGGCGTACAGGTCTCCACTCTGCGTGGTCACGTAGACGGTTCCGTCATTCCCGATGGTTGCCGAATTGATGTATTCTGATCCAATGTTGTGCTTCCATTTCTCCGACCCATCCGACGCAATTGCATAGAAGTAGCCATCTGTACCGCCGATGTACACGGTGTCTGCGCCATCCAGGACCGGGCTACCGGGTATATCGTCACCCCCGTAAAACGATCCCGGGAGAGACCAGAGTTGTTCCCCGGTCGACAGATCGTGTGCTCTGAGCGAGCCGTCTTCCCAGACCGAGTACACTGCCAACAATCCGACCGCAAGGGAAGCGTATTCCGACGGGGCGGACGAAGGGTCTTCGGCAGTTTCCCAGAGCCGGGTTCCGTCGGGACCGATTGCATTGATCACATAATACCTTTCAAAAACCTCATCCGCTCTGAAATGTTCCCCTGGGATGTAGATCACCCCCGTTTCCGGGGATATGGCGGGCAGCCCAGAGTACACGTACATAAAATCGCGTGGGTATGTGAGCGCGGCCTGCCAGTTGAGTGAGCCGGTAAGCGGATCTAGCGACATGAGTCGGTTTGTTTGCGCAGGGGTTACGATGATCGCACCGTCTTTACCTACTGACGCCCCATACCCGGTTGACCCAGAATATCCTGACGCCCATACCAAACTCCCGTCGGCACAATTGAATGCAAGGACATTTGATGAAGGGACGATGTAGACCATGCCGTTCTGGATGACCGGAGATTGAGAAGCTAAAAATCCGTTATTCAGCCGATCGGTCTGCCACCGGACAGAACCATCACTTGCCAGACTACAGAGGTACCCGCCCGATGGAGAATAGTCGCCAGGGGATGTTGGGTCGGGAAAATCGTATGACGACCAGTAACCAAAGTAGATATTACCAGAATTGTCGATCCCAACCGACCCCTCGATATAATCATCTTCAGGCGATGCATGTGTCCACACCAGGTTACCATCTGGGGAAATGCAGTAGACGGTGCCGCTCGCTCCCCGGAACACAATGTTGCCGTTTGGACCGACCACGGGAGAGTTTTTTATCGGGTCTCCCGTCTGGTATGTCCACGCGAGACTGCCGGTCTCTGGTCCCTCCGGGGCATACCTCCCCGACCCAAACTTGTCGCCTCGCGCTCCCCGATAGTGGCTGACGCTGGTGTCATACGGAGGCATGTCCGCCCATGCAAGCCCTGGGTAGTCCTCTCCGTCCGCGATGTACCAGACCTCACTCCCGTGGTTCTGGACGGTGGCGATGTTCCAGCCGGCGTAGGTCGCGACCTCAAAGGGGTCGGCCGCGGCCCCCGCCACCAGGGCGAGGGCGAGGAGGAGGGCGAGCGCCAGCCGGCGGAGCGGGATCATTCCGGCACCCCCCCGACAACGCCCCACTCGACTAGATCGCCATCGGTGGAGATCGCAAGCCCGTGGAATGCCCCCGCGGCGATCTTTGTGGCAACCAGGCCCCGGGGGGGATCGATATACTTATAGAAATCCGAGCTCCACTTCACAACCTCGCCGTCTGGCGTGAGCGCCAGCGAGTATCGATAGCCAGCATCGATCTCCGTCGCGACCAGCCCTTCAGGAACATCACAGATCCCATACCCCGTCCACCCCCAGACGGCCACGGTGCCGTCTGCTCGGATGGCGAGGGAGTGGTACCCTCCCGCGGCAATCTTCGTCGCGACCAGTCCCGCAGGAACATTGCACCGGCCATCGTAGGTACACCCCCAGGCGACCACGGTGCCGTCCGCACAGAGCGCAAGCGAATGACTATCCCCGGCAGCGATGGCGGTGGCGACCAGGCCCGGGGGAACATCACACTGGCCGTTGTAGTTGTCCCCCCAGGCGACGACCTCACCATTGGCTTTGAGGGCGAGCGAATGATCTCCCCCGGCGGCGATGGCCGTAGCCTGCAGGCCCGCGGGAACGGCCAGCACCCCCTCTCTCGGGCAGTCGCCCCACGCGACCACGGTACCGTTGCTCCAGAGGGCGAGCGAGTGCCGTTCCCCGCCAGCAACCCGTACCAACTCGGGCGTCGGCACCGGGGTCGCGGTCGGCCGCGGCGTTGTGACGGTCGTTCCCCCCATCATGTCGTTGTCCACCTCGACGAGCGCGTCCACGACCACGCCCATCCCGACCAGGAACAGCCCGAAGACCACCAGCGTCAGCACCGCGTAGGGGATGGCGCTGATCGTCCCGGCATCGTTGCGAAGTAGCATTTGAGAACCCATTTTAATCCCTCCAAGAGAGCAGAATTAGGGAGAGGTGGGGGGGTGCGGGGGATAAACTATACCTATGGTTGCCCCGATCCGCGCCGGGGATCGCCGGTGGCCGGATGTGCAGCAGAGACGGATCGGGAGGTTGATATAGGTAAACAGCCCCTATACGTGACGATGGGGAGAATAACGTCGAATGTAGATGAAGAGGTCATCACCCGGATCGATGCCCTCGCCTCGGCCGAGGGCCTCTCGCGATCCGAATGGGTCGCCCGGGCGGTCATCGACCGGCTGGCCGTGGAGGAGCGGGGGGCGGCGGGGCCGCGGGAAGAGACGGTGCCGCGGACGGTNNGGCAGGACGAAAAAAGAGTGAGGGGTTACCCGACCGTGTAGGCCTTGTCCTGCTCGGGGGCGGCGGCCTCGTCGGCTTCGTCCTCCGGGGGTTCTTCCTTGGCTTCGGCCGGGGCGGGGACCGCGAGCCCGGTGAGGACGAGGAGCAGGTCCTGCGCCTGCATGAGCCGGGTCTGCAGGATGGTGCCCGGCGGGACATAGGTCTCCTGCACGGCCCTGATGGCGTCGATGCAGAGGAGCGCCCGCATCTGCTCCTCGGTGAACCCGGGGGCCGGGGCCGCGTCGTCGTCCTCGGTGGGCGGGGGCGGGGTCTGGCCCCGGTTCTTGAGGATCAGGGCGGCCTCTTCGGGGGAAAGATCAGTGAGTTTCATCGTCGATCTTGTCTCCTTTGGTCGCGTACAGTTTTTTCATGGTAGCGATGTTCTCGTTCACCTGGATCTTGAGCTCGGTGATCTGGAACTCAGCGTCCTTTGGGGTGATCTCTTTGGCGAGCAGTTTTTTGAGCAGGCCGGCGGCCTGGCCGAGCATCCCGGGCTGGGTTTCGACCAGCCGCTGGATCTCGTCTTCGGTCGGGGGTTCGGGCGGTTGTTCGGGCATTGGAGTTCTTCTGTGTGGTTGATCGAGGTTTGTCATTAAGTATACCTTGGTTCTTCTTCTTCGCCGGAGTCCTGCCTGCATGTGCAGGTTTCTTCGCCGAGGTCTTCCCGGGGGTGCGGGAACCCCCGGTGATCCCTCTTGATGGCGGGCCGAACGAGGGGATCACCGGCGGGCGGGCGGGGGCCCGGGCCGCGAACCCGAACGAGGGCTGGCCGCCGGGGGCGGGAGCGGCGCCGAGGTTCAGGACCGAGAGGCCGGGGGGGCCGAGGTCGAGGGGCGACCGGTCGGGGGGGCCGAAGATCAGGCCGTGCATCTCCTTGAGGCCGGGGGCCGGGCCGTACTCCCAGTGGTCGAGCTCGCCGGGGCGCTTGCGGCGGCGCTTGGATGTCTTGCGAGTGTCTTTCTGGGGGGGCTTCGGGGCGGGAGCACCCGCCGGGGGTTTCGAGTACGGGGTGTACGGCTGGCTTCTCGGTCTCGCAGAT
>MTKW01005010.1_pt1 | contig 11034 bp, 8 predicted proteins | sample 1042761 | NCBI WGS metagenome assembly MTKW01 (sample SAMN06205366, study PRJNA360243) | anaerobic digester metagenome | biome: Wastewater treatment plant; feature: Anaerobic digester sludge; material: sludge; isolation source: anaerobic digester fed with sludge from wastewater treatment plant ...
ATCCTTCGGAGCAATTGGCATCTTGAAGTTGGCAGCATAGTCAACGTCAACCTTTGCACCGCTCCAGTCAAAGCCGTAACCGAGGTTAGCGCCGGCACGGAACTCTTCACGATCAGTAAAGTGTTTGACATTCCTAAAGTTGGCGGCTGCATTTGTACCGGAAGAAAGCACGTTCTTCTCGTAAGCAGCGTTTACGCCGTAACGGAGACCGTAGTCAGGCTTCTTAGCAAAGCTCAGGCTTGCCAAAGCATGCTGTACATAGTCGTTCTCACCGGTCTTGTTGCCAGCGTACTGGGCAGCCAAGGTGAGCGGGAGACCTACTACGTCAACTGTTGCAGAAGCATTGGCTTTGACTGCCATAATGCTGTCGTCAGGATTAACGGTAACAGCAGTTCCTGCAGCATCGTCAGAGGCTGCTCCGCCTTCATAGTAGCCGCGTCCTTCGAGGGTGAAGTCTACACCAAACAGATCCAGGCCAACTTTAGCTCCGCCTTCAACACCGAAGATGTTGTCAGCGTTGAGAAGCTGCGGGTTAACCTTGTATTCTGGTGCTTCGTAAATACCTTTGAGATCAAGGGTTACAGGATCAAATGTTGCTTCAGCAGTCAGCACACCGATGAAGTTGTCTTTCTCTTGGGCTTCTGTGAAGTCCATAGCGAAGTCGCCGGTGTACTCGATGCCGGCAACTTTACCAAAGAGACCGACACCGGCTGCATATTGGTCAAACATAGCGCCTTCTGGCTTGTCGGCACGGCCGGTGAGTTTAATGCCAAGCTCAGGCATGAACTCATAGGTGAGTGCCAGGGCTGCCAGAACTCTCTGGTCGCCAGCTTCTCTTTGAGCACCGAGCACGTCAAGTGTTAGGTCGTCAATGATGTTGACCTTTGCTACGCCGCCGAATCCGAGGTTGGCGTTGGGCAGTACGTAGTTGCTGAATGGTGCCAGGTTAGCGGCTGCAATTCTGCCAACAAGCACACGGCTGACTGGTGTTTCGGATGTCACTTCTACGCCGTAGTTCTTCAGGGTTTGGTTCCATGTGAAAGGTGTGAGTTCCCAGTCGATGAACGCTCTAACCTTGGTTGTGTCAGATGCTTTCACGTTAAGGTTGAGGTTGCCAGTCTGGCTAAACGCATATTCTTTGCCGGACTTGTACTCGCCTTTGAGAGCGAGCTCGCCGGAGAGGACTGGAGACTTCTCAAGCGTTGCAACAGAAGTCTTGAGGCCTTCTACGTCATCCTTCAACACTGCAACGTCAGCGTCGATTTCGTCAACCCAGTCAACGAGGCCAACGATGAGCTCTCTGTTAACTTGGATTTCTTGGTTTACTTGTTCAATCTGTCTCTTGATGAGAGCTTCAGCGATGAGTTCAACGTCATCTCTGGTAAGCTCGGGAGTGGTAGAGACAACTCTCTCAACGATGGTGGTCTCTTTTACGCCGGAAGCTACATCTACAAGGCTCTCTTGGATGCGCTGAGCGATCAGAGCTTCGATTTCATCCATCGAAGGCTGTTCTACAACTACAGCTTCGGTCTCTTCCAGTTTGTTGAGGTCATAGCGAATACCATCAATCAAACCGAGCATTCTGGCCTCAAGGTAAGCCATGTCGCCTTCAAGTGCGTCTGTAGCAATTTCTACAGCACGGAGGCGTGCAACAGCTTCTTCGTCCAGTTCTTTCTGAACGGTTTCGACAACTCTGGTTTCTACTACTGGTTTGCCAGCAGCAGCCAGTTGAGCTTCAATCTCAGCCATCAATTCGGCTTTGACTCTGTCAAGCTCTGGCAGCAGGTTGTTAGCTGCGATTTGGCTCTCGAGACGATTGAGTGCTCTGGCAAATACCATTGCAGCTTCGTAACGAGTCATCATTCTGGCTCCGCCGTAGGTTCCATCGGGATACCCTTCGATTAAGCCGGCAGCTGCCAATTGTGCTACGGAATCATAAGCCCAGTGATCTGCAGGAACATCTGCGAACGGGCTTGCAAGTGCCGTTGTTGCTGCGCTAGCCATGAGAACTAGCACGAGTACTAGGGCAAGTCTCTTTTTCATGTTCATTTTCCCCCTTGGTTTTAGGTTGGTTTTGTTTTTTATGTTGATGAACACTCTCTTGCTTGCCTTAGCTTGAGTCTCCTTGTTCCCTCAACTTCATGCAAAACAAGAGTGCAGTCATCCCTCAGTATCTTCAGTTGACGGAAACCGCGGGCACCTCCTTTCTGACCGTACCAACTTGTAAGATACTGAAAATGATACCTCATTTAGGGATGATTCTCCATTAGCTTACCAATTCCTTCTCAGAATTGATACTTTTGGCAAAATTCCCCTGGAAGATCATACTTCATGCTACAGTGTAGCACAGAAAAGGGATGTTTGCGATACAAAATTCCATATCCAGTGAAAAATTCCTGCTAAGGGGCAATTAACATTTGCTGGAACTTTAAGGAACAATGTCTAGATAGAGCTCCACAGGAGTCTGAGAGCGCCAGGTGTCTTCAGCAACCACCAGACGCACTTCCACCGGCCCTTTGATTTCCCGGGAAGCGATGATTGCATTTTGGAAATCGCTGCCCGGAAGCCTGATGGCGGCGCTCCGGTCCCTGCTTAAAGACATGCCTGCATTGAGGGCAGCCCGGTTGGCATCTTCGGTTATGAGCAGGATCACAAAGTCCATATCCATGCCGCTGGCAGGATCCCAAGTGCTGGCGGCCAGCACAGTATCCTTGGAAAATACCATCTGATCAGGATAGGTTTCCAGATAAACCAGCACAGGCACACCAGGGATGCTGTTTCCCTCACTCACTGCCCGGACAATTACATCGCCGGGAGTGAGGCGTATGTCCTCTACCACAAAGTCCAGCACCCCAGGCTGGAGAAACACTGCACGGTAACGGTCTGAATCAGCCGCCCTGGCGCCGCGCCTGTAGGCGACCTCATCAACTTCCTGCATAAACTGTTCCAGATGGATCCTGATTTCTTCCCGGCTGAACTCCTTGCTGACTACCGTAGTCAGAATAACTTCACTGGCATTAAAGGCAATATCTGCCATCCGCATTTGCCACCAGCCTGTCTCCACTATGTCATAACTTTCCATCAGCAGATCAGCCGCGGCCTCCAGCGCAACTACTTCTTCCTGCAGCAGCGCTGCCTGCTCCCGCAAGTCAAGCACGCTCGCTTCGGCTTCGGCCAAGTCCAGAAGAATCCGCTGATAACTCTCTTCAGCCTCCTTGAGTCCCTGCTCAGCTGCATCCCTTTGGGCTTCCATCAGTACATAGTCCTGCTGCAGGCCCTGCAGTTCATCCTGGATTTCCTTCATGTTAAACAGGGCAGTGCGCACATCCAAAGAAGCAATGGAAAGGACTCCAATGGATGCAGCTGAAATCAGCACCCCGGTGACGATTGTAACCAGTATGCTTGTATGTTTAGGGCGCAGACCGAACAGCGTCAGCTTTTTCCGGCCGACGTGCATGCCTAATCGATCGCCGATATAGGCGATCACCCCGCCCACAATGACCAAAGTCAAGATCAGGGTAAAACCGTACATGGTCTGCACACCTTCTTTCGTTTAGAGAGTAAAGTTGTCTCCCAAATAATACTCCCTGGCCAGCGGATTTTCGGCTAGCTCTTCAGTGGTCCCCGAGACCAAAACCCTCCCCAGATGCAGGATATAGGCCCGATCAGTAATGCGCAAAGTTTCCCTGACATTGTGATCGGTAACAATAATCCCCAGATTTCGGGAACGGAGGCGCTCCACTATCCGCTGGATTTCCCCGACAGCAATGGGATCAACGCCTGCAAAGGGTTCGTCCAGGAATAAAAATGCCGGATCCAAAGCCAACGCCCTGGCGATCTCGGTGCGGCGGCGTTCCCCCCCTGAGAGCTGGTGTCCGGTTTGGTGCCGCACCTCTTCCAGGTTAAACTCGGCAAGCAGCCCGGCCAGGATCTCTGCCCGCTCCCTTTTGGACAGTTCCTTGCGAAGCTCCAAAACTCCCAGGAGATTTTTTTCAACAGTCAGCTTGCGGAACACAGAGGGTTCCTGCGGCAGATAACCCAGGCCCAGGCGGGTGCGTTTGTACATTGGCAAGTGGGTGATCTCACGGCCGTCCAGGAAAATGTGGCCTCTGTTCAGCTTCCCCAGGCCCACAATCAGGCGGAAAGTGGTAGTCTTGCCCGCCCCATTTGGACCTAAGAGTCCTACTACCTCACCGCGCCTTGCTTCAAAGTCCACATTCTGAACCACTGTGCGCTGACCATATGTTTTTACAAGACCCTTAGCTGCCAGCTGTCCCATCTTCTCCACACCCAGCCATTTCTGCAACAAGATCCGCGGCTCTGTCTACTGCACCCGGTTCTCCCAGCTCATACTCTAAGGCGGCGAACTCCCCAAGCATGGACTGCCTGGCTTCGTCATTGAACAGGAGCTGCTCCACTTTCTCTGCCACCTTTGTATGGACAAACTCTCCCTGGATAAACTCAGGTATTACAGTCTTTCGCAGTATGTTGTTGGTTATTGTCATATTTGGCTTGCGATCGAGCAGTTTGTCAAAGAAAAATGTGCTGTGCGGAACCCGATATACCGCGACCGACGGCACCCCAAGAAGGGACGCCTCCAAAGACACTGTGCCAATGCTGGTGACCGCCGCATCAGACGCACGCAGAACCGAATACGTATCCCTTTCCAAACGCACTCTATCAAATGAGCATTTCTTCACAATTTCTTCAACCATAGACGCCCGAATCGTTGGGGCTAAGGAAACCACAATCTGCACATCCTCATGCCGCTGTGCAACCAGATCTAGGGCTTTTAGAATGCCGGGGAGAGCACTTTTAACTTCTACCTCCCTCGCCCCGGGCAGCACTCCGATCACCTTGGTCTCCTCGGACTCAACACCCAGCTTCGCCCTGGCCTGGGCTGGGGTAAAGGAGAAATCCGTCAGATCCATCAGTGGGTGGCCGACAAACTCACAGTCGATTCCCGCTTCCTCACACTGGGAAGTTTCAAAGCGGCTGATGCTGGCTACTTTGCTCACAACCTTGGGGAACTGGCCGGACTGCACATTGGTCCAGCCCCGACTGAGGGGCGTGTAATAGTACAAGACAGGAATTTCTTTAGTCTGGGCAATTTCCAGCAGTTTGTAACCAAAGACCGGAAGCCCGATCTGCACAACCAAGGAAGGCTGCTCTCTCTCCATAGCCTCGCTCAAAAGCTTGATCATGCGCCTAACCACATGGGCTCCCTTCATCGATTGAAATACACCCAGGCTGACTTGTTCCGAAATATCATAAAGCAGGCGTACCCCTGCATCATTCATTAGGGGGCCACCTACTCCAAAAAGCTTTGTTTGGGGACACTTCTCCAGAATCTTGCTTGACAATGCCGACCCAAACCGATCACTAGTGTTGTCGCCACCGAGCATCATGATGTTCTTCATCGCCTAGTCATCCCCCCTGGGCACTAGAGCAAAGGTCAGTTGTCCCTCAGCTGCAACCTTGCCATCTACTGCTGCTTCGGCCTTTATTTTTACCACGCCGGCCCGTGCAGCCTGCACGGTGGCGGAGATTACCAGCTGATCCCCTGGCTTGACCATTTCACGAAACCTGACCTTCTCAATGGCAGCAAGCAGAGGCAACTGGTCACTGCCGGGCGCTCCTCCAACTGCCAATCCCCCCGCCTGAGCCATAGCCTCCACAATCATCACGCCTGGCATGACAGGTGTCTGGGGATAATGTCCTTGGAAAAAGGGCTCGTTTATGGTGACATTTTTCACCGCCACAACCCTTTCACCTTCTTCCAGCTCCAGAACCCGATCCACCATCAAAAAAGGATAGCGATGGGGCAAGAGCCGCTGAATCTCATCTATGGAGAGCATCTCCTCTCACTCCTTCTGCGAAAAACCTACTCTTCCGCTGATAGAGTTTTCGGCATGTATTCCCCTTTTCCTCCTTTAAGCCCGAAAGCTCACCTAATTGACCAGGAGTTTCCGGTATAACCTGCCCACTTCAGACTGAGGCTCGACAAAGACCTCACCAGGTGTTCCCTGCTCCACTACCCGGCCATGGTCCATAAAGACAACCCTGTGGGCCGCTTTGCGGGCAAAGGAGACTTCATGGGTGACAATGACCATGGTGGTAGCTGTGGTTCTTACCAGCTCCTCCATGACTTCCAACACTTCGCCAACTAGAATCGGATCCAGGGATGCGGTAGGTTCATCCCACAGCATGATTTCGGGGTTGGTAACCAACGCCCTGGCAATGCCTACCCTTTGCTGCTGGCCGCCGCTCAACTCGTGGGGACGGCGATCCGCAGCAGATTTCAAACCGACCTTGTCCAGCACAGCGTAACCCTTGGCCCTGGCTTGTTCCCGATCCATACCGCCCAGGACCAGATGGAAGACAACGTTGTCCAGTACAGTCAGGCGGCCAATCAGGTTAAACTGCTGAAACACAAAACCTACTTTGCGCCTGAGATCCTGCAATTCACGGTTGTTTAAGCTCAAAACATCTGTCCCGTCCAGCAGTATCGTCCCGGAATCGGGTTCGGTGAGGCGGTTGACGCAGCGGATCAGAGTAGATTTGCCGCAGCCCGAAGGGCCCATGATCACTACCGTCTCTCCCTTGCTTACTTTTAAGTCTATTCCGTCCAATGCAACATGCTGCCCATAGGATTTGCGTAAACCTCGAATTTCAAGCATCATCGTCCACCCCCTCCTAAAATTGCTGTTTGAAACGATTGAGCAAATTGAGCAGGCCGGGACGACTCGGCGGTACCACCACTTCCCGCATAATCTGCACATTAGACAGACCCAAGGACTGTGCCGCCATCAGCTCCATGCTGTTGACAGGGCTGAAGCGTTCCGACAAGACAACAATCAGTACACCTAGGCCAAAACCCAATAGCACAACTAGAGGCCAGCTGAAAAAGGGAATCTGGGATCTGGCCAGATAGTACACGGAGGCCAGGATCAGGCTGCCCAGAGCACCGCCTACAACAACAAGGGGATTCAGCAGGCGCGCTATGCCCTTTCTCGCAGGTTTTGCGCTGGCACGGACATACTTCAGCGTGCTGAAGATCGTTGCATGGTCCAAGACCAGCACAATAATGGTAAAGATGATGGAAAGCATGCCGGCGACAATGGAGCGGACCTCCTTGAGGATCCTGAACACCTCTCCCCTGGCGTCGGGAGTAACCATCCCCACCGATGTGGAGTAGGTATGCAGATAGGGGTTGTTCAGTTCCCTTTGGAACACTCCCTCCAGCATCTTTTCATCTGCTGCATCACCCTGGATGAGCAGCTGGATGCGCTCGCCGGGAATCACCTGTCCCCCCAGGTAGGTGTTAATCAGCCGGATCGACTGGCCAATTTCCGCATCGTTCAGATCAGGCAGGGTATCCCGGACAAAGCCGATCTGCTCCATAATTGCAGTCACGTCAATCTCCTGCACATTGGCAATCTGCTCGCTGATTCTGTTCAGACTCTGGCGCATTTCCTCGATGTCCAGATTCTGCAGCGAATCCAAGGGCTCCTCGCCGGTGCTGATCACCCCTTGGGCCAGGGTTTGAAACAGACCGTTCAACAGGATGGTCAGCAGGAACTGTTCGCCGGAAGAGCTGACCCCGCCGTTAGCGATCCCCTCATTGAGCTGCCGCATTTGCACCTGCAGCACTTCCAGCTGCATCAGCGCTTCCTGGAAGGTGGTCAACACTGCGTCGGCATTATCCACAGCGGTGCTGGCCTGGATGGACAATTCCTCCAGCTCCGCCAGGAGCCGCAGGCTTTCGTCTACTGCATAGGCCAAGCGGTAACGCTCATTTTCGATCTCCACATTGCCTATGAATTCTCCCCGTTCCCCCTCACCGAGATAGCGGTAGCCCTCTTGGACTATCTTGTCCCTAGCTTGCACAGGTGAACCTTCTACAATCATGGCCTCCACCAACTCTCCATAAACGCCTGTAACCTCGACGATCAGACCGTCTTCTAGAATGAGGAGTTCACCCACGCCCAGCCTGACCTGGGGCTCGGGGCTAATGCGCACCTTGGAGGCATAGCTGCCTAGAAAGTCCCGCATCTCCACCAGGGCTTTCAGGAAGGCGTCCAGATCCTCGCCGTACTCGGCTGAGGTCACATTAGTGAAGCTGCTGTTCCCAGATGAGCTGTGGGAACGCAAAACAGCCAGAGCCTGCTCCCCCACTTCCTGGGTATCAACTTCAAAGCCCATGGGAAAGCGCAGTTCCAGAATCTGATACTGCTTCAGGATGCTTTCTATCTCTTTTGTCACCTTTCCAACCTGGTCTCCGCTGCCCAAGACCGCCACCAGGTTGGCTCCGTCTTTGACAGCGAATCTGACACCGTCCAGCGCTTCGATTTGCCCCCGCAAGTCCTCACGCACAGCAGGGTGCACGCCCCGAATCAGCACGCTGGGCTCGACCATTAAAGTATATCCGTTAATGCCTGGAACCGCGCCAAAATAGGAGGTAACAGCCTCCAATACCTCCTTGGTGCGATACTGTTCAGGAAGTCCGAAAAAGATGTTGGCTTGTCCAGCAATAGTAAAGGACTGTTTGACTTTGTAACCGGGAAATGACTCCTGGCCGATACGCTCCAGTTCCCGCAAAGCTGCCTCTTTTGCTTCTTCCCGTATATGCAGAATTACATCATATTCACCGTATTCACCGATCATCCCATCTAGGGTATCACCAAAATAGGCGTCAATGGCCCAGGCAATGCCCTGGGAAAACACTGCACCTACAATCACCGTTACAATCAGTAAAACTATGAGGTCCTTATAAAAGCCGTCTCGAAAAAAAACGAGCATTACCCTGCCTCCTCACCTAGCGGTTTAATTATAACATGCCGCTAGCTGGGGTTTAACTGGTAAAGCTCGCTAGTATTGCTATTAATTACTCTTCATTATTGTCCTCTTCGCTGAACTCACCCTGGAAAGAGCCGAAGAACTGCAGTTCACTCTTTTCCAGCAGCATCAGCATGCGCTCGCCGGTCATGATCCCGTCGGAAAAGACTACCCGGACACTGCCTGTAAAGAGGGCTTCATCGGTCTCCTCGTCGTAATCGAGCCTATGGGCATAGACTGTAGCATCGTCTGTGACAACCACTACCTGTCCCTCTGCACTCAAACGGCTCTCCTCACCGAAATACTGGATCCTGTCTGCCGTAAGCTCAAAGTCTTCCTGAGTAAGTTTGGCAGCAACAGTGAAGATCAAATAGTCATCGTCGGTCCGCCATTCCATGGTCTTGCCCGCAATCTCCACATCATCGTAGATGAAGGTAATCAGAGCGTCTGAGATCTCACTTACGTCGGCATAGAAGACTCCAGCGTCCCGATCATAGCGCCCGGCGGAAACATCGGCAGGAACCCCAGTGATGCGGAGGGTCCCCTTTTGGCTTTGTCCCCAAGCTGTCTGCGGCGCTGCGAAAAGCACCAAGACCAGCAGCCAGCCAATCCACTTTCTAGTCGTTTTCACCATGTCCGTCCTCCCCTTCCAAAAGCAAACTGCCATAGAAATCCATCTGTCCCCGGTCTAAGTCGTACACCGCTTTACTCATCTGCCACAGCAAAGAACCGTCCCGAATCTGCACACTGTCCATCAGGTGAAGCAGCCTGTGTTGCGATTCCAGAACCATTTCAGAGGCTGTAATCTCCATGCCCTCCCATAGAATGAAAACCGGTCCTGGTGAGGTAAGAGTTTCCCGGCCGCCCTCCCAGATCAAGAGATCGCTTTCCAGATACAGCCCTTCTTCTCCGTCATCGCGGACAATCGCCTGATGCAGATGGAGGATATCCTGTTTGCGATTCCAAACCGCGGTATCGGCATCGATAAACAAATAGGGCTCCTGATCCTGGAACATAATCATCTCATCCAGATTAGTCAGCGTTACAGTGTCTCCTGTCTGGAGAACAGACTGGGCTAGGATTTCCCATTGCCGGACACCGTCTTTACGGCCTACCAGCCTTGATTCCAGAAGCTGCACGCTAGGGGGCACGCTGACGGCTGGAGGAGGCGGCTGGGCGAAAAAGCGATAGGCGAGAAAGGCCAATACCGACAATGCTGCGGCGATGATGAGGCCCTTTTTCAGCTTGCTGTTCAGCTCCATCACTCCTCTACGCCAATCAGGTCAGCCACATCTTCCAAGTCAAAGAGACTGAGGCCGCCCTCGGAATCCCAGCCTATCGGCAGAGTTGGAAAAGCGTTGATGGTAAACTGCAGTGCCACGCTGTTTTTCACATGGTCGTAGGAGACACTCAGCTTGCGGCAGTGCAGGTCCTTGGTTACTGTAATCTTGCCTTCAGTAAAGGCCTGTCTGGGAGGCTCATAGACGCTGGCATAACTGATCCGCCAGGTATCAAGGGGCAAGGCCACTTCGCTCTCTACCCGCCGTAACACCCCGCTGTCAGGCTGATACCACACACCAAACTGCAGATTTAGATCCTCTTTTTTGTACTGCACAGTTGGAATAACGTGGGTCAACACCTTGCGGTTCAGGTCAAAGTCAGTCCTGGCACTGATGCTCCAGACCTGGCTTGGTCTCCATGTGGTCTGGACAGTCAAAGTGCTGAACTGTTTGTTAAGCAGGTTATAACCGGTACGTGCCGTCACCCGCAAGGGCGCAGTTGTGTAATCCAAGCTGAAATCGAGAGTCTGCAGCGGGCTTTGCCGGTCAAAACGAAACGGGGATGTTCCCCAGACATCACGGCGGCTGTAGGTGGCGGTGAACTGAAGATTGCCGGTGAACCTTTGCGTCAAACCTACCCGCCCATAGGTCCATGCCTGCTTCTCTTTGTTTCCGTAGACCGCCCCAGCGGCATGGCCCTGGTAATTTACAGTGGTGTTGGCAGCGGGACGCCAATAGCGCTGCGACAGGGTCAGCTGCCCAAAGGCCCTGTTTTGGGTGACGGTGGAAGGCCTTTCACCGTAACGGCCAAGCACAACTTGGGTTCCCAAGGGCAGTCCGGAAATGCCCAAATCGCTGACCGTCCACTTCAACTCTGGAATGCGCTGTACACTCCGCCAAGGAGGGCTCTCGCCTT
>MTKW01000134.1_pt1 | contig 11028 bp, 5 predicted proteins | sample 1042761 | NCBI WGS metagenome assembly MTKW01 (sample SAMN06205366, study PRJNA360243) | anaerobic digester metagenome | biome: Wastewater treatment plant; feature: Anaerobic digester sludge; material: sludge; isolation source: anaerobic digester fed with sludge from wastewater treatment plant ...
TCCAATTGATGTTAGTGCCTAATAAATAAAGATAAGTCAACCCGCTTGGCAGCGAACCTGAAAACTCACATTGTTCTAATAAATGTAGGTGTGTTAAATTACGTAAAGGGAAGCCTACACTACTAATTAAAGGAGCATTAATTTCAGAACTCCACCCGTTTAACGATGTACTAATCCCCCATTTTGTTATAACACCCTGCTTTGGAAAAACAAGTAACGACCTTGAGGTACACTTAACAAATATTGACCGTATAGCACCACTTGTAATAGTCCATGTGGAACTCTCACCAGCACCGCTATTGTCTGTGTAAAACTTAGCATCCCCACCACGAATAGAAAGTGTCGTCGTCTCACTTGCCTCCATTCTTAATATAGCATAACCCGTGCCATCACCTGTAGGCAACAACTCAAATGTCGCCTCACCCAAAGCAACCCTATAATTATAACGCCTTATCATAAAAACTCTATTTCAAGCCACGCAATCATTAATGGCTGCGTCAAATCATCAACATTATGTAAAGCAACACGTTTTAAAGTTATCCATAAGCCACAACCTATTGTGCGTGTGCCACCAATAGAAAAAGCCGTAGTTTTATTAGAATAAACAAGTTTTTCATCCCCTGTTATTGTAAATTCGGTTCTTGGATTAAATGTTACTGACGCAATGTTTGTTCCTACCCATTGGGCTTCAACTGCAAGCATAGCAAATTGTTCTCCAGTTACCTCATCAGCTGTCTTACCAATCACTCTTGCCTTTATTCTGTCTACAGCTTGTGGGATCTCATAATCCCACAGTTGAGCTTTTACTGATGTGTTCGTCAGATGGTCAAACACCATAGTAGGAATAGATCCTTCGAGATAGTAAGCAGACGCATCAGTCATAGGTAACATGGCCGCAGCAGGAATAATAAACTTAGTAGTTTGAATTTTGTCCAATTCTGTCTGTAAGCCACTTACTTGTTTTATCTTTATCATTTTTAATAATTATAAATTATCAATATTACATCATCTGTTTCAAGATTATAAGGAAGCCGTACACGTATTGATGAACCTGAAAACGCCCATTCTCCTATATTAAGGCTGGCATAATCACCCATAGGATAGCTTAACCCATTAACACTAAACGTAGGAACAGTCCCGCTCATTACACTCTCTGTCAAGGCGTTTGTAATAGTTATCACAGTAGCCATGCTCCCCTCATTGCCGGTTATCTTATGCTGCTTGTTACGCAAATTTGCTTGTCCTGAGACAATATCTGCAATTGTACTACCACCGTCTTTTATCAATTTTCCGGTAGTGCCGTCAAAGACGGCTATCCTGTTATTAGCAGAAGATGACGGTCCCAATACCTCGTTAGGACGCCTTATCCTTGCCCATGAACTACCTACTTCACCCTGTGCGCCCCCTAACACATTCTGTAAACAGATCAACAAATCTCCAACCCCAACCTCAACACCATTGACACCACCGATCTTTCCCGCAACACTTATATCAAAAACCTGCCCCTTACTCGCAGCAGGATAGTTAGGATTTGAAGAAGCATCTATCGAATACGCATAGTCTAACTTCCCAAGTAAAGCATCAACGCCAACACCACCGTCCTTTATCAATTTTCCGGTAGTGCCGTCAAAAACGGATATATTGCCATTCGTGGCCGATGAGGGACCTATAACCTCTCCCTCACGATTTAAATGAAAAACATCCCAATCCTCGCCTACAGTTCCCTGAGTGCCCCCTACGGTATCACGCACACATATCATAAAATCCCCAAGATAGACTGTTACCCCGTTTGCCCCACCTATCTTTCCGTTAGCCGAAAACTTATAAGTATCCCCCTTGCTCGCAGCAGGGTAGTTAGGATTTGTGGAGGCGTCTATAGCACCCTTGTAATCCATAGCATCAACAGCCATTGCTATAGCATCAACAGCCGTTCGCACAGCTTTCTCCGTAGCAATACTAACATCATCAGCAGATGCAGACGCCCTTAACGTGGTTCTGGGAGTAAAGCCATCAATAATAGAAACGCCATCTGCACCGCTCCACTTTGGAATAACACCGTCAGTGGAACTCACAGCCTTCCTAACTTGTGCATGATTAGTTACATTACCCAATCCAATATCTGACTTAACTTGTGCAGCAGTTCTTAACGATACATTACCAGTACCATTACCTCTTAAGAAACTCCCTGAAGTAAGCGAAGATAATCCAGTGCCGCCCTTTGTTACAGGCACTATAGGCAAATCGGCGCTATTTAAATTATTACCGCCGGTAACAATTCCTTCATTGTTAACAGTTACCTTTGTGTAACTACCACTTTCAATTACTGCCTTTGAAGCCTTATTGTTTAAAGCAGCTATTAATCCATCAATTTGTTTTAACTTTAACATATCATTTTTATTTAAAATTATACTTTTTTATACAATATTATCTCTACCACATCACCACTGCCCAAATCATAATCGGTTAACATCCATTTTAAAGTATTTGTCCCCCCATTTAGAGTAAAAGAAGTATTATACACTAATCCGTTTACAACAATATAGACTTCATCTCCAACTTCAAATGTACCACCAAATTCATTAATAGTTAATACTTTTGTTTGACTATCATAATTCTGATTTGACACATTAACAACAAATAAATACTTATCATAACTACTAACTTCATTTACAGGCAGCTCTTTCCAACTTTTTACTACCTCAGTGCCATTCCACTCCCATTCAAACAACCATCTTTTTCCAGTATCAACATCATAAACTGTTGCTCCAGAATAAGAATAAGGCGATGCTGCAAAAGCCTCTTTTGTAGCGTAAACAGGTTTAGTCCCAAACATATTCAAATCTTTTGTTCCTACAATAGAATGTAAGTTCAAAGGACTTGCTGCCTTTACCCTTATTCCATCAAATGAATCTATTGCCATCTCTATATTAATATTTTTATTTTTAAATCACAACGCTACTAAAGGTCATCTCCGGCGTAGGATCTCCCTCTCCTTCTACTCTGAACTTCGCAACATATAAATAATACACTTTTCCATTAATAGTTACGTTATGTTCTTGCCCATAAATCCACATGTTATCCAATGTCGCAAAAAACACATTTTTGTAACCTATATAATCAGAACATTCAGAAGCTAAAAACATATGACCTTGCAACGGAGATGGATAAACAGCNNTGGATAAACAGCATACTGAATAGTAACGGGATCAATAATATTAGTTCCCTTAGACGACTGCCCTGTAACAACAGAAGGTTGTTGTAAGGCAGCTAAGGCGCTTTGTCCAGCGTCTTCTACAATAGTTACACTGCCATAGGTCTGCCCTACAGTCATATAGCCAAAATAGACGTAATGATCAGGAGTAACCTCTGTTAAAGAAATGTTAATCGTCTGATTTGCGTTATTTACTTGAACATTATCCTGAATAGTATTATATCCAGAACAACTTACTGAATACGAATACACACCATTTGTTAAAGCATTAGCTACAGCCTGTCCAGAAGAATTTGTTGTAATCGTCTTGCCATTAATATTTACCGATGCGCCACTTACAGGCGTACCGTTATGTTTTATAATAAATGTTATGCTATATAACGTAAAAGTGAGCGACTTGCTTATCTGATAAGGAGCACGCCCACCGTTCAACGTCTCTGTAATTTGTAACGTCTGCGTGTTTACACCCGTTACAAAAGAGAAATTATTCAAACTATCAGTTATTGATAATTCCGCACCATCAATGACCGATGATGCGGAATACCCTTTACCTGCAAAACGAACAGTAATGGTGTCAATAAGCTGTCGGGTTAATGTTCCCGACACCCCAAACTGACCTGCATTGCCTGTATGAATAAATGTAACATCATTTATATTGGGGATGGAATACATAGTTAACATCACTGTGCGACTTAACTCAACCCCATCATAGGTTACTCCTAACAAAAACTCAACGGTAGCACCTTCAGTAAACTGCTGCGTGAAACTAAAAGAAAGCACATTCACATTAAGGCTATAGTTATTTATTTCGTAACTAACACCGTCAATGGAAAGGTTAACAAGGCTAATTAAACTATCATTTAATGAATTATTAAATGTAGCTGTAAATAGATAACCGCTTTGATAACCATTGTTGTTCATATAGTCCTTTACAGGACTTACCGAAAGGGCAGTAAACTCCATATCAATATTAAACGATACAGATGCATACGACGAGACTTCCGACACATTCATAAAATCGTCAACCTCTCTGGCCTCTAACTCAAAATATGTAGTCTGTGATATTGTAAGTAAACGTTGTATCATTACAAATTTACTACTTAACACTTCAATATTAACATAACCTCCACCAAACACGTTCGATGAATCGAGTATCTTCTCTCCAAAAGAATCTACCTGATAAAGTCTTAAGTAACCTCCATTCTCAATATTAAACACTCGATTAAACGTACAGGTAAAAGTATAATTTACCTGCGAGCCGGATGAGCTTGCCGGATTAATGCTTAAAGGAACTTCAACACTGATTGGGATATAAGATATAAACTCAACAACCGTTTCTGCCGTCCTTACATCAGGCGATGAGACAGAGACCACTGAAAGTTTAAAAACAATACTCTCGGTCAATTCTTTTGTTACTGTAAGCGTTCCCGAACCGTCAGCTAACGTGTAATCCATTAATGAAACAGGCTCGCCGTACTCATCAGAACTGTAAATCTTATCCTGTACATATATGCTGCTTAAATACTCTTTGCCCGCAGAAAGCGTCCACGATAACGTAAACTCACCCTCATTGCTATCCCCTCGCTCATGCCAATAGTCTGGCGACACCTTAAATTCAAGTATCTGCACACTACTTGACACATATTTAACCTCTCCATAGGCCGTTGCCACGTTCCCAAATGTATCAATCACAGTAATCTCATAAACAGCATCGCCAGATAACGTCTGTTGAACACTATGCTGCCCTACCGAGCCAACGGTGTATTGTATAAGATTAGACGCAATAACCTGTTCACCACCCCCCATCATACGCTTTAAAACTATTGATTCAATATTCTCTACCAACTTTGAAAGAACCCATGTGAATTGAATATCAATAGGATATGAACCATATGTTTGCGCAGGAGTAACAATCAAAGAGACTTGTAATTCCTTTGTTAAAAGAAAATCAAGCGCATCCTTTATTGTAGTAAAATCATAACCATCCTTGCTATAAGGACAATGAATGATAAAGTTAGGGTCAACAATAGGCTGATAACCGCCATTATTCCATATATACCCTCTGACAAGACTGTTAACCCCGCTAACAGGCTCTCGAACAACATAAAACACCCGTTTATCACCTCTTGAAGGTAAATCAACGAATTTGTCAACGCCTATAACTTGTTTAATAAATGACATACTGCAATTATTATATCTTACGAAAGTAAGATACTTTTAATAAAAATGATTTTTTGATTACATTTCTTTCTTTACCGCCTCTTCCTTTCTCTTTTTCTCTTCCGCCCCGTACATCTTATGCCATGTGCTAAAAAAGTCATTTGATAAACGTCCCTGCCACTTCAAGTAATTAAGTAACTCCTGATAAGCCTCCTCACCTTCCTGCCGCCTGAACATATTTAACACCTCGCATTTAGCCTCTAAAGTGGGGGCGTAAGTGAAAACTCTAATAACCTCAACAACCTCATTATGGACACCTGCATAAATGTAATCGTGTCCTGTATCAAACATACGACGATAAATATCAACTTGCTCAGCCGTCGTTATCTTATCTACACCTATATATTCCTTGATCTTTCGATCAAGAAAATCCCGCTGATGCCTGCGTTGTTCAACAACCTGATCCTTGTCTCTCAAATCAATCTTCATCTCTGTAAACTGTTTACCATACTCCTCAACAACCTTTTTAAGATAAAGTTTCTCACGCATACCTACAACCTTGCGATCCTTATCAACCTTAGAGACTAAATCCCAATACTTTTCAAGCTCGCCCGCTTTTGTCTCTTTATATATCCTATTCAAAATCGGAACATTTTTAAAACCATACTCCGTAAAACGATTTTCATACGGATCATAAGAAACCATTGTAAGTATCCAGCTTGCCCCTAATGTACTGGCAGTCCACGAAAGCATCTTTTTAGTACCTTCCCATGTTTTTCCGGCAGCCATCATATAAGAAGGAACAACATCAGACCCCATGTAGGTCGTTGGAGACTTACCAAATAAATATTGCCCCCAACCATGAACAATCTCAATAAGAGGATGAATAGACAATGTATATGACGCCCCCACGTTAAAAATATGTTTAAGCTCCCTAACTCCTACAGGTCGCTCATCAGCTAAAACCCTTGACATAGCAAAACCTATCGAGAAAAATAATCTCGTGATCTCCCCAAATGGTAATACAAAATAACGAACAGCACCATCATCAGTAGTGTCAAAAGGAATACATAAAAAATTATACTTATGATAATTAGGTATCTTGTCATAAATCTTACGCAATCTCTCATCAAACAAACCTGACGCAAGTAATCCTTGTAATATTCCAGGCAGCACCGCACCGGCAATAACAGAATACCAGAATCCTCCCGCCGTCTTCCTTTTCGTAGCAAGAGTTAAATCCATACCTAAACCCTGTAAGGTAACATTAGAAAAGGGAGACCATTGATTGAGCCAAACAGTATGCAACCCGTATCTTTTCCAATTAGGAGTACCAGCTATATTCCTTGCATAAAAAGAAGCCGCCTCAATGTCAAAACCTGATTTACGTAAAAACTTGTAAGCATTAATCTTAGTACCCAACTCCAAACCCCTTGCCGTTGAACGATATAAATGACCAAAAGCACTTAACGTCTTTGTAGCTTCATTCAACTCACGCCAACGTTTGTATTTTCTATTATATACTTCTGGAAACAACCTCGAAGCAACAATATCTACAGACTCCTGCTCACTCACATTATAATTAGAACTTATACCCGTTCTTATGTCAAAGACACCTGCATCTATCATCTCATTTATCACAGGCTCTATATTGCCATAATAAACACCACGCCCCTGCTTAAAAGAGGATAAAAAATGACTAACAAGATGTGCCCTAACCCTTAATGATTCTTCAATAGGAATAACCTTCCCATCGCCCACTATACTCGTTAAATCCACTTTTGCCCTGTTAGTGTCTCTTAAAACATTAAACATAAAAGCAAAACCAGGATTAAACTCTGTAACTAAAGGCTTAAAACCTTTATTAAAATATTTGAAAAGTTTTGTCAAGCTTGCAAGATCATTATCTTTCACTACCTCAAAGATATACTCAAAATAAGGATCAACATAATATCCAACATGCTCACCCTTCTCATAAAAATCCAGCAAATAACGATCTTTTTTTACTATAAAACCTTGACGGGTACGTTTCGCATTTTCTACACCAAGAGGGTCATACTTCATCAAAAATTCAAGGGTCATATTCTTAGCATATGTCTTACGTGCCGCCCGTTGTAATGCAAAAACATAAGCAAGAGTAGCTTCAAAAGGATTCTGTATAGCGTTTAAAGTACCCTTAATCGGCTTTATCACAGCAGGAACAAAATTGCCAACATACTTTATATCCCTAAATGTAGCATAATTATACTTGTTCTTAAAAATAATACTCATCTGCTTATCTGAAAACATGTTGCTTTCAGCTTGTATCTTTACAAGAGCTCCATGAATATACTCATGAAAAAGCCTTATCTTATCAAAAAACACCTTTTCCACCTCTACAGACATCTTCTCTCGTATAAAATTTAATCCCTCCACACTAAACATCTCCTGTAACCCTAAAGGGGCAGCCTTATCACTACGCCCCTCAATAATGCGTATATACGTTAACGCCTCACCAAAAGTATCTAAATCTACACCAAGCATCTCTAAAGGCAACACCACCTCACGAGTGATCTTGTCAAGTAATGAGAAATGTTCATTGTCTATAAATGCAATCATCTCGACTGCATTTTGTATCTTCTGACGAGGTGTTAATTTCCCATAATTGGAGGTAACATCAGGAACATTTTTTATAAGAACATCAATGATGCTGAAATACTTCATCCAAAAAGATGAAGCTACGCCGAATTTATGCTTTTTTGACTTATTCCATTGTTCTAATACTTTTTGTCGAGCTTCCTCAAAGCCTTTACGTACACGATGACTCCTTTCAGCCAATACCATGTTAGGGTCTTTTAGTAAAGTCTGTAAATGCTCATAACCGGACTTAGCCTCCGGACGAACACCGAAATAATTAAAGAAAGCCCTGTTAAAAAATGGAGCTCTTTCTGCAAGCTCATGTGGAGCATTAAAAAGAACACTTAAAGCATCAGCATAAAGCTCCCTATTGGAAAAACGATACTTAGTATATTTAGGGTTTAATTTCTCATCAAACTCCTTCCACCACTTAGACAATGTCTTTAGTTCCTCTCTTATCGTCTCTAACTCAAACAGTCGCCTTTTATTTATTTCCTCTCTTAACAATTCGGAAAAACGCTCACTTATAGCTTCCGCCGTAACGGGCTTAGTCTTAATGGACTTACGTATCTTCTCAACAATATCTTTATACTTAAGTATCCGACCATAACGCCTCTGTATAAACTCGTCAACATAACCCTGCATGGCCTTTGTTACAATAGCCCTTTTACCCTTAGTGTCAAGAGAAGCAATATAATTGTAAAGTTCAGGGTTTCTACTCCTTAAATCCGAATCTACATTATTCCAAATATCTACAATGTCTTTGGGAGACACACCTATATCCTCATAATATGGTATCTTACTTACTACCTCTTCAACAATCTCAACCATACTCTTTTCAGCCTCTTCCTTAATTTGTTTCTCCGCCTCCTTCTTCAACCTCTTTCTATCCTCATCCGTAAGTATATTACTCCTTCCAGGTGATTCAGGTAATAATGTCTCCCTGTAATTCATTAACCCCGCTATATTTCCTAATAAATTACTACCTTTTACCTTCGCCAAACGATCTATAATGTGCCCTATTTCATGGCCAAGAACTTTAGAAAGATCATCATATGTAGCCTTTTCAAACAATTCTTTGCTTAACTTTATCTTTCTCACTTTATCACTAAATATAGCACGACCCCACATATTCGCAGCAAGCACACCCACAATCACTTCTGCACTTAAAAACTCTTTTGCCAGATAGACAAGTTCAGGGAACTCTATTTTAAACAATTCCATGTTTGTCAATTTATCTTCATCTATCCAATTACGTAAATCATAATCCTTTGAATCAGACTCACTGACAATATAAGGATCTGGCTCACCATGATTATAAACACTATCAGTCCCATAAACTGATTGCGCCTTACTGACAGTAATATCAAACTGTTCATGCGTGGAATAAAAACCTGTAACACCACTACTATTGCTATCAACAACAATATAATCACGTACATACATTTGGCCGATAAAAAATCTGTACTTTTCATCAACAACCTTCACCACCTCCCGATTGTTACCATAGAAGATGACTGAACTTCCAGTAGGCGTTGACGATGCCAAATGATAAGCCTTGTTAAAGTCAAAAGTATTGCCAAGAATATAATTAGCAATAACATCTCCACTATTATTCATAACAATCATCCCCAGCTTAGGAAACGCCGAAAAACGCATTTGCTGAACAAATGTAACTGCGTCATTTACAGAACCTATATTACCATAAGGATATGAAAGTAGCTCATACTTATCCATCATATAATAATCATAAGGCATAGTTACCCCTCTTCCCTTTGACTCACGACGATGCTCACTCCAACTTCCTCTATCATAATGTACAGAATAATCCATACGATACGTGTCCATAATCACATGGGCAACTGTAACATCATCTCCTAAAACTTTTTTAATCGTCTCTGTTACAAAATAATCATTATTGCTTGGCGTTACATTGCCAGTTGGATGGTTATGTATCAAATAAACCATTTTAGAATTAAACTGCTTTACTCCAGCAGCTATAATCTTTGCATCAACAATCGCTTTAGATACACCACCTACCGATACATGCTGAATAAAAGAATTACCATTCTCGTCAATATGTACCGCAAAAACATGTTCAACCGCAGCATCTTCAAGCAATCTCATTAAATATGCTACATCCGCCGCACTACCAATGCACGTACTGCCTGTAAATTTAAATGCCTGCCCCTTGCTCCATATAGCTTTAACAGTTGACCCAAGTTTACTTTCAGGTATCTCCGGATACTTAGCATCAGGATTAGACATATACCGCCCACTCTCATCTTCAGACACAGATAACCCATCATAAGTACTACCATACCTATTCAACATGCCAACAAATTCTATATACGCATCCCTGCTATCAAATACCCAACCTGAATAATACTCCGCCAACTTAAAATTCTTACCCCTACTGTCAAACCATCCAAATACGCCCTTCATCTCTTGTTTAACAACATGGAAATTATCTAAAGAGGCATTTTTTGTTCGCTCAACATACGTTGCATTTCTTTTTACAAACGCATCAATCTTCTTTTTATATTCTGCTCTATTCTTTACAGCATCTCTCATCTTTACTTTAACCAAAGCAAGGTCTTTTACTATCTCATCCCAATTATTAGCTATATAAGCTATCTGATTAGGATTAATAAAGTTCGTTATCCCCACTCCGCTACCATACTTTTTTTGCATATTCCCTGTAAGATGCCATTTTACATCAGGTGTTGCAAACTTCAATACTTCACTTATAGCCTTCGTTGACATCCCCGTTGCTCTTTTAAACATCTTTATAGCATCACCCAACGTCACCTTACCCTCATCGTCCTTAACAACCTCATGTCCTAATTTAACAAACCTATCATATATACGCTTTAAGTTGTTTTTGGCCATCTCAATAGGAGTTAACCCCTCTCTTTTAGCCCTTTTTATAAAAGCTCGATCCCTAATAACCTCATCTTTTTTAAGTTGAGGTTGTGTACTAACCTCTTTCTGAGGTTGTGTACTAATCTCATCTGTTTTTAGCTCAGCCTGTTGTTCAG
>MTKW01009659.1_pt1 | contig 11023 bp, 7 predicted proteins | sample 1042761 | NCBI WGS metagenome assembly MTKW01 (sample SAMN06205366, study PRJNA360243) | anaerobic digester metagenome | biome: Wastewater treatment plant; feature: Anaerobic digester sludge; material: sludge; isolation source: anaerobic digester fed with sludge from wastewater treatment plant ...
GAATATTGCAGCGCCAGTTTCCCGTTCAGCGGCGGAATCCGGCGCATCGGTTTCCCGTTATCAAGGTTTTCTCCGTACAGCCAGGTCAGGTTATTTATGAACGAAAAGAGCGGATTAATTTTTATGCCCGACTCAAATTCAACTCCCGAAACATTCGACCGCGCCACATTATCTTTATGGTAAACCCGCTCGCCATCAATGGTTTCGCTTCCGTTGTACGTGGTTTCTACGCGCTCAATCTGGTCGGTCAACCGGGTATTAAAGGCAAAAAGCGAGAACGATAAAATATCTGCCGACCGTTTATATCCGGCTTCCACTGTAAACGATTTTTCAGGCGACAATTTGGTGGAAGGAATTTCAATGCCATAGTCGAAAAGACCAAAAGTGCTGATGTCGTTGATGTTTGGGGCGCGGAACGCCGAATATACCGACGCGATAAGCTGCTGGTTGGGTGAAGTGAAATATTGCACGGCAGCGTTCCCAACTAATGAATTTGGGGTTAACGTTACTTCGCCAAATTCTTCATCTACCGAATGGATATGAAATGTGTTAAAACGTCCGCCAAAATTAAAATGAAAGCGTTCGAGTTTATACGTGTGCTGACTAAAAACAGCAAGGTTTTTCATATCCGAATCATTGGGGTACAAACCGCGCATTTCATGCGATTCACCGGTTTCGGTGTGGGTTTCGGTTTTGCCCGATTCAACCCGGTCGGAATAAAACTCTGCCCCGGTAACCGCTTCCCAGTTGTTGCTGATTTCAGAATTCATTTCAAAAGTAACCCCGTTTGTTTTCACGATATCTGTTTCCTGCTGAAAAATGGCTAAGCTTTCTTTTTGTATTTTTCGCGTTTCATCGGAAAGTTGGTTTGAAAGGGTAAAGCTCATTTTACGGAACAACGGGTTTTTACCAAAATGTTCGGCCCTGGCATAAATTAGCCGGTGAACCTGAGGGTCGTAAGAATACAATTGATAACCGCGTTGCGCCACCTGGTCGTAACGGCCCACATCATTTTGAATGAGGTACTGAAAAGCAGAAGTAAGCTGCCAGTTTTGCGCCAATCTTAGTTTTGCTTTCAGGTTAACGCCGGTTTCGGTATATCCCGAGGGGCGCTCAAAACCGAGGCCGCCACCGGCAAAAATATCGCCAAAATCTTTGTAGTTTACATTCCCTGAAACGGCGAAGTTTTTCGACTGAAACGACAACTCCCCCGATGCCGACTTTTCCATTTCCTTATTCATGTATCTTAACTTTCCCCTGCCCTGCAAGCGGGGCTTTCCCGAAAAATATTCCGGCGACCGGGAAATTGTATTTATCACGCCGCCAATGGCATCGCTGCCATAAAGCACCGAACCTTTCCCGCGGATGACTTCCACGCGGTCAACCGAAAACACATCGATGGTATTGAAATACTGGTTGGGGCCATACCGGAAAGTGGCATTGTTCAGCCGGATTCCGTCGATTAACAGCAGCGTTTGGTTTCCGGTAAAACCGCGCACGAAGGGCGATCCTCCGCCGTGGTTGGTTTTCTGCATCCAAACCCCGGCAACGCCAATCAACGCTTCAGCCATAGAGCGGGAAACGTTGTTTTTCAGTTCCTGAGCGGTTAAAACCGAGACAGCATCGGGCGTTTCAAACGAAACCAGCTCTTTTCTTAATACTGAAACCACGATGCTTTTGTTCAACTGAATGGAAACGGGGCGAAGTAGAATTTCAAGTTTGCCGCCCGTTTCCCATGTTCCAAGATCGATTTCCTGCGTCTCGAACCCAACGCATGAAACCTGAACAACAGAGCTTTCCGTATTTTTTGTTTCAAGCGAGAAAAAACCGTTGCGGTCGGTAACTGTTCCGATAGTTGTGTTTTTTACCACAACGTTCGCATCCATAACCGGATTTTTGCTTTCAGCATGAACAACTATACCCTCAATTGATCGTGCAAAAAGCTGCACCGATGAAAGTACAGCCATTAAAAACAGGTAAAATGTTTTCTTCATTTTTGTGAATATTATTTTTCTGACAACTCGGGATAAGGGCGGTCATATCCTTTCATGGCATGCCAGATGATTCGGTTAAACGTATCTTCGTCAATGCGATCGTAGTTATCCAAATCCTGTTCCATTGACTTTTCGGCCCAATACCGTTTTTTCCCGTTCAGGCTCTCCAGCGGGGGATTTATCTCATCCAGCGGAATATTGTTTTTTTCAGCTTTATAAGGAGTAAAATCCGGGGATTCGGTAAAACAGTCCAACATCGGTTCTGCCATAAGGTCGAATTGGTTCATTGGCGGAATACCAAGTATATTTTCCATTGTACGAACCATATTGATTTGGGAATAATATGTAGAAACTACCTCTTCCCGTTTCGTATAAGGGCTGATAACCATGCCAACTGTCCGGTGACCGTCAACATGATCGAGCCCGTTCTGCGGGTCATCTTCGGTTACAAAAATGCAGGTTTCTTTCCAGAATTTACTTTTTGAAATGGCTTCCACAATTTGTCCCAGCGCCAAATCATTGTCGGCAACTGCCGCGCGGGGTGTTGGTAACCCGGGCCGCGTACCCGAGGTGTGATCGTTTGGCAGCAACATGATTATGAAGTTGGGAAAATCATCGTTCTGCTCAAATTCGTTCAGCTCTTTTAAAAATTCTGCNNAGTTGTTCGAGATTTGCCTTCGCTTTTATCGAAATTTTTTTTGTGCCGTTTTTGAAGTCGTTGTAAATTTCTGTAAACGTTGCGTTTGCAGGCTGGATAACGGCATCCACAAATTCACCGTAATTGCGAAACGTAAGTCCGTTTTTTAAAACATTGTCCCAGATAAAACCTGAACTTGCATAAGCCAGCGCATCATCGCCATCGTAAGGATAACTGCGTGTAAATCCGCCAAACGACTTTTCAAGATAATCGGTTACAAAAGCTTCGTTGGTCCATTGATGCCCGTCGGCACTCAGCACGCCGCTACAATAATAATTGTCCATCAAAACAAACGTTTCGGCCAGTTTATGGTGGTTTGGCGTAATTTCCCTTCCAAAATGCACAAGTCCCGTATCACCATTCGCCTGCGATATATCGCCAAAAACCTGGTCATAAGTCCGGTTTTCTTTGATGATATACACCACATGTTTAAAATGCGACGACTGGTCGGGCAAAACCGGAACCGCAACTTTCTTTTTACTCTTCCCTTTCTCAGATTGATTTGAATAGAGGGTTGTAAATGAATTATTCCGGAAAACAACCTCTGTCATTTTTGAGAGTTCATTTTTATCCGGAACAGGAATAATTGAAATGCTTCCCAAATGATCGTGCGAGTTCAATCCCTTTCTGTCAGTTCTTTGGTTGCGTGAACCAATCCCTTTTACATTGGCCACGAATAAAAAACTCCCCGAGTTGTTGACGGCAACTGCACCAGGATACCAGCCGGCAGGAATGTATCCGGCAATCCGGGTTGGATTGGCAGTTTCAACCACACAAACAGCATTGTCAGTTCCGTTGGCGACGAACAAAAATTCACCATCGGGCGAAATAGTCAGGGCATTTGGCGAACTTCCAAAAGGAAGGTCGTCATTCATCCGGACTGAAATCTCATTCACCACCTCATCTGTTTCAGTATCAATCACTGAAATAATATCGCTGTTTGCACATGCCACAAACAAAAGCGATTTATCCCTGCTAAAAACCATTCCTGACGGATGCAAGCCAACTTCGATTGATTTTTCTTCCGTTTTTTCCTTCAGGTTGATAACCGAAACTGTTCCGTTGCTGGCAATGCCCGTAACAGGATCAATTAGTACCTGGCTGCCTGAAGAATTGTAGGATGGTTCTCCTTCCTTGGGTTGCCGTCCGCCCCGGTTTGAAACGTAGGCTTTGGCACCCGACTTTAGTACAACATCATAAGGCGCGATCCCTACCGGGATTTCAGTAACCGAAGTGTCAGACAAATTTATTACTGCCAAAGAATTACTCCGGCTAAGCGTTACGAACAGTTTGTCTTCCGTTTCGTTTAAAAAAATTCCCCCGGGATACGGGCTGCCGCCAATGGATGGAACCGGCATTGTAATTGGAGATTGCCAGTTCAGGATATTGTTTTTATCGAGACAGGCAATCAGAACCTTGTCTTTGGCATCGGTTACATAAATAGCGCTGTTTTTTTCTGAATACCAGATTCCTTTAAAAGATGAACCGCTTTCCGGGAATGGCAGCGATTGCAGAATCGTCCGGTCTGACAGCCGGATAAGTTCAAGTGAATTTTTGTTTTTTACCGCAAGAAGCCCTCTGTCGGGAATTTCAACGAGGTCAACAGGCCGTCCGGGCATATAAACCTGAAAGCCTGCCGGCCTCAACAACTGGTTTGTAGGTACTAAAATGCTTCCATCTGTCTGACTCCCGACTTTTTGAACACCGAAATTATTTTGGCCCTCAGTTTTTGTTACTGATGCAAAAGCAATCAGAAATGCTGCCAGCCAAATACCTTTAAAATTATTTTTCATTTTTAAGAGACTGTTTTATTATTTTTTCAATCCTGTTTATAGTCCATATTCAATTCTTCATATTCTTAAGGGAACCGTTCTTTTTTGAAGAGCACGGTTCCTTCTGACTGATGTCGGCAAAACCAAATGTGCCTGTTTGCGCGTTGATTTTTTTTGTAAGTCCCATAACGGTTGATTGTATGAGTAGTGGCAGATTGCGTGGTACTGACCTATCAAACCGCTACACAGTTTGAGCGGGCTAATTGCTTTCAAATACGCACTTTCCCTGCCATTACTTATACAAAATTGTTATTTTGTTACTTGATTATTTCTCCCGGTTCTCCAGCCGGTATTCGTCTTTTTCCTTGCTTTCGCGAATCATATCTTCCTTATTGTCCATCACCGGCGATTCTTCCAATGCTTTCCAGTCGAAGTTTTCATCAAACGGGTCTAATGCTTTTTGCGGATCAAAAACCCGGGAATCTACAGGAATTGCATTGTAAGGAGTGTAATCCGGTTCATCGGCAAAAAAATCNNAAAGTTTTAAAAATACTTCCAAAACTGTAATGGACGTGGCTCACATAATCTTTTTTCACCCAGGGCGAAATCACCATCAGAACACTGCGGTGGGCATCCACGTGGTCCACGCCATTTTGAGCATCGTCTTCGGTAATCACAATCAGCATGTTTTTCCAATACGGCGTGTGCGACAAGTATTCCACAATCCGCCCCACAGCCAAATCGTTGTCAGCCATATAACTTTCGCGGAACGGATATCCTGCTTCAGGACGATCACCGGCGCCGTGGTCCTGGGGAATAATTACTGTTATCAACGAAGGCATCGTATCTTTCCCGTTCATCCATTTTTCCTGAAATTCCTTTTGAAACTGGTCGATGCGAAACTGATCGGGGATGGCCGTATTGTATGTCGGGTATAGTTTTGAAGTGCGGCTCCATAGCGGTTGCGGCAACGGAAAATTAACATAATGCCTTATGCCTTCATTTTTAAACTCCTCTCTGTAAATTGCCGGCTCGAACATGATACCGAAGCCAAAGTTAAAAAAGTCGATTTCGTGCCGTTCAAGGTGCTCCCACATGGAGCCTGCCTCATTGTAATCTTCAGGATAGATGGCGCCGGCAGAACTGTTCATCCCGTAAACACCGGGTGCTTTCGAGTCAAACTTAAACCTTCGGTTTCCGCCATAACTTGCTGCAGTGCTGGTTTCCACCCACTCATTCGGATAGGTATTCACCAGCCAGCGGTGGCCATCGGCAGATACATCGGCATCCACATAAAAGTTGTCGGAAATGGCAAAGTCGCGGGCAATTTTAAGGTGGTTTACCATCACATCTGCATTTTGCACCGAGTTGGTTCCGGCGCTGTTGGTAAACGAGGCATTGCGTCCGTAGCGTGCCAGCCCGGGATCGCCCTTCCCTTTTTCAACCTGCCCGAAAACTTCGTCATACGTACGGTTTTCCTTCGAAATAAAAACAATGTGTTTAATCGGACTCTCCTTTTCGCCCGGGTAAAGCGGCACCGGATTGTTTTTGCGCCAGTCGAATTTTTCGGAAGAGGATTTATTGAAATCGAAATTGTTGGCAATTACCTGTTCGGTCTGATTTTTAAGTTCTTTATCGGAAGGGATATCCAAAACCTGAACTGTACCTTTCATCAGTGCGCCAATATAGCTGCCTTCGGGGCCCCGCTCAAAGGTATATCCTCCGTTGGGGCCGCTTCCAAAACCTTTGGCGTTGGCAACTATCAATTTTTCTCCGTTACTGCTTACCTGCAGTTTTGCCGGAAACCAGCCGGTGGGAATGTATCCCAAAACTTTCAGATTTACGGCATCGACAACAGCTACTGCATTGATTCCCGAGCAGGCAACATAAAGCCGCTGGTTGTCGGGCGACAACGCCAGTCCAAAAGGAATGACCCCGCGGAATTGTTTCATCCGGCTGTCGGGTTTCAGATAAATGGTGTTCACCACCGTATCTTTTTCGATAGATAAAACTGAAACATTATCGTTGTTCCCGTTGGTTACAAAAACATAATCGCCGGTTGCCACCAAAGAGTTGGGGCTGGCGCCTCCAACAGCAGGGATGCCTTCAACCAGCGCACCCACTAAGTTGCCGGTTTTGGTTTTGGCAATCACTTCCGGTTTTTCCGGTTTTTCCAAACTTACTGTAAAAACCGAAAAGGCTTCAGGTGCATTCATCTCTCCCAGACCCGGAACTGAAACGCTGTCGTTTTCAATTCCTTTCTTCATTTCTTCACTTCCATAAGCAAAAGGAGGGTATTTCAGTGCTTTTTCCGCTATATTATCTACGGTAATCCCGCCAATTAAACTGTACTGAAACATTCCCACATTAGCCACATACACTTTTTGCTGGTCGGGCGAAAGACAAATCCCAAAAGGGTATCTGCCAACAGGCACACTGTGTTCCAATTTTCCGGTTTCAGTATCAACAATCACCATCCGGAACCCAATCTGATCGACGGCATACAGTTTTTTTCCATCTTTTGAAAGAACCAGGTCGCCAATGTAACCATGCGAATAATCCACATCGTCTGAAACATAAGCACAATCAATAAAACCTTGCTTTTCTCCCGTTTTTAAATCGAAAATATATATTTTGTTCTCCTGTCCGCCGGCCACATAAACCACGCTGTTGTCGTTTGAAACAGCCAGTCCCATAAAAACAGAAGCCAGTACGCCGCGGTCAGTCGAAGGCCCTGGCGGAACCTGTTGAACTTCAGGATTTTCAGATAAAATATTCCGAATAATGGTAATGGAAAGCGGGCTCGTTCCCGAATTTGCTGTGACTACCGTATTGCCGTCCGGGCTTAACGTGAGTCCGTAAGGATGTGGCGCCACCACGATGCTTTTCCCGGCTGGCGTCAATATCCGTCCGTTGGGAATAACAGTCTCTCCGGTTTTGCTGATTTCAACAAAACGATTGCCGGCAGGAGCGTTTGCCACCCAGGGATCGGGCTGGGTGTCTGTTTTACAGGAAAAAAGAAACAGAAATAGGAAGAAACTCAGACATGCAGTTTTCATCTCAAAAAATTTATTAAAGTTACAGACTCTTTTAGAAAAATGTATTGTTTAACACAATTCTTAACGAAGTTAATCAATTTCTTTGATCATTTTTTCCTCCTGTTGATTTTTAATTTATTCTAAAAACCAGCAGAAGTACTAATAATCAGTGGAAAATAAGTGATGGCTTGTTTGCGAACCCCAACTGTCCGTTTTCAGCAAGAATCACTGTCCGCTTTACACAGGAATTGATATCCGCTTTGGGCAGGATTTTGTAACCTTAAAACTAAAACGGGGATTGTGAATAGACAAAAACCCGATGCCTCCATGGGAAAACTGAAGTTTGCACCAAAAGGGATTTCGACAAAGGATTCATTTGTGGAAAAATAGTGCAAGAAATATTAATATTTTTTTGATATTTGAAAAATTAGTAATTGTAGAAAAATAATTATGAAACATAAAATAATATTTGGCAATAGCATGAGTATGGAAGAATTGCAAGATAAAAGTGTTCATTTAATTGTAACATCACCACCATATTTCAATGCACCATTTGATTACAAGGGGCTTTTTAAAAACTATCAACAATATCTTGGAGTAATAAAGAGAATGGCTAAAGAATCATACAGAGTTCTTCAAGAAGGTAGAATTTTCGCTTTGAATATTGATGATATGTTGGTAGATGGAGAAAAATTCCCAATAACAGCAGATGCAACTAAAATTTTTCAAAATATTGGTTTTAGATATAGAGATAAAATTACTTGGAAAAAACCAGATGGATATTTAAGAATCAGTAAACGAAGCGGAGTCTTGTTACAAAACCCATACCCTATGTATTTTTATCCAGACAATCTTTTAGAAAGTATTATTATTTTTCAAAAAGGAAAGTTTAATTATCGTTCAGTTTCTAGTTCTGTTAGAGAACAGTCTAAAGTTGATAAAACAGAGTTTCAGAATAATAATTGGCATAAGACAATTTGGGAAATGACAAATGTACTGCCTGGTTCAAATCTTGAAAAAGGAGTTGCAGCATTTCCCGAAGAATTACCATACAGATTAATAAAACTTTTTTCTTATAAAGGTGAAATTGTTTTAGATCCATTTCTTGGAAGTGGAACCACGATGAAAGTTGCAGAATCACTAGGAAGGAACTCAATTGGAATTGAAATAATTCGAGATTTGGAAGATATCATAAAGAAAAAATGTAACTTTAAGAATGAGGATTTAGAAATTATTGAGCGCAAAAATGGAAAATACAGATTTGTAACTATGGAATATATTGAAAATCGGAAAAATGAAAATTAAAGCAAAAATTACCGGAATTGAATATAAAAGTATATTGTTAAGTAAGTTACAAGTATTTGAGTTTAGTGAATTTGACATAAACACTTTACCTTCAAGCTGCATAATTAAAGATGAAGACTTTTCTTTTGGTTTATCGAAATGGGTATCACCCAAAAGAACTCGCTCATACCCATATGAAAGAGTTTACAATACGCTCGGTAATTCAAAAAAAATAACAGTTATACCAATAATAAAAGATGAAGGAAAAGAAGGAGACAGAGATTTTATACAATGGGACACAGTATCATTAATGAGTTTGTTGGATATTTTTGTAATTTTCACTTATTATGAAAATGCACAAAAAAACAAAAGAAGAAAAAACAAAATAACCAAACAGTCCTATGATAATTTACAAGTTGTGCAAAAAATTGAAGAAATTAAAGCTTTCCACAGTTCTGCTTTACACTGGAATCTAAAAGAAATAGAAGTCTCATTCCCAAAGTTAATTCAAAAAGTAAAATCAACGTATAAACAAATTGAATATAGACTTGGAGTTGAATTCCACTCAGAAAAAGGGATTGATAATTTTGCAAACCAATTTAATAAAGGTGTGAAAAATTTCATGGAAACTTCACGGGAAAAAGCAAAAGAAGCACAAAACAGAGAAATACAAACAGTCCAACCTAAAGAGGCATTATCCACATTAACTAAAGCTTCTATTACTATAGAAAATTATCTGGGTGGCGAATACTATTTTGTAACTGATGAAATCAAAGTTGAGAAAAACAAACTGTATTTAATTGAGGGTAAGCATTCCAGAAACTCTTATTTACCAAGTAATGGAAATATTAAAGATGGTTTGCTTAAAATGATTCTTTACACAAATTTACAAACTGTAACTGTAAATAATTTTCCTGTTCATTCTATTCCTGTTTTAAAGTTAACTTCAACAAAAATTAAAGGAAGAATACTATCTACTGATAGTGAAAGTAAGTTTAATAGCTTTGTCACATCTCAGAAATTTTCAAAAAAACAAATTGAAACAATCAATAAACTGTTTTTGGAAGCAAAAACAAATAATTTTTTGGTTCAAATAGAAAGTGCAGAATAATGATAAAAAGCCCATTAAGATATCCTGGTGGAAAAAGCAGAGCAATAAAGACAATTGCACCAATAATCCCTGACTTTAAAGAGTATAGAGAACCTTTCCTAGGCGGAGGATCTGTTTTCATATATGTTAAGCAAAAATTTCCAAATAAGAAATTCTGGATTAATGACCTATATTCTAATTTGTTTTATTTTTGGGAACATACCCAAAATAATGTTGAAGAGCTAATTAAGCAAATTTATTTTTGGAAAAATAATTTTAAAAATGGAAGAGATTTACATAGATATTTGATTGAAAATATTGAAAACTTTGATCCATTAAAAAAAGCTGCAGCTTTTTTTATTTTTAACCGAATTACTTTCTCTGGAACTAGTGAGAGTGGAGGTTTTTCAAAAGCAGCTTATGAAAAGAGATTTACCAGATCAAGTATTGAAAGAGTTGTACTGCTTTCAACTATCCTTAATAATGCATTAATAACAAATCAAGATTATCAAAAGGTAATTGAAAAGGAAGGTGATAGTGTGTTTATTTTCCTTGATCCTCCATATTATTCTGCAACAAAATCTGCATTATATGGTAAGAACGGGAACTTACATAAAGTCTTTGATCACAAGAGATTAGCAGATACTTTAAAAAAATCTAATCACAAATGGCTTATAACGTACGATGATAGTGATTATATAAAAGAACTTTATTCTTTTGCTAATATAACCCAATGGAATTTAACTTATGGGATGAGAAATGTGGATAAAAGTGGAAATCAAATTGGAAAAGAATTGTTCATAAGTAATTATAATTTAAACAAAAATAAAGTAAAACAAATGAATTTATTTGATGAATTATTCTCAACATAAAAGATTTTTGAGAGCTATACTTTTGCACTCATATTCCAGTTAAATCTGTTTTAAGAACAGACACACACTATATGACCGGATATCCCATTAAAATCTAAGTTTTTTGTGAATACAATGATTCTATTTTATATCTTTGCAAGGACATTGACATTCAGCATATTAGATTAATCGCAGTAACTAATTCAACATTTATTTAGTTTAACTATCAGATTATCAATGCGTAATTGTAGTAAAACCAGTTTCAACAGATTAAATAGTCAACTTACTTAAAATCAA
>MTKW01013936.1_pt1 | contig 11023 bp, 9 predicted proteins | sample 1042761 | NCBI WGS metagenome assembly MTKW01 (sample SAMN06205366, study PRJNA360243) | anaerobic digester metagenome | biome: Wastewater treatment plant; feature: Anaerobic digester sludge; material: sludge; isolation source: anaerobic digester fed with sludge from wastewater treatment plant ...
AAAAGCTGTATGATTTCCATGCCGGTTCCCCGGAAATCGCCACTTATGAAACGTTAGGACCGTCCCCGTGTTTCATCCCCGTGTTTCATCCCCCGTGTTTCACGGTTTATAGAAGGCCCGGCAAGACGATTGGTCAGATTCTTTGGCTTTATCCGGTCCAGAAGCAAAGGTAATCACCAAAACATACAATGCAATACACTAATTCTTAACGTGGTGATTACAATGAGTTCATTACCAGACGGCACCGTGACTTACAGAATTCAGCCTTTTGATACCTTGCGGAACCTTACCATCAGGTACCGGACCAACGTTTCAGCAATCGCGGCCCTGAACCCGGGCATGGACCCCCGGCGGGTAGAGGTTGGACAAACAATAAACATATGTCCTGGATACAGGCGCCGTCCCGGTACAATGATCAGCCGGAGGGAGCTGGAACTAAACAACCTTATCCGTCTACTTTGGGAGCAACACGTAGTCTGGACAAGGCTGACCATTATAAGCATGGTCAACGGCCTTCAAGATGTGAGCCTGGTCACTAACCGGCTGCTTCGAAACCCCATTGATTTTCAGATGGCGTTGGAGCCTTTGTACGGACGAAAACTTGCCGGTATGTTTGCCGCACTGCTCACCGACCATCTTGTGATTGCAGCTGCACTGGTTCAAGCGGCCATAGCGGGCGATGCAGCCAGGGCCGCTGATGCCGAGAGAAGGTGGTACGAAAACGCCGATGCAATAGCTGCTTTTCTCGGAAAAATCAATCCACACTGGTCTGAAGATGAATGGAAAAGCATGCTCTATGAACACCTTGCACTCACCAAATCTGAAGCTGTTGACGAGATTGGCAGCAATTTTGCCGCAAGTATCGCTGGATTCGATCAAATTGAAGCCCAGGCCCTTGAAATGGCCGACTTGATGGTAAAAGGTATAACCCAACAATTCCCCGGCAGGTTTCGTGGCCGCTGAAACCCGAGGTGAGACGCAGGGACGGTTGCAACATTCCTGAAACGCCGGGACGGTCCTAACGTTTCACAACCGGGCGAAACACAGTAATGCAACGGGACGCTCCCGATCTTTCACAACTACTACACTGAAATTGGCAGACCGATCTGGCAATGTGTCTTACCCGATGGCAGACACCGTCTTTGCCCGCCCTGAATAGCCTATTTTATAGCAAGCAGGTGGAACTAATCCTCATGATGCACAGGTTCCAGGGTTCNNAGGGTTCTAGGAACTCGGAAAGGAAACTCTGTCGAAACATCCTCCCATTGTGTCCGCAATTGCAACTCCAATGTTCGTTCTGTCTAAGATTCGGTTAGGCTACTAATCTCTCTTCTTGCCTGTGATATGCTCAACATCTATCCTAACCACAACTGCCCTGCTTGCATTGTTTGCCAAATATTCGGAAACTGCCTCTGTGCTCTGAGACATGCCCGCGGCATCCTTGCCTGTACCCAGAACATACTTTCGAAGCAATTTCCACAAAGCATCTTCCTTCTCCGCCCCTTCAACCAAGGACGCTCTGCCAAAGAAAATGGCGCTTTCGTATGCAGTACTAAGAGCATCAGGCAGTACCTTCGCCTTACCTACAACAGTGAAGCAGACTTTCTCGTTTGCTTTGAGAGCATTCAGTTTGTGCCCCTCGCGGGCTGAATGGAAATATATTCTTCTGGCAGATACATCATAAACGTAATTCAAGGGAACCACATACGGATACCCATTATCGCCTATGAGGCCAAGAAACCCTGTATCGCTTTTGCACAAAATCTCCTCAGCCTCGTCTGAAGAGATCCTCCTGTCGACTCTTCTGAGCCCTCTGAATCCAGGATTACCCATTACTGTCTCCCCCTTTGAATTCAATATGGCACCAGGTAGACGGGAATGAAGCAAGCAGAACCAATCCTGCTTGCCAACATACCTAAATGCCTGATTGAAAATTGACTTCAACTTAGATAGATCAATGCCTAGACGTTTCCAATGCATACATACCTAATGCTATTGCCAGCCATGTTGGCTTGTCAATTGATACCCCCCGGCTTTGACAAATGAGCGCCTGCACCAATAGTATTAGAGGAAACTGCAGTTACATTTGAGAAAGCAGTTTAGTTAACCATGAGAGGTGTATCAGATGACCCGTTATCTAATAACAAGCGCATTACCGTACATAAACGGCATGAAGCATCTGGGGAATTTGGTAGGGTCCATGCTCCCGGCCGACGTATATGCCAGGTTTCTCAGGCTTGAAGGCGAAGAAGTGCTCTACATATGCGCAACAGACGAACACGGCACTCCTGCTGAAATTGCAGCCTTAGAAGAAGGCCTGGATATCGAAACCTATTGCGACATCCAGCACAAAAGGCAAAAGGATGTCTACATGCGCTTCGGGTTGTCTTTTGACTATTTCGGCCGCAGTTCCTCGACGCAAAACAAGGAACTCACCCAGCATTTCTACCGAATGCTGGACAGAAACAGTTTTATTGAAGAGCGTGGTATCGACCAAATCTATTCCCTTGACGATAAACGGTATCTTCCTGACAGGTACGTCATAGGAACCTGCCCCAGGTGTGGCTATACCCGGGCCCGGGGCGATCAGTGCGAGAGCTGCGCTACGTTGCTCAATCCGTCTGAACTAGTGGACCCCCGGTCTGCCATTTCCGGAAGTAAAAACCTTGAGCTCCGCACATCAAAACACTTGTTTCTGAAACTAGACACCTTGAGCCCCGAAATCGAGGCCTGGGTAAACTCACATGATGACTGGCCACGCCTGACCTCTTCTATAGCCATGAAGTGGCTGAATGAAGGGCTGCAGCCGAGATGTATAACACGGGACCTTTCCTGGGGGGTCACAGTTCCCCGTGACGGATTCGAGAACAAGGTATTCTATGTATGGTTCGACGCCCCAATCGAGTATGTAGGCGCCACCAAGGAATGGTCTGGCCTTGATCCTGCTAACCGGGACTGGAAATCCTGGTGGTACGATGCAGGTGATGTATATTACGCCCAATTCATGGCCAAAGATAACCTTCCTTTTCACACCATTATTTGGCCCGCGACTATCCTTGGTACCAGGGAACCCTGGACAATGGCTTCGTTTATCAAAGGATTCAACTGGCTCACATACTACGGCGGAAAATTCTCGACCAGCCAGGGGCGGGGCGTGTTCATGGATGATGCTTTGGATATTCTCCCACCCGACTACTGGAGATACTTCCTCATGTCGGTTGCGCCTGAATCTGACGATTCTGATTTTAGCTGGGAGCTTTTTTCGACTGTGGTCAATAAGGACCTGGCCGGTACCCTTGGCAACTTCGTCAACCGAACCCTGAAACTTTCTTCGTCTAAGTTCGGTACCACAATTCCGGAAGGAGGCCAATGGGGTCAGCCAGAGGACCGGTTGCTGGCAGAATGCACAAGTACCATGGAAGAATACCGGAATGCTCTACGAAGCTTCGAATTCAGGAAAGCCAGTCTAGCTCTTAAGAAACTCTGGTCCCACGGAAACGTGTATATCGATGCCCGGGCCCCTTGGAGCCTGATTAAAACCAGTCCCGGCGAGGCGGCTATGGTACTTCGAACCTGCATTAACCTAGTTCGAACATACGCTCTGGCGTCGTCACCATTCATCCCGTTTACGTCACAAACCCTGTTTGACGCCCTGAGTATGACCCAGGATGAACGCAATGCAAGACTCGATTCGGCTCTTGATCTTACCGCCCTTGAGGCCGGCAGGGCTTTTGAGGTGCCTTCGATTCTGTTCAGACGGATAGACCCAGAGGAAGTAGAAGAATTGCAGCGCCGGTTTGAGGGCGTGCAGGAATAGGAACAAGTGCCGGGCCAAGGTTTCATCAGATCCCGCGCTTTCTCTTTCGTTGAACTAGGGTGTGCGGGAGCTATGCGGAGCATGTCCGTGTCAGCATAGTTCTGACTCGGACTCAGACTCAGATGGCTTTCTGAGCGGCAGGTAACGGCGGCAGTGCGCTTGTGGCGGCGCACCCTTGATTAACGTGTCGCTTTGGAGGACACGTTTCGGCAGGAACATGTTTGTGGCGGCAGGCTTCTGACCAAATTGTTCCCTAGACGGCAAGCAATGCCGAGGGCGTATTTGGGACGGCACGGTTTTCGGTTGCGTGTTGTCCTTAGTGACAAGCGACGGCGGCAGTGCGCTTGTGGCGGCACACCCTTGATTAACGTGTCGCTTTGGAAGCCAGTTGAGTGCAAGAGTGTGTTCTCAGTGGCACGGTTCTGGAAAAGACGTCACTTTCCGCGACAGACGCCCGGTCTGGGAGTGCCCTCAGACGAAGAATTCCGCCCAAGTGCCCGACAATTCGGCGGAAAAACACCGCCGCGCTTCTCTGCTGGAAATAGTGCACCTGACAAGAGTGCGGAAATCGTAAAGCCCCCGGACGCCAACAGGCGATGTCCGAGGGCGTCAGCAACACTTTGAACACTTGAGTTATCATAGGCGTCTTAGATATATCCGCGCCCTACCAGGCTTCTGTAACGCTTTGATCGCTTGAATTATCTCTATACATCCTTAGTGCAGAATCCCAACTTACCTGGGCCGGGCAGGCTCTACCTGAATACTGCGCCCCCGAATAGATGCATGACGCATAGCATCCAGCACTTCATGGCCTACCTCTCTGGGTACTTCAACAAAAGTGAAGTCGTCGTGAATATCAATGGCACCGATCAATCCGCCGGAAATATCAGCCTGCCTGGCAATGGTCCGCACAAAGTCCGCAGGCTTGACCCGCTGGCGCGACCCTATATTGATGAAAAGCCTAACATACCCGGGTTCGGCGCCTGTGTCCGGGAAATCCCCATTATGAGAATCTTCATCATGAAACCTACCGGACCCGGTCCTCCCGAATTCTAGCCCAGGCCTTACACCTGCCCTTACATTCGCCCGGGCCTTCGACCTTGTCCTGCTCCCCAATGCAGGCCTTCTCCGCGAGCTTCTCTTACCACCATCGTCTCGGTAACGCCTTTGGCCAATCTCTCCTGCCGCTTGGGATTCAGGGTATGCTCCAGGACGGTTCTCAGCCAGCCTTGAGACAAGGGCTGCAACCAATCGCTCTGGATCGTAATCGCTCAAGAGGTAAGAAGCCAAATCCATATACTTGGCTTCCTGCCCTGCACCGCTCTCAACCAGCGAGCCAACTTTCTCCCCGATCATCTCCAAGACCCTTTCGGCTACGTCAGTAGCTGTGGGCACCCTCCTGCGAGGAATTCGTGACTTGGTGACACGCTCAATCAACTTGAGATGCCTGAATTCACGGGGACTCACAAACGTAAATGCCGTTCCCTCGCGCCCGGCACGGCCGGTACGTCCGATTCTGTGCACATGATACTCTGGCGAGTGGGCAATATCATAGTTGATAACATGGGTCACATTCTCAACATCCAGGCCACGGGCAGCCACATCAGTAGCTACCAGCAGCTCAACCTGGCCTTCCCTGAACCTGGCCATTGCACGATTACGCTGAACCTGGTTCAGATCGCCATGGATAGCTTCGGCTGCATAGCCACGGGCTTGAAGGGCCGATGCCAGTTCATCGCTTCCGCGCTTAGTCCTGCAAAATACTATCCCTCGGGCAATCCCCTCGTGGTCAATTATCCTGGTCAGGGCGTCTACCTTGTCCTTCTCGCGAACTTCGAAATATGCCTGTTCTATGGTAGAAGCTGTCGGTTCTTCCCGGTCCACGCTAACCTGCTGAGGATTCTTCATATGCTGCTTTGTTATTCGGATAATAGGTGCCGGAATGACCGCGGAAAAGCAGACTGTTTGCCTCTCTTCAGGTACATTGGACATTATCTCGTCAATATCATCAATAAAGCCCATATCCAGCATTTCGTCTGCCTCGTCCAGGACAAACATTCTGACTTGGTTGAGTTTTATCGTTCGCCGAGCCATATGATCCATTACCCTTCCAGGCGTGCCTACAACAATAGGAGCACCTGCCCTGAGGGCCCTGATTTGCCGTTCGATTGAATGTCCGCCGACCAATGCCAGTGCTTTAAGGTGCATATACCTTCCCATCCTGGTAATATCATCTGCTACCTGAAGCGCCAATTCTCTTGTGGGTGCCAAAACCACTGCCTGAGGAGTGCGTGAATTCGGGTCTACGCGCTGCAAAAGTGGTATGACAAACGCAGCCGTCTTGCCAGTGCCTGTCTGAGCTTGCCCAATCAGGTCTTTTCCTTCAAGTAGAATCGGTATAGCTGCAGCTTGGATGGGTGTGGGCTCTTCGAAACCCATTTCATCCAGGGATTTCATGATAGCCGGGTGGACACCTAAAACTTCGAAACCTTGTAATACTTCTGTCATTAAATGCAATTCCTCCAAATTGGTAATCTTCTTATTATACAGCAATTTCAAAGGATAATCAAATCGTACCAATCGGAGTCTGTCAAGTGAATGTGGGTAAGAGCTTTGACGCCCTGGGTATGGCCCAGGATGAACGCAATGCGAGACTCGATTCGGCTCTTGATCTTACCGCCCTTGAGGCCGGCAGAGCTTTTGAGGTCCTTTCGATTATGTTCAGACGGATAGAGCCCCGGGAAACAGAAGAACTGAAAGAGAGATTTGAAGGGGTTCAGGGATAATTGACTTGAGATTAATGGATTTGAATGTGGCGGCATACCAGCCGCCACATTCAAACTAAAGGAGGTTGCATTTTGTCAACACCGACTAAGTGTGTTTCAAGGTGTTAAAACGCTCCCCATTGACACACTATTTCAACGCGTTATACACAGCCTGTGATACCTGGGCAATTACATGATGCCCGTTACATCCTTCAGCATGCTCTGCCGTAAACATGGCTATTACATATCGCCTCTTATCGGGCAACACAAAAATCCCTACGTCATGCTGAACATTCAGTAATTCCCCTGTTTTATTTGCAACTAATACAGTATCCGGCGCCAATGAGTTCCGGTCTGCTTCGCTTGCAAAAAACGGGATCGCCGGAATCAGTTCCGGGAGCATGTCACGGAATTGCTGATCCAACATGGTTTCAAAAACCTGGCGTGACACTTCCTTACTAATGCATTGGCATCTTGCAACACTGGAAAGAAGACGCCCCAGGTCTCCCGCGGAAGTATAATTGCTCTTCCCTTGCCGGATTGCCTCCATATCCATCATTTTTCTCCCCAGGGATGTTTTCGACCAGCCCTGCTCCAGGCAAAAAGCATTGAACCTTTCAATACCGATAACATCCATTACTTCATTGGTTGCAATATTATCACTTAAGATAATCATCAGCTTGGCCAACGTATTCAAAGACGGAACATAACTTTCATCCAGTTTCCGAATGATCCCTGAGCCACTGACCCGGTTTTCTGGTTTGATGGGGTGGGGCACATGAAGGTCAACCCTTCCCTCTTGTGCGTCTTTCATCAGCAAGGCCAACATAGGCACTTTAATAACACTTGCAGACGGAAATACGGTATTTGGGTTTACTTCAAAAACCTCTTCAGTATCAATTGATTCAACATATAAGCCGACTTTACACTCTGCTTGTGACAAGATCGAGTAAATCTTTAGATCGGGTATCTTTTTCATATGTCAATCTTTCCTCCTTTAGATAAATATACTTGCAACGGCAACCAACAGTACCGATGCAGGTATAATTGCCAGGTAGGACAGTTTCATCATTGGTTTGATGTTCTTAGCGTGAGCCAGGCCCATTTGTCCCAGCATATCGACTCCGGGATAGGCAAATGATGTTATCGACATACCAATCATTAGAATCAAAGCCCAGAGGTTAGGAGAAACCCCCAGGGTATTGAGAAATGGATTGAACAACTTGTCCATCATTATGGCCTGGGCTACTGCTGCGCCGTTAATACCAAAGATCCCGATAAGGGTGGTAAGCAATGCAAAGCCTAGTTTCCCTGTCGAAGCAATGTACGGCTCAGTCAGGTTAACCAATGCTGAAAAAGCTCCTGTTTGCTCAACGAATTTAAGAAACGGATCAAACAAGATGAACATGAAAAACAACCAAATTAGTTTTCCTGCACCTTCCATCATGGAATTCAGCACTTCTCCGGCGCTCATCCCCCCTGATATACCTGTAAGCAATGAAGTCGTCACCATAACCACTATTACGTATGATGCGCCGCCTGATGAGAAGATACCGTAACCGACCAGACATAACATACTTATGACAAAGACTGTCGTTGCACGCTTTGACTCGGGTGTTGCAGAGTCTTCTCTCGGTCCGGACACAAGATCTATTCCGAAAGTCTCTGTCCCCTCTGTATCCTTTTGTATTTTCTTTACAATGAGGAAGGTACTAACCCACATCACCACTGAAAGGGGGAGTCCTGCGGAAAAGAGCAACTGCGGATAAGTTAACCCGGTAAGTCCCATCAAAGTCACCATAATCGGAGAAAGAGGGCCAAGAAACATTCCAGTCGACCCGGCTCCCAAGAAAATGGTTGCCAGAGAAGAAGGAGTAAGTCCCACAGAAGATACCAATGGGATGATGATAGGCGCTATTACTGCGTTAGCTCCTGCCGGTGTTCCAAGGAGGGCTATTAGGACTATGGAACATATCATAGTCGCTATGATAGCGCGGTTTTGGTTCTTTATACCAATTCTCTTGGTCAATACAGATACGATATTGGCGGCTACGCCTGTCTTCCGTAGTACCGAGCCGAGGCCACCGCCTAACATAATGATAAGTCCCACCAAAACAAGGAACGAACTCATTGACCCGTGAACAACTGCCCCTAGTTTTCCAAGTGGCTGCTTAACCAAAATGGCTCCCAGGATAGTGCATATACCAACGTTTGCCACCGGGTGAGTTCCCTTCTTGAACGATAGAACAATGTACAACAACAGCGGAAGCAAGCCCCAGATTGGATGCAAGTCGAAAATCATATGAACTCTCCTTTCACTGTTAACCTGGTCCCGGGATGCTTTTGATTACTTTGAACAGTTGATGCCCATGGGTTGTTCTTGAATGAAAGATACTATAAGCAGGAGTTTAAATAAATACGCAGTGAACAGCAAAGGCCTCTGGGATTTCTAAGTGTATGACATGGCATTTCTATTCTGGCTCTTGAGGATAATCAACTTCAGAACATGGCGTACGCCATATGATTGACATATAACAAGCAAGTACATTCCAGGCAAATGCAGGACAGGCAATTTGACAGCCCTCTGATTGGTGACTTATTATTCATAATAAGCCCGCAACTGAAGCAAAGTCATTGTTGTTCATAACGATTGGAGGAATTGTATGAATAGCGGTGATCACCATGGCATTTTTCTTGGAAATTTGCCGGCGGAAATACCCCGGTTCAAATGTTACTTGCATCTGGGTAAAGAAATAAAGGTTTTTGAAGGTGAAACTATCGAAAACCCACATCGAGGTGACGATGACAGTTTTTTGTTTTATGTAAAGCAAGGTGGAGTCAAGTTTTGTGTTACCCGTCCCGATGGTTTGACACTGGATTTTGCGTATTTAGGCGTTGGCGCCATTATGCAGAAAAACACACCTACAACTACGATTGACGACTGTGATCTAGTCAGTTTTGTTGCGGCCCACAACTCGATTCTTGTTTCATTTACCAAAGACCAATTCTTTGAGTTTCTTGGACAAGACCGGGTATTGTTCGATGAATATATGAACTGTATCAGCACCTATAATGTATTGCAAAAGCAAAGGATACTGATGACAGCCGGATTATCTTCGAGTCAGAGACTCTTGAGCTGGCTTGCGAAACTTTGCAACAAGACCCAGCCTAACACCCGGGGATGGTACAAAATCCCATGTACACTCACCCAGCAGCAGATTGCCGACATTTTGTTTATCCATGTTACAACATGCAATAAACTGTTTTCGCGTTTGTACAAAGAAGGAATAGCGGAACGCACGCGAAGTCATATTGTAATTTATCAATTTGACAAAATGAAGCAATATCTGGAAGAAGATTGGAAACTGCTGTACTAGAACCGTCCACTGGCCACCCCATTCCTTTGAGGAACCTTAAACAGCAAAATACTGTAGCCACAAGTGCACTTAAAGATATGCCCTCAGGGCAGGACATATAGAAATATGCCGATAAAGTGAAGAACTGTTGCAGTGGTGACTAATATGTGGAAGATCTCGTGAAACCCGAAGATTCCCGGGAAAAAGTTAGGTTTCTTGATTGCATATATCACGGCTCCTGCTATGTATACCGCACCGCCCGTAGCAATCAACACTATAGCCTGCCACGGCAGGTTTTTCGCCAGTTGAACCACAGGTATCAGTACCAGGCACCCCAGTAGCACATACAACATTGTGTAAAGCCAGCGAGGACCTTTAATAAGAAATACCTGAACACAGCATGCCGCGACCGTAAGAATCCACATGGCAGCAAGCATTGAACTCCGCCACAGCCCCTTAAGGCCATGGTACAAAACCGGAGTGGCGCTTCCCGCTATGAGTATATTGATTGCCAGGTGATCAAATCTTCTGAGCAAAGCCTCTTTTCGGGCAGTGGTTTTTATCCAATGGTATAAAGTACTTGCTGTATAAAGAACCAGCAGGCTGCAGCCATAAACCCCGGCAACCAGGAGGTCGCCTGTATGGCCACGGGCAGCCCATAGTAAAAAGCCCAAACCGACTAAAGACCCTAAGAGAGTGGCAAAATGGGTCAGGGCGCTAACAGGGTCTTTCATACGAAGAAACTTCATAGTTCTCACATCCTTTCATGCAAACCTCCTGATTCCCAAACCGTTCAACCTGATATCATCGAGTTCCTCCACGGACAAAACACCATTTTGGTATAACCTCAAATATTCCTTTGATACATCGCTGTCAAAAACCAGCACATCATCGGAATTGATTGTAACATCCACCCCTTGCCTGTAAAGCACTTTGATAGGGTGCTCTTTCAGAGAACTCACCCGCCCCAGTTTCACGTTACTGGTCGGGCAAATGTTCAGGCGAATTTTGTTATTTACAAGGTACTCGATTACCTCCGGCGAATCAGCTGCGGCTATTCCATGTTGGACCTCATCTAACTCTAA
>MTKW01013796.1_pt1 | contig 11022 bp, 9 predicted proteins | sample 1042761 | NCBI WGS metagenome assembly MTKW01 (sample SAMN06205366, study PRJNA360243) | anaerobic digester metagenome | biome: Wastewater treatment plant; feature: Anaerobic digester sludge; material: sludge; isolation source: anaerobic digester fed with sludge from wastewater treatment plant ...
TCCGCATACGATAGCCGCACTAAATCAATACGGTCCCACGGGCTGGAGTTGAATACCGTAACTGAGCGGTTGTTTTTCGCCGGCGCAATGGTATGGGCTGCCTGTTGCCAAGCCGACTGGCCCAGCTGCTCTGCCTCTTCATATTCCTGCCGACTATCGGCGTAGACTTCAGCAATGGAAGAACCGGGTATGATGTCGTGGAACTGCTGGCGTAGGAGGATGCGCCAGCCTTCTTGTAATTGGGACTGTGGATAGTTGGCCCAGGAAGAGCCAACACTCCGGAGCACATTTAGCCACTCGGTCTCGCGGTAGAGTAGCTCCAACTTGCGGTTCATGCGCTTAGTATAGGCTTGGCTGGTATAGGTGCCCCGGTGGTATTCCAGATAGAGTTCACCATCCCAGGTATGCAAATACTGGTCACTATTAGCCAGCCGACTATGCAGCCCCTGCAAGAAGTCATCGACACGGCTGGTTCGCACCTGGGGCAAACCGGGCATCTCGGCAAGGCGGCGCCGCATCTCCAGCATAATGCGGTTTACGCCACCACCACCGTCTCCATAACCATAGGAGAGTAGCAGCTCCTGGTTGAGAGCCTTATCCTGGTAGTTCTCCCAGCTGCCGATAATACCCACCGGTGAAATGTCCCCTTCGTAGATATAACGGTGGGCACCACGCACGCGGGGAGTGGTGATGAAATAGGTTAGTACTTCGCTGCCATCGATACCGCGCCAGCGGAAGGTATCATGGGGCAGGCGATTGTACTGGTTCCAACTGATCTTGGTGGTGATAAAACTATTAATACCGGCTTTCTGAAGTATCTGGGGCAGAGCCCAGCTATAGCCAAAGACATCGGGCAGCCAGAGATAGGAGCAGCGCAGCCCGAACTCATCGCGGATGAAACGGGTGCCATGTAATATTTGTCGCACCAACGACTCGCCGGAAGGCAGGTTGCAGTCGGCTTCTAGCCACATACCGCCGTCCACTTCCCAGCGGCCTTCCCGTACCCGTTCTTGAATCTGTGCATATAACTCGGGGTAATCTTGCTTGATATAGGCATAGAGCTGGGGTTGGGCCAGCATGAATCTATACTCGGGATAAAGTTCCATGAGGCGTAAAACTGTGGCCAGTGAACGAGCCGTCTTTTCCCGGGTATGCTTTAAGCGCCACAGCCAAGCCACGTCAATATGGGTATGGCCTATACAGTGGATCACCACCGGATGGTTCTTAGGCAAGCGGCTCAAGTACTCTTTCAGGGTAGTCCTGGCCAATTCCGTGCTGGCGTAGAAGCTGTCGGAGCCCGGCTTGGTCCAATCCAGCTGCTGCAGGGCCCGGTCCAGCCCCTGCAATAGCTCGTGATACTCGGGCTGATTTTGGTCTAATACATCTAGAGTCTCTACGATAGCCTGAGCCCAAAAATAGAGGTCGTCGACTATCGGGTCTAGCCAGGCAATCTCAGCTTGCTGTATGCGATGTTCCTGCACCCGGGGTGGTCCGCCACCTTCTAGGCCCGACCATAAGCGGAAGGTTAGTGAAATAGTGCGCCCTACGTTTTCCGGGCCAAAGAATACTTCCTGATGGTTGGAATCGACTCCCTGATAGGGTATGCCATCAACGAACAACAACGATTCAAAGCCGGAATTGTGGCCACCACCGGTGCGGCCGAAATCAAAGAACCCTAGTACCTGCTTGCCAGCCCACTCGGCCGGTAGAGTAACGTCGGCCTGTAACCAGGCNNAACTGCCAGCGGAACTCACGAATTTCCCGCTGATCCCGATAACGATAGGAGCTAAGCTCCTGCACCCGTGCCTTTAACTTCTCCTTGGTCCACCACATACGTTGGCCCTCCTTATTTCTCCATGCGAAATTAGTCCTTGTGAAAGTTATTTCTATGCACCGCTGCTTAAGTCCTGCGCCCGGACGGGCCCTAGCCAGGAATGGCGAAATTGGCTAAAATGTGACTATACGGAGAAGGAGGGTGTTTGCATGCAAGCTACTCTAGAAACCATAGTTGCCCAAAATCGCACTTTGACTGCGCAGGGTAAGGTGGCTACTTATATACCGGAGCTGGCTATGGGCGATGCTGGTGCCATTGGCATTTGTCTGATCGATGGGGCTGGCAAGAGTTATCTGGCTGGTGATACTGATATTCGTTTCACGTTGCAGAGTGTGTCTAAGGTATTTGCCCTCATGTTGGCTTTGGAAGACCAGGGGTTTGCCGGGGTTTTTGACCATATTGGCATGGAACCAACCGGCGATGCCTTTAACTCGATTGTTAAATTGGAAACGTTTTCATCGCTACGCCCTTTGAATCCCTTAATTAACGCGGGAGCAATTGCTACTACCGCTTTGATAAAGGGAGATAGTGTGGCTGAGCGTTTTCAGCGTTTATACGATTATATTGAAGCAATTGCCGGTAGTGAACGGATTAGCTTTAATGAGCGAGTCTACAAGTCGGAGAAGGCGACGGGTGACCGCAATCGGGCTATCGGTTATTTCTTGCGTGATGTGGGCGCTATTGATGGTGATGTGGAGGAGGTACTTGACCTGTACTTCCGCCAATGCTCCATTGAAACAGACGTGATAGGTTTAGCCACATTGGCGCGGCGCTTGGCACTGGGCCCGAGTGCGGAGCCAGAATTAAGCCCGCAAGTATTACGCATTGCTCTTACATTTATGTATACTTGCGGTATGTATAATGCGACGGGTGAATTCGCTGTTAAGGTGGGTATCCCAGCCAAAAGTGGGGTTTCCGGGGCGATTATGGCTACTGCTCCAAGGCAGCAGATGGGTATTGGCGTGATTGCCCCCGCACTCGATGAAAAGGGGAATAGCAAGGCAGGGGTGCAAGTATTGGCCGATCTCTCGCGCTTGCTGAACTTAAGCGTTTTCTAAGCCCCCAGTTGTATGGAGTGCCTGCTTGCACCTGTATTAAGGTAGCGCAGGCGATTAGACATTGCAAAAAATACCAGGAGAATGCGAGCTGCGTCGATTTGACCTGGGTAAGATCAAGGCAATGCCGATTCCCGGAACCAGTGGTGAGAAAAAAGTCTGACCCGCAAAATACGAGTCAGACTTTTTTGTTTATGTGTAACGTAAAAACTAGCACTGCTGCCTTAATTTTTGTAACATGGGTCGCTACCTTTGCGGGCAGTCTAACTAGTGAAAGGGGGCTGATAACAATGGCAAGAGGTAGCGATACCAGCGGACGTCAGCTAGTGCCGGCCGCGCATAAGGCACTAGATGACATGAAGTACGAAATTGCAGCCGAGCTAGGTATCCCAGTCTATCAGGGATCGGAAGACTATTGGGGCGAAATTCCATCCCGTGACTGCGGCGCTGTTGGCGGACGCATGGTGCGGCGCTTAGTCCAGATGGCGCAACAAGCTATGATTAATGGCCAACAGCAAAGCTAAATTTTACGAAGAGGGCGTTTGCCCTCTTTTAAATTTTGCCCAAGTCTTGAAAAAACATGAGCCTAATTATGGCGTTTGTAGGTATTCCATTCGAGGCCGGTAGTTCACCTGGTCGAGCATTTCATCATATTCCTCGTGGGTTAAAGGCCTATTTTTCCCAGCAACAGCAACTAAAGCCGCTTCTAAAACGTTAGTGGCAAAGGACCGGCCATTAATTTCCGGCGAGCCGGTGATTAGGAGTTTCACACCCCGCCGCCGTAAGTCTTCCACATCGGCTTCCGTCACCGTGTTGGTGACTACAATTTTGTCTTTAAGTGTGGGCGGCATATAGCGCTTTATGTAATGATAATCGCCGGTGATTAGATCGGCCCATTCGTAGTATTTGCCCCAGCGTGGAGTATTTTCATCCTGCTGCTTGCCGGTCGGGTAAATCCAGCTGAAGGGAACAAAGCGCAGGAAGGGCCCTACTATGGAACCATAAAGCCAGATAGTCGATAGTTTGCGAATGGGCAGGGGAAGGTTTAGGCCGAACATGAAGTCGCCATAAATTACGTCGGCTTCCATCTCCCAGAGAGTTTCAGCCATTCCGAATCGATCAATTGCCGACATGAGCAGAGTTTTCGTGCCGCGCACAGGTATGCCTTCTTGTTCCATGATATAAAAGGCGCGGCGCTCTATGGTGTCTTTTAGTCCACTACCGTCGACCAGCGGGGTTTTTTTGACGGCAGCAGCTACTCTTTTGGAGCCCCGCAGGGGGAAGGGTTTGCCAGCCGCATGCACATGCAATTTAATTCCGCCGGTTCCGATCGCGTCGACTTGGCCGTCAAGCTCGCGCAAAAGGGAAAGCAGTTTTTCCATATCACCATCGGTTCCGATTCGCTCCATTCGTACCTTTTGACCTAAGAATTCAGCTTCACCTACGCTATTACGTGAAGAAGAGCCTAGGCTGACACTGACCACGCGTTTCACTGGCGGCACCTCCTGTGCACAGATTTGTGCTATCCTTAATAGCATTTTAACCCTGGCTATTTTTGCTGTCAAACGCTTTGCTTAAGGCTTTTTTGTATCTCTAAGCTTCAGTGAAAGGTATTAACCGAGCTGAGCCGAAAATAAGAAGGGAGTATTTTTTAGGGGTGATAGTATGACCGTGGCAAGAAGGGGTTTGCAGCCCAACGATCTTTATAACATTAAGTGCGTGGGTGGGGCCGACATGTCCCCCGATGGTAGGCTCTTGGCCTACGTGGTGCAGCGCATCGATAAAGAACAGGATAAAGCCCTCACCGACATCTATCTGTGTGACCTTAGCACCATGGAGACTCGACGGCTGACCGGCAGTGGCAAAGACAGCTCGCCGCGTTTTTCTCCTGACGGAAACCGGTTGGCCTTTATCTCCAGCCGCAACGACAAAAGCCAGATTTACATACTGGATTTGAGCGGCGGTGAAGCTTGGCAGTTACCTACTACTGAGTCGGTCGGTGGCGCACCCATTTGGTTCCCCGATGGCAAGCGAATTGCTTATACGGCTAGTGTGTTCAGTCGCCCGGAAGATTGGCAGCCCTATCCAGGAGCGCCGGCCTATGATAGGGAGCGGCTGGAGGCCATAGCAAAGCGAGACGGCAGCAAGGATAAACAGGAGGATAAGGCTAAACAGAACAAAGTGAAGGTCATTACCCGCCTGAGCTATCGCCGGGATGGTGTTGGCTATTTTGGTGACAAGGTCCGTCAGGTGTTTGTCACCCCTGTGCCAGAGAAAACTCCCAGCGAAAACTTGGAACCAGCCGGTTGGCAGGTAACCAGTGGCGACTATAACCACAGTGCACCGGCCATTTCACCTTGCGGGCGCTACTTGGTGACCAGTGTGCGACGCTCTGAAACCGCCGATTACGACCAAAAGGGTGATCTCTGGCTGTGGAACTTAGAAACCAAGGAGTTTTACTGGCTTTATGATGGGCCCGGCCCCGTTTGGGAACCCCTTTGGTCGCCCGATGGGCGCACCTTGGCCTTTGCCGGCCATGATCGTTCCCACAACGTGTCAACAACCACCGACCTTTGGTTATTACCTGTTACTGAATGGATCGAACGTTTAGCTAAAGGTGAAACGCCTGAACCGCTACAAAAAGCCCAAGCTATTAACCTCACTCGCCCCTTTGATCGTCCCTTTGGCGCTCACGCCGGAGCCGAGCTGCGCTATGGCGGCGGCCATCAGATGTTCTGGCAAGACTCGAATCTCTACTTCTTGATGAGCGAGCNNCCCCGTATTGGTGGATGAGCATTTGGCTATCACCAGTATGGCCGGTAATGGAAGTGCCTTAGTGTACGTTGCTTCCCAGCCTAATAAGTTGGAGGAACTATATCTGCACGATGGAGAGCGGGGCGCACAGGCCATTAGCAAAGTTAATGAACAGTTCCTGCAAAGCATTGAGTTGGCTAATTGGGAACGGATTACCTATGAGAGTGAGTCGGGGGTAAACATTGATGGTTGGGTTGTCTATCCTCTTGATTACGAAGCGGGTAAGAGCTATCCCATGTTACTCCTAATACACGGGGGACCCCACGGTGCCTATGGCCCGGCGTTCCTGTTCTCCGCTCAGCTTTTCGCCGCCCAGGGCTATGTGGTTCTGTTTACCAATCCCCGAGGCAGTACTACCTATGGGCAAGATTTCACCTGCGCCATTGACCAGAACTGGGGGAAAGTTGATTACCTCGATATTATGCGCGGCGTAGATGAGGTTATTGAGCGCGGCCTAGCCGATCCGGAGCGCCTGTTTGTGCATGGCTGGTCCTTTGGTGGTTACATGACCTGTTGGATTGTAACCCAGACCAATCGCTTCAGAGCAGCCTGTGGCGGTGCCAACGTTACCAACATGCTCAGCGGTTACGGCACCTCCGATATTATTTGGGCCGATGAATATGAGTACGGTGGGCAGCCCTGGAAAGACTATGTGCATTTGATTGAGCATTCGCCCATAGGGCATGTGCATAAGGTAGAAACCCCCATTATGCTCCTGCACGGAGAAGATGATCTGCGTTGCCCCGTTGGCCAAAGTGAGGAGTTCTATGCCAGCCTCAAACGTTTAGGCAAAGAGGCTGTTCTGATTCGCTACCCGGGTGAGTACCATGGTCTCAAACGGCCCTTGCACCGGGTAGATCGTTATGAAAGGTTGCTTGCGTGGTTTAACTACTATCAGAAAGTGTGATTTGGGAAATGTAATACCAAAGCCGCCCTATTGGGCGGCTTCATTGTTCGTATGAGGCTTGATCGCTAGTATACCACTCTCTTCTCGCCATATGGCTACCTCGCCGTCAATTATGGCCACATACTCGGTGTACGTTAGGCCCCACCAGCCGGGCGAAAAGGCTAAAACTTCGCCTACCTTTACCTGGTCGCCTTCCTTTTTGAAGACAAAGCCTTCTAGCACGCCTTCAATCACCGGTAACTGTACCACTTGCCAACCTTGGGCCAGCTCTTCCTCAAACAATTGGCGATGACGCCTCAATATGGTCACTTTATTGGAGAACAGCGGTATGGGTTGGTCGAGGAGCAATTGGTTAACGGTAGCTCGTCGTGCCAAACCGGCCGGTACGGCTATAGCCAAAGTATAGGCTAGAAGAACACGCCAGCTAAGGGACAGGATATGCCGGGACAGCGGAGCTAGGAACACACCGCGGGCTTGCATTACATGGCTAGCCAGATAGGCAAGGCCGATGCCGAGCAGGTAGCCAGCCACGGCGGTGGCCAGGCCAGTAATGAGGAACAGGCCCCAAAGCTCTCTAGGCATGAGCCCTATACTCTTCATTACTGAAAGTTCTCGCTTACTATCGATAAAGGATAATAATAGCGCTGTTAGTATTCCTAGGGTAAGAAAGACGAAAATCAGCAGTACCAAATTGCCAAAACCCTGATAGGTGTCCCGTACCGCCTGTTGTGCCACAATTTGAGCCTGTTGGCTAGTCAGGATCAATGAATTGGGATAAAAGCGGTTTAAGGCATCGAGAGCTGGCTGCAGCTTGAGCTGTTCAACCGAATCATACAGAAAGATATTATAACCGCTGGTCGGGAGCAATGGTTGTAGATCTTGGTACAAAACTAGCACGTGGCCGCTGGCAGAACTGGAGTCAAAGCTACCGCCAATCTGCAGGGTGATTTGGGTGCCCAAATCGGAATTAGCCAGGGTCAAGCTGCCGGTTGTCGGCAGGCCTAGCCCCTGGGCCAGTCGTTCATTGACTAAGACTTGGCCCGCCTGGGGTAGGGGGCCACTGTAGTTGGCGTGGGGCCGTAACGCTAATACGTTCACTTGGCCGTAGGTTGAGTTAAGCGGTAGGGCACGCCCCATGGCTTTCAGCTCCGGTGTGGGGCGAGATTTCCAGGCTCCCGTTGGTTCTACGGCGCTTGGAAGCAGCTCATTAGCTGTCAGTTCCACCTGATAGTCGGCAATGAGGTCCAGCTCGCTCGTTTTTCGCCCATAGTTCAAGCCAACCTGCTCCATGTAGCCTTGGTAGATTAAATAGGCTGAGCAAGTTAAGCTGGTGAGCAATAGGGCGGCTAAATAGATTTTCCAATCGGCCTGCAAACGTTGCTTTGCTAAGCGCAGCATCTTTCTCATTGGTTCACTACCACACCGTCCCGCATGGTGATCACTTGATCGGCAAATCTGCTCAAGCTGGGATCATGGGTCACCATGATAAAGGTCTGCCCTTCCTGTTGGTTGAGTTCCTGGAACAGGCCTACGATACCATCGCGAGTTTTGGTATCCAGGTTGCCGGTGGGTTCATCGGCCAAGATGATGGCCGGTCTATTGGCCAGTGCTCGCGCGATGGCCACCCGTTGTTGCTCACCACCGGAAAGCTGTAAGGGGAGATGCTGGCTGCGCTTCCCGAGCCCAACCCGCTCCAGCAGCTCTAGCCCCCGCTGCTTGGCTGCCTTGTTAGGCACATTGGCAAACTGCAGTGGCAGCATTACGTTTTCCAGGGCGGTTAGGTGGGGGATAAGGTTGAAGAACTGAAAAACGTAGCCCAACTTATGCCGCCGTAGCAGGGCCAGTTTATCTTCATTCAGCTCTCGGTAGGATTGACCTTCCAGCAGAATGTCACCACTCATGGGTCGGTCTAACCCCCCCAGCAGGCTGAGCAGGGTGCTCTTGCCGCTGCCCGATGGGCCTACAATAACATTCATGGTGCCGGCCATGATCTGCAGATTAACGTTGTTGACCGCATAGATGGTTTCTCCTAGGGAAAAGGCTTTGTTGAGATTGATGGTTTCCATAATTACTTGGCTCATGAGCGTAGCACCTCATTTACTGTCAGTTTTGATAACCGCCAAGCTGGCAACAGACCGAACAATATACCTACAACGAGAGTCTGAGCCAGGAGAATGGAGTAATTATTGACCAGCAAGCGGCCGATTTGTGCCCAGGGCAAGTTATTGGTTAACTGTTGGAAAAGGGCAGCCGGATAAGCAATAATGAAACCTATGGTGGAACCAATCAGGCACAGCACAACGGCTTCCGTCAGCGCCATAAGGAGGATGTCGCGGCGGCGTGCCCCCAAGGCCTTGAGAACGCCGATCTCCTTCTTGCGGGCAGCGGCTCCCGTGAGCATACGGGCCGCCATTAGTAGGCCAGCAATAAGATAAATAAAGGTGGCCAGGGTGCGACTTATATCCAGCGGGAAGGCATGTTGCGCCCGGGTTTGACGCCCGGTCCAATATTCGGCAGGTGCCATCCGGAAAGAGTCCAGCAGTGCACCGGCCTCTATCTGTTTTACCAGGTTGGGTACACTGACAATAGTCCACTGGGGATGGGCCACCTGAAGTTCGCTGACTACTGCTTCCAGGATGCTCATATCTTGCACCTGTAGTCCGAGGCTACCCGACGCCGGTGGGCAATCAGGAGCGGCCAGCTGCCACAGGTATTCCCAATCCTGGGCTTTTAGCCACACCTCATCCTGATCAAAATAGCCTTGTTCTGATAGGAAAGTATCGCCGGCAGGGCTAGGCCAGCTAACGATACGAGTTGGCAACTCATAGTGGCCGGCTACAATGGCCCGTTGTTCAATTGTCTGTTGCGAGTCGTATTGTAGAGATCCGTCGGGTGCTAACCAAATGCGTGGCACACTAAGGTATATTTCACTACCGACTTCCGGTAGGGGGCGCTGAGGATCTTGGCGGCCATTGAGCCAAACGGGGATAGCGTCATCCCGGTCCTGCGGCTGTAGTTTTCCTTCAACATACTGCCATAGCCCGGATTCTTGAGGAACAGCCCGGAGAGAAAGGGCTAGGCGGTCCGTTCCCAGTATTTGACGCCAGCCGGGCATGCGGTAGAGGAAATTAACCTGTTTAATCTGCTCGTGTTGTAATAGTAATTGCTCATCGGTGTCGCTAAAGGGCCCTAGAATGGGATTAGCCGAGGCAAGGAACCCCTCCCGTTCAAGGTGTGGGTAGAGGGTTGTTAGGGTGGAGAAGGGGTCCGACTGTAGGCGATGCAGCTCCAGCTGCTCCGAAGAAGCCGGGTTGCCCATAATGTTGATGGGGTAAACGATAATATCGCCACCTAAGTAGTCACGGTAATTAGCAAAGGCCTGGGCAGGGTATCCCAGGCTAATGGAAAGGCTATTAGTTAGACTAACAGCTGCTAGTACTAAACTGATGAGGGCCAGTAAGCTGCGTCCTAATTGGCGGGTAATATTAATGAAGCCGAGACGAAAGAACAAAGCAGGTCCTCCTTAGCAGGAAGTCTTGATGCAAAGTCTGGCTGCAAGACGTTCCGAGGGAAATTTAATACAACAAGTATTATAACACAAAGCAGGGGTTAGCTGAGTCAAGATTATACGAAATGACAAATTTACTATTATGGAAATATGTTGGGTAGGAAGGCCTGTCCTCATTTTTGTACTGTCTGGCATTTGGCATGAATAAGCTAGACAAAAAGCTAGAGGAGGGGCTGTAGTGAAGTTTCAAGCCTTTGTTGAACAAGTAACCGAAGAAGAAGTTCATCTCCATGTACACGGTTCTAATGTAGTTCTGCCCCGCTGTTGCCTGCCTCCAGAAGTACAAGAGGCGGACATATTGGATGTGGTTATATTCGTCAATGAAAAGGAAACACAGCGGCAGCTAAACCAATTGCGCCGCTTGCTGCGGGCCTGCGGTGCCCATAAGGCCCGCAGTATGCAGGCATAAAGTAGGTCCTGCCCAGGGCGCAACGTGCCTTAGGCAGGACCAATGCTTTTACTCTTAAAACCCTAAACAGGCACCGTCGCCCCGGGGGTCGCTGGCGCCATAGCGCACTTTGGTCCTGGGGTCGATCATAATCAGCTGCACTGCGCCGCCACCGGACCAGGCATCAACCACTTCCAGGTTGTGGCCCAGTTCACGCAGGCGATCTTGAATGGCGTCGGAGAAACGGTTTTCTAGCCGGAGTCGCACCGGATGCTTTAGGCCGGCCGGGTCGGTCCCCGGAATACTGGTCCAACGGGGAGCGTTGACCGCTTCATATACGGACATGCCAAAGTCGAGGCAGTTAACTATTATCTGCATGTTCCACTGGGGCTGTCCATCGCCACCGGGGGTATTACCAACCAAATAGGGTTGACCGTCATAGGTCACCAGATAGGT
>MTKW01001469.1_pt1 | contig 11021 bp, 9 predicted proteins | sample 1042761 | NCBI WGS metagenome assembly MTKW01 (sample SAMN06205366, study PRJNA360243) | anaerobic digester metagenome | biome: Wastewater treatment plant; feature: Anaerobic digester sludge; material: sludge; isolation source: anaerobic digester fed with sludge from wastewater treatment plant ...
CCTACGGAGGTGTATCAGTTTTCGATACGCAAGTGCATTCCTGCTGTTTCTGAGGTTGGGCTTTTGAAGGCGTTAGAGGATGTTTTCCCTGGTACAGATTGGCGTTTTGCTTGTGGGGACGCATGGAAGTGCTTTTTCCATCCTAGGTGGGGTAATTTTGTGGTTACAATCTGCGCGGATGTTCTTACTTCAGGGGAGTGGGAGGATCTTAAGGGTTCTTTGGATCACATTTTTATAGTTGCATGTAATCAGGATATTGATCTTTACGAGCAGGTCACTTGGGCAAAAGGTTATGAGTTATATGCCAATGCGATTACAGTAAATCACGGGATGTATGGGGGAACGACAGTTTGGACTCCCAAGCATGAGTATCGCAAGGAGATTTTCAGGGTCCGTGGTTCGCAGAAGGGACTTGCCATCCCTGTTAGCGTTCCTGTTAAGGATCTTAGACTTGCAAGGGAAGTGCAGTATGAGTGCAAATTGAGGGAAAAGGTGGAGGATTGGAGGAAGCGATTGCGGAAACCAAAGGGGCAAGAGGAAGAGATTGATGTGTGTAAGAGAGTGAAGGATTTTAAGACGCCGCCTCCGAAGGTGAGGCATTAGCGGGACAGAGGATGAGAGAATAGATTATACGGAAAGCCATGAAAAATTAGAGACGTCAAAGTGTAGGGTTTTGTTGAAAGGCAGAAGCATGAGTCAATCTAGATAGTTCATTGATAATAAAATCTGTCTGTGTGTTCGAAGTAATGGGTCGGCGAAGCGAGACTTGCCATAGTTATTCAAGGGTTAGAACATGTGAAGAGAAATTTGGGATATGCAGGGAAAATGGCTTGCGTCAGACTATATGCGGCAAGTGGCACGATGTTATTTTGGAGGAGCACAAAAAAGAGGAGGTTCGAGGTAGAAATCCAAGAACTCAAGAATATCAACGGGAAAAGATCTGTTGAGGTTGAGGTCTCAAAAAACACCGAACTGTTTTCCCGAAGCTAGCTGCAGCAATGAGTTAGAGGAGAAGGGATAACTACCGAGAAATTATGCTAGCCCATCGGGAAGTCGGGAAGCGTCTACTGTGGTTACATCGAGGATTATCTCCTTAAAAAGGTGGTGGACTGGGCGTTCTCCAAAGGTAGATGTGAAACTCTCAAAAGAGATGGAAGATATCAAGTCGTCTCATCCTCTCTGGGGTTAAAGACGAGCCGAATCCTTTTCAAAGTGTCGCCGTAATATGAGTGTAGGCTACAAGAAGATATGTAGGGTCATGAAGGAAAACAACCTAACGATGGGACAAGGCAAAGGGAAGGGAACAAGTGCAGAATGAGGAGGTTTCGAGCCCAGAGTAGAACGCCCTAACGAGTATTCGGGAATAAGATAATGGGCGGGATCTTTTCTTAAGGAGCAGGTCCTTGTAATGGAGGCAAGCTTGCAGCCTAACGTTAAACAACCAGTTCCCTGAGGGGGTATGAGATAACCGACTTAAACTCATAAGCAATCGTAGGTCTCAACCTAAATCTTGCAGTTCGGTGGATGATATGGCAATCTTAGTGATAGAGCAAGTATTCACATCTTGCAGCAATCTCAAAAGGGATGCTGCAAAGGTAATGACGACTGTGGAAGATTTCCTCTAAGTAGGCGAGGTTGGGAATTCCCAGGGGGTCCATCAAAACAATTGCCAGGCAGATCGGGTTCGATTGGCGCGGGCTCTGTCGACAACTGGGCGGCGCCTTCAGTGGACGAACGATATCGGGTTTGAAACTGCATTGTGAAGTATCGTAAAGGCTGTTTGCCTTGGGGTAGGGCAGTGACGTGCTCATTACAAGAATACGAAAGTAGGGGATTATAGTGAACGAGCAATCTGGAGCATGGAAGCGGTGATGCTACTGTCATTGAGTTTAACGATGCTCACGGTTCACATACCTAGGCAAAAGATTTAGATGCTCGTGACAGCGAGATTAATGGACAGGTACCAAACTTATTGTGAGGGACAAATATGATTAATGTAACATATGAAAGGAAATGGCTTAAGAGAAACGAGATATGGTTCTGCGAGGACATGGAAAGTGCAGTAACTAAAAGCGAAGCCGATCTTGTGTTAGTCCACAGAATAGATAGATTGAGCATCGATGATAGATGTAGCAGCGCTATTATAAACAAGCAACACTCTTTGATAACAGATTTGAAAGCGGAGCCAGAGGAACTATTTCAACGGCTTAACAAAAACTACAGGTATGAGATTAATCGAGCCAATAAGGAAGGGGTACAATGTGTTTCTTATCTGTCAAAGGATTTGAGAAGCAATCCAGAGGTGCTGGCGTTGTTCGAAAGGGAGTATAGTGATTTTGTCAGATCAAAAGGAATTGCAAACGCGTACAACAAACCTGCGATGGATCAATATATTGCAAACAGTAATGTCTTGCTTACCAGAGCTTCGAAAGACGGTAAAGTTTATGCACAACATATTTACCTACATGATGAGACCATTGCACGGCTGCTATATTCGGTATCTAATTTCAGGACAGAGGGACTAGATCCTAGCCTCGTGGGGAGAGCTAACAAATATCTGCATTGGTACGATATTCAGTATCTGTGCAAAGAAGGGATTGAGATACTAGATTGGGGGGGCATAAGCAGCATTGAAAATCCCAATGGGGTTGATAGATTCAAGAAGGGGTTCGGGGGGGAAGAGTGTACATATTACAACGTTACTATTGGTAGAAGCATAAGGGGAAGGTTAGCTATCTCAATCATCAAACTAAAGAGGAGCTAGGACATGTATTTGATACGATTAGACGATGCTTCTGAATTTATGGATACTAAAAACTGGGATGAAATGGAGCAATTATTGGATTTCTATAATGTAAAGCCCATAGTAGGCATTATTCCAAATAATCAAGACAAGAATTTAATAAATGCGTATAAGAGAGATGTGGAATTTTGGAGTAAAGCTAGAAGATGGCAGGAGAAAGGTTGGACGATTGCATTACATGGATATAACCATGTTCATATAACTGACAGCGGTGGAATTAACCCTGTTAATTTACGCTCCGAATTTGCCGGCGTTCGGTTAAAAGAGCAAAGGGATAAAATTGCTAATGGGATCAGGATTTTTGAGAAGCATGGTATAAATGCTGAAGTTTTCTTTGCACCGTTCCACACTTTCGATATGAACACGTTAGAAGCACTGAGAATAGAGAGCAATATAAGGGTAATAAGCGATACAATTGCGAGGGATATTTACAGAAGTGGAGAGTTTTACTTTGTACCACAGCAATCTGAGCGTGTTCAGAAATTACCATTCAAAGTAGTAACATTTTGTTGTCACCCTAACACTATGGAAGACAAGCATTTTAAAAGACTCGATCGCTTTATAGAGAAAAACAGAGATAAAGTTGGCAGTTTTGAAGAGTTATCCTTCAAAGACCGCGGACTTGATGTTTATGATAAAGCACTAAGGTGGTCATACTTCCTGTGGAGATCTGTAATGGCCAAACTGAGAGTTGGGTAATCATGCCAGTATACTGAACCTATAAAATGTTGGGCAAGTCAAAGTTTAGCGGTGAGTCTGTCAAGCAATTGTTTGACGGATACCAATTATGAAGATTGGTAGATTTAGCGAGCGGTCTCTGCTGAAATTACTTAAGCCCTGGTCTTGGTGTAGAATGATTGTTACTAATGCCTTCGACGGAATCCTAGATTGGGTTGCTACGCTGGCATTTTTATAGAGTATTCTAATGTAAAGCGCTCTTATAGATTTGATGAAGCAGATGTTGTTGATGATTTAGTTAGTTCTATGTGGAGGAATCAGCTCGCTTGGTTCTACCAGGAAGCAAGGGACGGAGTCAGGGAATAGTTATATACGTATTGCTCGCGTAGTAGGTAGTTTGGAGGAAATGCCATGGGAAAACAGAAAGTTGCACTATTTCTTCCTTCCTTACAAGGTGGGGGAGCAGAGCGAGTGATGATAAACCTTGCCCGAGTATTTTCTGAACAGGGTCTAGAAGTAGATCTGGTTCTCGCTAAGGCGGAAGGTCCGTACCTTTCTCAAGTACCGCCCGAGGTTCGAGTGATTGATTTGCACTCCAACAGGGTGCTACGTAGTCTGCCTGAACTGGTGCGATACTTAAGACGAGAGCGACCGAAAGCCATTTTATCTGCATTGGATCATGCCAACGTTGTAACTATTTGGGCGCGCAAATTGTCGAGGGTACCTTGTCGTGTCGTGGTAAGTGTCCACAGTACTCTTTCCCGTGCTATAGCGCATGATGCTGATTTGCGAAGGCGTCTAATGCCAAACTTGATTGGCATTTTTTATCCTTGGGCTGATGAAATAGTTGTAGTGTCCGGTGGTGTAGCTGATGATCTTACGAAGACAACCGGTCTGCAACGTGAACGCATACAAGTTATCTATAATCCTGTTGTGACCCCAGATGTTTTTGAGAAAGCGAGAGAATCATTGGGGCATCCTTGGTTTGCACCAGGAGAGCCTCCAGTAATCTTGTCTGTGGGTCGGTTGACGAAGGCAAAAGATTATCCCACTCTTATCCGGGCTTTTGCCCGGGTGCGGAGAGAGCACCCGGCACGGCTTATGATTTTAGGAGATGGTGAAGAACGGCCTAAGTTGGAGGCTTTGATACGGGAACTAGATTTAGAAGAGGATGTCTTCCTATCTGGTTTTGTGGATAACCCGTATGCTTATATGGCACGGGCATCAGTGTTTGTGCTTTCTTCAGCCTGGGAAGGTTTGCCTACTGTGCTGATTGAGGCTATGGCTGTAGGGACACCAGTGGTTTCAACAGATTGTCCTAGTGGCCCTGCAGAGATACTGGAGGGCGGGGAATGGGGCCGATTAGTGCCGGTAGGAGATGTAGAGGAAATGGCAGCTGCCATTATTAGCACTCTAAGCGAATCTAACCATCCTGATGTTTCGAAACGAGCTCAGCATTTTGGAGTTGAAGAATCGGTGCAGGCTTATTTAGAGGTGCTACTTGGTGATAATGAGATGACAAATCCATCGCTGGAGTTGAAAGGATAATGATAGGTATCGCTATAGTACTTGGACTAACTTTTTTGCGGTGTGTTTGGCATTTGTTGTGTTTACTGTCTTGTGCGGGACGCACGCCAAGTAGGCTGGAGGTTATAAGGTTTGATTACCTTATCTGAAGCAGAAGTAAAAGAAAGTGAGAATATAGCTAAGGGCTCGAAGAGATATTCAAGTCCGTACTCTGTTGCTTATTTCATAGTTATCTGCCTCATTAGCCTTGTGACAGGTGCTATAGCTACGGCTCGTGGTACAGATTTGCTAGGTATATTTATCGTACTATTAGGTTTTGCTGCCATGGTTCTTTTAGTTCTTAGTATTAAAGATGCCAGGTTGCGTAACTTGATACTCCTGGCGTTTTTGTTGAGGCTGGGGCTAGCTCTTTTTCACGCTTATGTCTTGCCTCTACCCGACAGTGGTGCAGATGCGCTAGGATTTGAGAGACTTGGCTGGGAAACAGCGGACGCATGGCTTAAGAAAGGGGAAGTTCCTAACTTATCCGGTGCTTACCTTTATTCTGCCTGGATTGGGATTTTGTACTTTCTCTTTGGCAGAATTCCCCTCGTAGCCCAGTTTACAAATGTTCTTTTGGGAACTTTTGCTGTCTACTACACCTGGAAGCTGGCGTTTCTGATAACAGATTCGCGTCGTGCGGCATTAATCAGTACTCTTTTGGCTGCTGTTTTTCCGACGCTGAACTTATACTCTGCGATTACTATGCGAGAAAGTTCTATTATCTTTTTCACCGTTACTTCTGTGTATTGTTTTTTTCTATGGTTAGAAAAGGGAAAATTGAGTCAGATGGTTGGAGCGGTAGTACTTCTTCTACCTGCAAGCGCCTTGCATGGAGGCATGGTTTTTATAGAAATTGTATATGTTTTTTTCTTTAGTTTTTATCATCCTAAGGAGAAACGATGGGTAGGTTTTAGTTTGAATAGTTTAATTACTATGTTATTGGTTGTTTTTATCGTGATAGCTTTTGGCGATTTAATAACTAACAAATTCCCGCAAGATATGTCTATGCTTTTATCACCAGGTTATTTAGGGGAGCGCACTGCAATAGCGGCTCGAGACCGAGCAGCTTATTTATCGGATTTGACTCCGACGTCGGTGCTGAGTATGCTCTTACAAACTCCGGTGCGTATGATTTATTTCTTTTACACACCTTTTGTTTGGATGATATCAACAGCAGCTGATATTGTGGGTTTGTTTGATGCTTTGCTCTACATTTTCTTATCGATATACGCATTTAAAGGTCTCGCATATCTTTGGTGCAAAGACAAACTGTTATTTTGGGCTATTGTTTCAATCTTGCTAGTATTTTTGGTGGTGTTTGCCTGGGGAACTTCAAATTACGGAACAGCTATTCGTCACCGCCAAAAAATAGTTTGGTTCTTAACTATACCTGCAGCTATTGGTTTGGCTCGGAGCTCAACTTGGAGGTGGATTTATCCTACGAAAAGCATATGGCCGGAAGAGAACATGAGTAGCAAAGTTAGTGGGACTAACGGTAAAGAATCTCGGAGTTAAGTGAGCTGGCGTGTGCAGTTTGAGAACTCATATAAGGTATGCGGATGATGAACTATTCTTACAACGGTTTGGAGGAGTTTGGGATATGAACGACCCTTCCTTGGTTTTTCTGATTACTGGCCTTGACTATGGCGGGGCTGAGACGCAATTGGTAAACCTGGTGACTAGATTGAAGGAACGAGGATGGGACGTGCGAGTAGTTTCCATGCTTCCACCTCAGACTTTTACCGACGAGCTGGAACAGGCAGGTATTCCTCTTGCCACTCTCAATATGCGCCGAGGAGTGGCAGACCCGCGAGCTGTGTTCAGATTAGTCAAGATGCTGCGTGAGTGGAAACCCTGGATTCTGACCAGTTTTATGTTTCACGCGAATTTGTTGGGGCGTATCGCTGGGCGCTTGGCTGGTGTTCCTATCAACATATCCTCCGTTAGAACTGAGAATATGGGCGGAGCATTGCGTGAACGGGTAATGCGATTGACGGATTGGATGGGAGACATTACTATTACTAACTGCAGAATAGTTGCCGATAGTCTGACAAAACAAGGAGTGGTTCCTGCGGAAAGAGTCTGTGTTATTCCTAATGGTCTTGTGCTCGACAAGTTTGTTGTTACTAATTCAAATAAGCAGGAGGTTCGCAGAGATCTAGGTGTCGCAGAAGAAGACTTTCTTTGGCTAGCGGTGGGGCGCTTAGAAGAACCCAAAGATTACCCTAACCTTCTTCAGGCTTTTAGGATTGTTGTAAACAAATATGAAGCCCAGTTGTATGTGGCAGGTCAGGGTTCCTTGACGGAAGATTTGGAACGGCAAGCTATAAAGTTGGGTATTTCCGACCGTGTTGTTTTTTTGGGCCTGCGTCGCGACATTCCGCAACTTTTAGAAGCTGCAGATGGATTCGTTTTATCCTCTGCGTGGGAAGGATTGCCAAATACTGTTATGGAGGCTATGGCTGCTGCTAAACCTGTGGTAGCTACGAACGTGGGCGGTGTACCAGAACTTGTTCAAGACGGCAAAACCGGCTACATCGTTCCCCCGCGTAATCCAGAAGCTTTGGCCTTGGCGATGGAGAAAATGATGGCTCTTTCCCATGAAGAGCGCAGCGAAATGGGCAAAGCTGGTAGGGCGCATATCGAAGCCAATTACAGCCTCGAGCGAGTCGTAGATCAGTGGGAAGAGCTTTACAAGGAACTTCTGCAGAAAAAGGGGTTGGGGGATCGATAACCTGCCCTCAATAGTAAACTGGTTACCGAGTTAGTAGAAACTGTATACTTTATATTGGAGGTAAGAACAGACAATGGGTCAAAACCCGATACTGGTCACTGGCTGCGCAGGGTTTATCGGTTTTCACTTATCTATGCGATTGTTAAACGAAGGATATCAAGTTGTCGGATTGGACAACTTGAATGATTACTACGATGTATCACTTAAGCGATCGCGCCTTTCATTGCTTGACAAAGAGGCAGGGTTTTGTTTTGTTTATGCTTCTTTGGAGGATAAAGAAGCTGTCGAAGGTGTATTTCAGGAGAACTCTTTTGATGTAGTCATCCATCTGGCTGCACAGGCAGGTGTTCGCTACAGCATAGAAAACCCTCATGTTTATATAGATTCAAATATCGTTGGCTTTTTGAACATATTGGAAGGTTGCAGACATTATGCGGTAGGGCATCTGATTTTTGCGTCTTCAAGTTCGGTTTACGGGGCAAATAGAAAGCTGCCTTTTTCCGTTCATGATAACGTTGATCACCCGTTGAGCTTGTACGCCGCTACGAAGAAATCTAATGAATTGATGGCCCATACATACAGTCATCTTTATGGTATCCCTACTACTGGAGTACGCTTTTTTACGGTGTACGGACCATGGGGTAGACCTGACATGGCTTTGTTTATTTTCACCAAGGCTATTTTAGCCGGGGAACCCATAAAGGTGTTTAACTATGGCAATATGAAGAGGGACTTTACCTACATAGACGATGTGGTTGAGGGCGTAGTTCGTTTGATCAATAAGAAGCCTGAGCCAAATCCAGAATGGGATGATACTAACCCTGATCCAGGAACGAGCTTTGCACCTTACAAAATATATAATATAGGTAATAATCAGCCTGTGGAACTAATGTACTTTATATCGGTCTTGGAGAAACATTTAGGCAGGGAAGCTAAGAAGGAGTTTCTGCCAATGCAGCCTGGAGATGTTCCAGAAACTTATGCAGATGTGGACGACCTCATGCGTGATGTGGGATTTAAGCCTTCCACCCCAATTGAGGTAGGAATTGAACGCTTTGTAGAATGGTACAAAGATTACTATGGGGTGAGGTAGATGGAATATAAAATAGGTGTTATTGGGCTGGGTTATGTGGGGTTGCCTTTGGCTGTTGCTTTTGCCGAAAAGTTTCCTGTTGTCGGGTTTGATATTAACCCAGAGAGGGTGGAATCCTTAAAACAGGGCATCGATAAAACCGGCGAGGTCAGTGCCGAGGAACTACGCAAAGTCGAGATGGAGTACACTTTTGATGAGGCTTTGCTTGAGGGCTGCAACTTCTTCATCGTTACTGTTCCCACTCCGATTGATGTAACGAATCGTCCTGACTTGTCTTTTCTGATAAAAGCATCGAAGACCGTTGGCCGAAGGATAAAAAATGGTGCGATAGTCGTCTACGAATCAACGGTATATCCAGGTGCTACGGAGGAAGTATGCGTGCCTGTCATCGAAAAGACATCGGGCTTGAAATGTGGGGACGGTTTCTTCGTAGGGTATTCTCCCGAACGGATAAACCCAGGTGACAAAGAGCATACCTTTAAGAAGATAAAAAAGGTAGTTTCAGGACAGAATGAAGAAGTGTTATCGGTCATAGCAGATGTCTACGGTTCGGTTGTAGAGGCTGGAATCCATATGACATCGTCAATAAAGGTGGCTGAGGCAGCCAAGGTGATTGAAAACACACAGCGTGACCTCAACATTGCTTTAATGAACGAACTGGCAATTATATTCGACAAGGTCGGGATAGATACAAATGAGGTTTTGGAAGCTGCAGGGACAAAATGGAATTTCTTGCCCTTCAAACCTGGCTTAGTCGGTGGTCATTGCATCGGAGTAGACCCTTATTATCTTACTTATAAAGCACAAATCACAGGTTATCATCCTGAGGTTATACTTGCAGGCAGGCGCATTAACGACAAAATGGGTCAATATGTGGCAACCTCTATTGTGAAACAAATGATATTGAAGGGGATCACAATACAGGGCTCTGTTGTTACAGTAGCAGGTATTACCTTTAAAGAAAATGTGCCCGACATACGAAATTCAAAGGTTATCGACATCGTTCGCGAACTTGAGGATTTTGGGATCGATGTCCAAGTGATAGATCCGTTAGCTAACCCAAACGATGTCGAAAAAGCATACGGATTGAGGGTTTGTCATGATGATGAGATTGTCCCTGCCGACGGGGTTGTATTTGCCGTTGCGCACCGAGTGTATGTTGATCGGGGTTGGGACTTTGTGATGTCCCTCTTGCGAGACGATGGTGGCGTGGTTGCAGACGTCAAGGGTGTGCTAGACAGGTCTAGCGTGCCAGATGGCGTTTATCTTTGGAGGTTGTAATCTTAAAAGGAGACTAAGGACGTGGCTAAAATCGCAATAGTGTCACATTACTCACCATCACTCATTAATTTTCGCGGTGATTTAATAAGGGCAATGGTTTATTTGGGGCATGAAGTGATTTGCCTCGGGCCCGAAGCAGGTTTTGAGCAACCCTTGCAGGAGTTGGGCGCTAGCTATCGACAAATCTTACTTAATAGGACTGGACTAAACCCATTTCAGGATCTTGGAACCTTGTTTTCTTTGAAACAAGCGTTCGAGGAAGTAGAACCTGATATGGTGTTTTCCTATACCGTTAAACCCATTGTCTATGGTTCAATTGCGGCGCACTTGGCTGGTATTCAGCGGATATATGGGATGATTACAGGTCTGGGCTACGTGTTTATCGGGGAGACATTTAAGCAGAAGATTCTAACACAAATGGTCGCTTCCTTGTATAAGTGGGCGCTAAGGTACAATCAAGTTGTGTTTTTTCAGAACCCTGACGACTTGCATTTGTTTGTTGATAAGGGCATCGTGCCCAAAACGGTGAAACCGGTATTAGTCAATGGTTCAGGTGTCAATATAGAAAAGTTTGTTCTTGCACCGCCCAAACTCTCACCAGTAACCTTTTTGTTGATGGCAAGGCTTATCAAAGATAAAGGTATATTGGAATACGTCGAGGCAGCGCGATTACTAAAACAAAAATACCCTATGGTGAAGTTTCAACTCCTAGGGCGATTGGACACAAACCCTACAGCGGTAACCCAGGAACAGTTAGATCAGTGGGAAGAAGAAGGAATTATTGAGTATCTGGGAAAAACGGATGACGTTAGACCATTTGTAGCAAATGCCAGCGTATACGTATTGCCATCTTATCGTGAAGG
>MTKW01086013.1_pt1 | contig 11020 bp, 6 predicted proteins | sample 1042761 | NCBI WGS metagenome assembly MTKW01 (sample SAMN06205366, study PRJNA360243) | anaerobic digester metagenome | biome: Wastewater treatment plant; feature: Anaerobic digester sludge; material: sludge; isolation source: anaerobic digester fed with sludge from wastewater treatment plant ...
CACTATAACCTCATCGCCGGGCCCTATTCCAAGACCCGCAAGTGCCGCGTGCAGAGCCGAAGTTCCGTTAGATGTGGATATGCCGAATTTTGCGCCATTCCATGCCGCGAACGCTGCCTCGAACTGCATACCTAGTTCGCCTGTCCAGTAATTTACTTTGCCCGTCCTGAGCGGTTCCAGCGCTGCCTGTATTGTTTCTTCGGCAAACCACGGCCAGGGTGGGAACTGCTCCGTGTTGACCGGTATGCCTCCATTAATCGCCAGTTCTGCTGCCATCATATCTCCTCCGTTTGCCAATAGACCCTGCAACTATTATATTAATACGCATTAATGGAAAGCAAGAAGGTCAACAGGTTTATTGAATATAAATGATAATATACCTACTGTTGTGGGAGGGGGCTTATAGTGAGGGAATTGGGATTTGGTATTATTGGGGCGGGCGCGATATGTCCATTACATATCTCGGCAATACAGAACTGCCCGGGCGCCCGGCTGGTCGCGATTGCGGATGTGTCTGATGAGAGGGCGAAGAAAGTTGGCGAAGAACACAACATTGTCTGGTATACGGACCACCGGCAGATGCTGCAGAATGCGGATGTGGATGTTGTGTGCGTGTGTACCCCAAGCGGGCTGCGACAGCCCATCTGCATCGATGTTGCGCAGGCCGGCAAGCACATGATCGCGGAAAAGCCGCTTGAGGTGACCCTTGAGAAGGTGGACTCCATAATCGAGGCCTGCGACCGCAACAACGTGAAGCTCTGCGTCATTTCTCAGTTGCGTTTCCTCCCGGGTGTGCTTGCGCTTAAAAAGGCGGTGGATGAGGGGCGCCTGGGCAGGCTGGTGATGGGCGATGCATACATCAAATGGCATCGTTCTCAGGATTATTACGATGGCGACTCCTGGCGCGGCACGTGGGAACTCGACGGCGGCGGCGCACTGATGAACCAGGGCATACACTATGTCGATCTGCTGTCGTGGATGATGGGCCCGGTGAAAACGATATTTGCCCAGGTTGATACCCTCGTTCGCGAGCGTATAGAAGTGGAGGATACCGCCGCCGGCTGCCTGCGTTTTGAAAGCGGCGCGCTCGGCACAATTGAAGCCTGCACGTCTGCGTATAAAGGGGTGCCGGCGCGGTTGGAAATTCGAGGAGACCGTGGAACGGTTGTCATAGAGAGCGGCAACGTTGTGCAGTGGGAAGTTGAGGGCGAAGAGGGTTACCAGCCGGAAACGGTGGATCTTGGCAGCGGCGCGACCAATCCGATGGCAATCAAGTCTATCGGCCATCAAGCACAGATCAACGACATGGTGCAGGCGATAAATGAAGACAGGCAGCCTCTGGTCAACGGCCGCGAGGCCCGCAAGGCTATCGAAATCATCACCGCCTTCTATCGCTCCGCGCAGTCGAATGCGGTAATCGCCCTGCCGATTTAGGGGGATGTTACTTATCAGCTAACAGTTCTCGGTCGTCAGTAGTTGATGCCTCCAGGCCTCCCTACTTGGGGGCGCGCTCACGTCAGCATGGTTCTCCTCCAGGTGAGACACCTGGACGAACCTAGGGAGGTCCCTCAACCCTAGACTCTCAACCCTCAACCTGAACTGATGACTGACGGCTGACGCCTCATGATAAAAAAGCCCCCGCGAGATAAAATCCCGCGGGGGCCTGTTGCTTCTATTTGGAGCTACCTATTCTTCTGGTTCTTCCTCGTCTTCGTCAAGCTCCTCGTCTTCAAGCTCTTCATCGAGCTCATCTTCATCGAGTTCTTCATCGGCAAGGTCCACCAGGTCCTTGCTCTTCTTGGCCGGCCTGGGCTGGGCCTTTGAATCCTCGGGAGCCTCGGCCTTCGGCACTCTTGCAAGGCTGCTGATCATATCGCCGGAGTCGAGATTGATTAATTTTACTCCCTGAGTGCTGCGGCCGCAGGAGCGAATCTCCTTGACCTGAATCTTGAGCATAATACCGTGCACGGTGATGATCACAATCTTATCTGTGTCATCCACCACCGCTGTCTCCACGATCTTTCCGGTCTTGTCGCTCAGGTTCATCGTCTTGATACCCTTGCCGCCGCGGCTCTGCCTGCGATAGCTGTCCAGAGAGGTCCGCTTGCCATAACCCTTCTCAGTCGCCACCAGCAGTTCCGCATCGGACCGCGCCAGGGTCATCCCGACCACACGGTCATCGCCGGCCAGCTTGATTCCGCGGACACCGCCCGCAGCGCGCCCGGCACTGCGCAGGTCATCTTCATGGAACCTTATCGACATTCCCTTGGCCGTGACCAGTATCACTTCATCATTGCCACTGGAAATAGCCACCCAACGAAGCGAGTCGCCTTCTTCTATGTCGAAAGCTCTCAGACCGTTGGAACGGAGATTGTGGAACATGGCCAGGTCGGTCTTCTTGACCTCGCCCAACTCCGTGGCCATTACCATATAACCTTCCTGCTGCATATTCCTAACAGGGACCACCGCGGTAATGCGGTCGCCGGGCTCTATGGAGATCAGGTTTATGATCGCCGTGCCCATCGCCTGCCGAGTGGTCTGCGGTATCTCATAGGCCTTCAGCCTGTAGACTCGGCCCCTGTCCGTGAAGAACAGCACGTAATGATGGGTGGTGGCCACAAACAGGTGTTGTACTTTATCTTCTTCTTTGGCCGTCGCGCCTATCACGCCTCGACCGCCGCGCCTCTGCGAACGGTAGGTGTCTATCGGCACGCGCTTGATGTAGCCGTCACGAGTGATGGTGATTATGGTCACCTCTTCGGGGATCATATCTTCCTCACCGATCTCGTCGGCTTCCACCGGCACAATGCGTGTGCGGCGCTCGTCGCCATACTTGTCCTTGAGATATTTCAGGTCGCTCTTGACCACGCCCAGAATCTTGATCGGATCGGAGAGCAGGTCCTCCATAGCGGCTATGCGCTTCAACAGGTCCTTGTATTCCTCTTCGATCTTCTCCCGCTCCAATGCGGTGAGCTGTCTCAACTGCATGTTCAAGATAGCTTCCGCCTGAAGCTGCGAGAGCGTAAACCGCTCCATCATGATGTTCCGCGCGGCCTCGGCGTTGGGCGAATTGCGGATAATCTGGATGATTTCATCCAGGAAATCGATGGCTACCCGCAAGCCTTCGACAATGTGTGCGCGATGCAGAGCGCGGGCCAGGTCATATTTTGTCCTTCGGACAATGATCTCCACCCGGTGGTCGATATACTGCTGCATCACTTCGCGCAGCGTCAAAACTCGCGGTACTCCGTCCACCAGCGCAAGCATAATAACGCCGAAGGTCTTTCTCAGTTCCGTGTGCTTGAGCAGGTAGTTGAGTACCTTGCGCGGGTGCGCGTCTCTGCGCAGTTCCACCTGCAGCCTGATACCGTTGCGGTCCGAGTAGTCCGGAACGTCCACGATGCCATCGACCTTACGCTCGCGCGCAAGCTGGGCGATCTTCTGCTGCAGGTTGGCCTTATTCACCTGGTAGGGGATTTCGGTTATCACGATCGCTGACTTGCCGTTGTCGAGCTGTTCTATGGTGGTCTCGGCCTGCATCACTATCTGGCCGCGGCCTGTTTCGTAGGCGGAGCGAATGCCTTTTGTGCCCAAAATCAGTCCAGCGGTCGGGAAGTCCGGGCCCTTGATAAATCGCATCAGCTCGTCGACCGTCGCGTCCGGATGGTCTATAAGGTAAGACAGCCCGTCGCACAACTCAGACAGGTTGTGCGGCGGCATCTTTGTCGCCATACCGACCGCGATTCCCTCAATGCCGTTTGCCAGCAGAGGGGGGAACTTACCCGGAAGAACGCGCGGTTCCAGGCGGGTCTGGTCGTAGTTGTCGTCCCAATCGACCGTGTCCTTGTCCAGGTCTTCCAGCATCTCCATCGCAAACGGCGACATTCTCATTTCGGTATATCGCATAGCGGCGGGCGGGTCGCCGTCAATGGAACCGAAGTTCCCCTGACCGTCGATAAGCGGATAGCGCAGGTTGAAGTCCTGGGCCATGCGGTACATGGTCGGATAGATGACCTGCTCGCCGTGTGGGTGATAGTTGGCGGTGGTGTCGCCTGCGATCTTTGCGGATTTTCTATGCTGGGCCGAAGGTCCCAGATGGAGGTCGTTCATTGCAACCAGGACGCGTCTCTGAGCGGGCTTGAGCCCATCTCTAACGTCCGGAAGAGCGCGAGCCGTAATCGCGCTCATCGCATATTCCATGTAAGACTTACGCAGTTCGTCTTCGATATTTACGGGGATTACTTCCCTGCCAATTATGCTCAAATCCAGGGTCCTCTTTGTGGAAATTCTCTACCTTATTATACTAAATACCTCTCCACAGAGCAAGCCGACAGGCTTTAAGTTCAGGCTTTAAGTTCAGCATTTTGAGAAACAACAGGAGATTGTGATGAGGAACTGCGAACCAGGCCCTTGCCATCAGTAGACCCGGACAGCAGTGTTTATATTCTTCGCTATGAGTTAAGCACAGTACCACCCGCCACGAGGACTTCCTCCCGTCGCCACAGAACATATTCTCTGCCGGTTCTGCAAGTCTGCGATGTCACGAAGCATGGGCGTGGGATTTTGCCGGAGCAAAGGCACGGGTGTGTCGCCTTTGGGGTGCTATGGGCCGGGTAGATCTGTTCTCCCGAAATATCTTGCCTGGAGACAGCAGAAACCGGACCATATAGTGTTGCTTCGGTCACAAGTGGCATCTCCGCACCTTGTAATGCTTTGCAATCCCGGTGCCGAAGCCACCGGATTATAATATCAGTCTGAACGACTGGAAAAAGCTACGCAAAGGAGAGCTAGAGTGATCAAAATCTTATTATCATGCGCGGCGCTGCTGGCGGCTGCGCAACTTTGCGGAGGAGCGCAAATGGATCTTGAGGGAGTTTTTTCCGTCCGTGACTACGGGGCCAAAATCGATGGTGTGACCGATGACACGTCCGCCATCCAATCAGCCATGGATGCAGCCGCTAAGACGGGAGGAAGAGTCTATCTTCCACCGGGCAAGTATATGGTCAAGGGTACGTTCAAGGTCCCAGCCGGAGTCCACGTTGTGGGAGCCGCTATGGCCCCGCAATACAGCGACCCACTTGTTGGAACTGTAATCCTGGCCACCGCAGGCCGCGATAAGGAAGACGGCCCGGCCCTGTTCGAGATGACAAGCTGCACCTCGGTCAGCGGTCTGACTATTTACTATCCCGAGCAGAAGCCGGATGATATTCACCCATACCCCTGGACTTTCCGGCTGATCGGCAACGACAATACCGTCGAGAACGTCACGCTGATAAATTCCTACAACGGCATTCGTACCGGCCCGGAAAACAACGTCCGGCATCGCATCCGCAGCGTCTACGGCTGCGTGCTGCGGCGCTGCATATTCATCGACTCGTGTACCGACATAGGCCGCATAGACAACGTCCAGTTCCACGGCCACTGGTGGTGGGCGGGTTCAGTCGGCGGCAATGCCGAACTGGTCAACAAGTATATGATCGAAAACTGCGAAGCGTTCATCTTCGCCCGCACGGATTGGGAGTACGTCACCAATACGTTCGTCTTTCCCGTCAATATCGGCTACAGGTTCATTGCCACGGAGCATGGTGCGTGCAACGGCCAGTTCAGCGGAATCGGGGCGGACTACGCGCAAAGATGCATTGTTGTGGACGCGATTCAGCCGATGGGGCTTCTCATTACCAACGGCCAGTTCGTGGCGTTTGCGGGGGATAATCCGATCGAGATAGAAATATCCAAGACCTGTACGGGCTCCATCCGGTTGGAAAACTGCGCGTTCTGGGGACCGGCTGTGCAAAATATCGTATGCCACGGCCAGGGATTTCTTTCCGTATCTAACTGCTACATGAGCAGTGGGCGGCAGTCATCCGATCCCAAACCGCTCATCGAGGCTGATGGCGGAAAGCTGCAGGTGCGGGGATGCACTTTTGCGACAGGTGAGCCATCGATCGCTCTTCGTTCCGGTCTCAAGCACGCCATCGTAAGCGAGAGCAACGGCGCGAACGGTGTGCAGATCACCAATGAGATCGGAGATGCGGCGATTATTTCCAATAACGAGTTTCGCAAGTAAGGCGGCGGTATCAGCGTCTCGGACCTGAGAGGATTGCACGGGCCCGAGACGCTGTGCGTCCGCTCATAATTTACCTACCTGCGACGTCTGGCGGCAACTGCCACAAGCGACATCAGTCCGCCCGCCAGCACTGCGGCAGTGGCGGGTTCAGGAACTGTCGATACAGTGCCATAACCGACCGGCGTTGCTCCAGTATCGGAGTTGTCAAACATGACCGCGTAGGTCTGGCGGGTTGGGGCGGCGCTCAAGATAGCCCTGAATCCGCTCAGGGATTTACCTGACCTCAAGTTTACTGAATTGCACATCCAGGTAACCGAGTGAGGTTGACTGGTGTGGTCCGCGGTCCACCCGGACGGGCAAGTTGCGTCCAGTATTTCCACGCCCTCATCGACCTCCACGGACAGCAGCCAGAGCGTATACTTCTGATCGGTACTGGTGTTGGTCACGGTGTAGTTCCACGCCAGACCACTTTCTTGTACTCCCGAAACTTGTGCTCCCCAAGGCTCGGCCTCTATTACCCAGCCCCAGGCAGTCCCTTGCATCAGCAGAATGCTGATCACGATCGCTGCCAGCGAAAACGCACGCATTGTGCCATCCTCCTTGAACTTGTGCGCTGGTTGTAGATGTGAGGTATTCACATCCGCTGGGCGCTGGCTCATCAATAAGCGAACGTGGCTGTCAAAATAATAAACCCATCACCAGTAATGCTGTGCAAGATACGTGCCATATTGCCGGTCTTGTTGAGTATCGCATCGCAAAATATGGCGCAATATCGAAGATAAGGCTCAGCTAGATAATAATGTTCAGGAAACGGTCGATTGTTGGGTTAAGATAGCGAGCGGGCGGGTATATTTTCTCCCGACTGGCAGGCAGGCTCATACGTCCGCACGTTATGCAAGGAGGCTGTGAAGCGAATGTTGGCCAAACCGCTTCGTTATCTGCATATACTTTCCCTTTATACAATCGCGCTTATTGGCAGCGTATTATGCACTTGTGCTGCTTTGGCCCAAGGCGGTGAAGGCGTGCTTCGTCCGTATGTTGTCGGACCTGAAACGCCTGTGTGCCCGATGTTCGGACCAGCGCCCGGCAATCAGCACTCAGTGGAACTGGCATCCAGTCCCCACGGCTGTTTGGCCGTCTGGCAGGACTACCGCGGTTCCAATGGCTCCGACATCTTCGCGGCCAGGATCGCTCTCGACGGAACAGTCCTCGATCCCTCCGGAATAGCTGTGTGCGCAGCACCAACCGACCAGACCGACCCCTGCGTCGCTTGGAACGGACAGGAATACCTTGTGGTGTGGGCGGACCGGCGTGGCGGGCGACATATCTATGCGGCCAGGGTGCGTCCCGACGGGGAAGTCATAGACAAGAACGGTTTGCTTATTTCAGGGACCAGGGGTGAGCAGGCGTCACCGCGCGTTGCCAGCGATGGGAGCGGATGGGTTGTAGTATGGCAGGACTTGCGCAGCAGTTCGTACGATATATATGGCTGTAAATTCAATCAGGACGGCGTAATTAGCAAGGTTTATGGGATATCGACAAGGCTCGATAATGAAGAGACGCCGGACATTGCCTGGGGTGGAAGTAGTTATATCGCTGTCTGGCGCGACTTTCGAAATGGGGCCGACAATCCGGACATCTACGGCTGTCGTATTGGCAGGAATGGAGTGCGGCTTGGGGGCGATATTTTAATATCGTGTGATTCGACGGGGGCCTCGGGCTATCCGGGTGAGCAAAAGAATCCTAGGATTTGTTCCATTGGATCAGGCTGCATGGTGATATGGGAAGACTACAGGAACAACGCCGAGGAAAGCGACCTTTACGGGGCCCGCGTCACTTCGGCCGGAGTTGTTCAAGACCGCAATGGTATTGCAATATGCAAGCAAGCCGATGACCAGGAACTGTCTTGCGTGGAATGCAACGGAAACCGGATACTGGTCGTGTGGCGGAACCGCTCCAACCGCACCGTCAAGGCCGCAAGGTTGGACATGTCCGGCTACTTGCTCGATTCCAATCCGATCGCGGTCTCCAGTGGCCTGTCCGGTGGGCGAACGGCCATTTGTTGTTTCGGCAGTGCATTCCTGGTGGGGTGGAGCACGCTTAGCCTGGGTGATACTAATGTGGTTATGGCCACGGTTTCCCCCGGTGGAGCCGTGACCAACTCGGCCGGCGCAACTGTGTCGTTGGCCCAATACCGCCAGATCGACCACAGCGTTGTTGACAGCGGAAACTGCTATGTGGTTGCCTGGTCTCAGCTTATCGATGGGCGATACAACATCCTTGTCGCAAAGGTCGGCTACGATGGTTCCATCCTGACACCTGAACCCGTGAGAATTACCCCCGGTTTTTATGCGGACGCTACGCAGCCGGCCATTGCCTGGAATGGTTCGCGCTATCTTGTAGTGTGGCGGGACAGTGGGAGCTTTGCCGCCACCGATTGGGACATCCGCGGATGTTTGCTCGATTCCGGGCTGAATGTCCTGAGCCAGACGCCGCTCAATATATGCCAGGCGGTGCAATCGCAAGCACGACCTTGCGTCGCGTCCAACGGCAGCAACTTTTTCGCGGCTTGGGAGGACTCCCGCGCGGCCATTGCTCCCTATTATTATAACGATATCTACGGCGCGATGATCAGCTCCACTGGGGCGGTGACCCCGTGCAGCACGACGGTGGGTCCCGGGGCGGGCAACCAGTGCCTCCCGCGCGCGGCTTCGGATGGCAGTGCGTATTACGTGGTGTGGGAGGATTACCGCAATGGCTATCCTCTTGTATATGGAACCAAAGTGATGTCCAACGGGCAGGTGCTGACTTCACAACCGATGCCCGCTACTTCCTACAGTCAGACCTGCCCGGACATTTGCTTTGGCGGCGGCAACTATTTCGTGGTCTGGGATGATTATTATGCCATTACAGGTTGCCGAATAAATACCGCCGGCGCCATACAAGATCTCGGCGGCATCAGCATTGATTCAGGGACCAGAGATAAATCGTCTCCTTCGGTGTGTTGGGACGGTACGGTATATCACGTTGCGTGGGAAGACTACAGGTCAAGTTATGCGGAAAATTCTGATATCTACCACTGCATAGTAACGTCTGATGGCTCTGTAGATTCGGGCAGCAAGATGCCTCTAATATCGGACTTATATCCGCAGCGCAAACCTCGCTTGTTTGGCAAGAACTCCGAGGGGATGCTGTTTTACTCCAACTACATCAATTATGGGGATTGCATTGTGGCTGCGCACCTGTCACAGCAGGATGGGTTGCAGGTGGAAAGAATTGCGGAGCTTAAGTCCGTGCCCGTGGGGTCGGTGGTGAGCCTGGAGAACAAGGTTGTGACGGCGGTGTTTCCGGACTGTTTCTACATTCAAGATGCTGACCGCTCGAGCGGTATCAAGATCGTGAGTGCTGGAAGCGTGCAAGTGGACGACATGGTCGATATCTCCGGGGCAATTGCGAGTGCGGATGGCGAACGCTATATCAATGCCTGGAATGTCGCCATAATGGGACAGGCGGACGAGCCTCCCGTGCCTCTGGGCATAAGGTCCGATTGTCTTGGTGGCGCGGCGCTCAATAGTTATACTCCCGGTATCACGGGGGCGTTTGGGCCGCATAACATCGGGCTGCTGGTGCAGACGTGGGGGAAGGTTGTTGAGCGCGGCAGCGGATGGTTTGTGATAGAGAACCGACCACCCATTCGTGTGAAGGTGAGATGTGAGACGATGGTCTCGCCGGCGGTTGGCGATTTTGTCAGCGTGACCGGTATAAGCAGTTGCGATGTGGTGGAAGGAGCGACTGTAAGGGTGTTAAGAGCAAGGAGCTCAAGCGAGATCAGAAAGATCAAGTGAGCGACCAGCTAATTCGGAGCAGCATCAGTGGTCGGGGCTAACTACCAATCGCCCCGGCCATTGTTGCTTAATGGCCTGTTCTTCCATTTGCTCGTTTCTTTGTTATTGGATGGCAAATGGGGGGAATTTGAGGCCGTTGCACTATTGAGTTCGTCCTGGCAAAATATCTCCACAACCCCTTGACTTAAGCGCTTAAGTATGCTAAATTCCGGGCAGAATGACCATAGGGGCATCCATACAGGGTGGTGGAGATCGATGCTGCGCAAGAAGTCCGGGTTTACGCTTATTGAGCTGCTGGTCGTTATTGCGGTAATAGCAATACTGGCTGCGATATTGTTTCCGGTCTTTGCTAACGCCAGGGAGCGGGCCAGACAGGCGAAGTGCCTTAATAACCTCAAGCAGATCGGGCTGGCATTTCAACGCTATACTGATGATTTTAGCGGCAGGCTGCCCAGTGCCGGCGTGCACGAATGGTATGACGCTGGCAACCGCGACTGGTGCGGCACCCAGAATGTGGGCGGGCCGATGTATGTGGAGAGAGGGTCGCTGTGGCCCTATTTGAGATCGCGCGAAGTCTATCTGTGCCCCACGGATAAGGGACTTCCCGCGACATCTGTAAGTATCCCCAAAAATCTGTGGCCGGTGTTCAATGTCGACCAGACAGAGCATCCGCGCGGTTATCCGCTGTCTTATGCGATGAATTGCGACCTGCACTACAAGAACGTCCAGGCGGAGTCACGAATCAATCTCACAAAGCTCCTGCTGCTGATACAGGAAAAGCGAACCACCATCAATGATGGGCTGTTTATGTGGAAACTGCCGGGTAACCGGCTCAACACGCACGATATTCCCGACCATATCCACTATGACGGCACTACTGAACTCTTCTGTGATGGGCACGTGAAGTGGGCCAGCGAATCGGAACTGCACCAGCAGTTGGAAAACGGCGAGTGGAGCCTGGACGGCTGGAAACCAGGACCTCATTAAGCAACTTTAAGTCGATGGTCGTTGGTCGATAGTCTGTACCACCCGTACTGACGCTACCTCGTCACCCTGAACTTGATTCAGGGTCCAGGAAGCGCTGCAGTGAGAACAATCGACCAGTTGA
>MTKW01001973.1_pt1 | contig 11015 bp, 9 predicted proteins | sample 1042761 | NCBI WGS metagenome assembly MTKW01 (sample SAMN06205366, study PRJNA360243) | anaerobic digester metagenome | biome: Wastewater treatment plant; feature: Anaerobic digester sludge; material: sludge; isolation source: anaerobic digester fed with sludge from wastewater treatment plant ...
CGGTAATATCTTCCCCCTCCAGCAGGATCCTCCCGGAAGTAGGGGCATAAATACCCATAATAATCCGGGCCAGCGAGCTTTTGCCTCCGCCGTTAGGCCCGGTCAGGGCGTACATCCGGCCAAACTTAAGCTGTAAATTTATATCTTTCAGGATTTCATCCTTCCCGTTCTGGCCGCTTGCCGGGGCATATGTAATATTTTCCAGTACCAGCATCCTTGACCCCTTCTTTCCATAAGGATAATAATCTAGTTTGCTAAATAAAGCTTACCGTAAACCCCGGTCTGTTTTCAAGTATAATTACGTTACTAAATTCCACAAACTCAAGCCAAATCCTGTTTGGCGCTTTCCGGGGGCCCGGCTGTTCAAATATAATCGTTAAAGAAACGGCCATAAAATAGCGATATCGTCGAAGACTTGCTATATTATAATAAAAGTGCTAATATTGTACTATAGTTATAATATATATTATCTTAACAGAAGGGGGGCAAGTTTCTCTTAGGGTTTTATTCTAAAGCAATAAAGTATAAAGAAAGAAAGGGTGGTGGAACTGGGTAATGGATGAGATAGAAGTTGTAATTCATATGACGTGGCTGGACTGGTTGATCGTCGTGGCTTACCTTGGCGGGATGCTGGCCATAGGTTTTTATTTTTCCCGCAAGACGAAGAACTTCGAAGATTATTTTCTTGCTTCGAAAGGAATAACCATGCCACTGTTGATCGGCACTCTGGTCTCCACCTTTTACGGCCTGGACACCCTGTTTGGAACATCCGAAATAGGTTACATGGAGGGGGTGGCAGGCTTTTTTGCTTATGCCCTGCCTTATACCGCCATGTATCTGGTAGTGGCATTTTTAGCTCCCAAGTTCAGGGAGTTTGAAAAGAACACCTTCTCTGATATTATCGGGGATCATTACGGCAACTTCGCCCGCACCATGTCTGCCTGCTGTTCCTTCTTTTACTCTATTAATACCATGGAAATAATGGGAATGGGATTTATATTCTCACTTATTTTCAAAATCCCCTTTGCTTTGGCGGTGGTAATTGCCACTGTCATCGTGGTGGTATACACCTACAGCGGAGGGTTATGGGCGGTGGCTACCACCGATATGTTCCAGTTTGTAATTATGGCGGTTACCTTAGGCATCGCCCTGATCCTGGTTTGGGTGGACGTGGGAGGATTTGCGGGGGTTCATACCGGGCTTACCGCTTACCTGGGGGAAGATCCCTGGTATATGTTCCATCCCCTGGGTGGCTACCTGTCACTGGGAATTATTATCGCCTACGCCCTCACCTCCCTGGCAGTACTTTGTGAACCGGCGTTCTTGCAACGGATCTTTGCCTCCAGAACTCCCCATGAGGCCCGCAACGCTTTATTAATCGGTACCCCGATCTGGACCGCCTACGAAATCGGCTGCTGCATGTTGGGTATTGCCGCCGCCGCGGCGGTAGGCCTGGGTATGATGGGCGAGCCCCATCCCAACGAAGCTTTGCTGGCAGTAGTTTGCAAGTATATACCGGCCGGTTTTACCGGTCTGTTTTTAGGGGGGGTTCTGGCGGCAGCCATGTCTACCGCCGATTCCTACTTCCTGGTCGGATCCGGCAACCTGGTTTACGACCTCTACCGCCCGCTGTTCAAACCGGATCTAAGTGATGAAAAACTAATGCTCTATACCAAGCGGGCGGTACTGATTGCCGCCGCCGTCTCTTTGGGCCTGGCATTTTATTTCCAGCGGATTATGGGAGTATGGGTGTTCCAGGCCAGTATGATCATTAACACCGTGCTGCTGCCGTTATATGCCTGCGTCTTCTTAAAAAAGATGAGAAAAACCAAGCTGGCAGGGGCCCTCTCCACCGCGGTAGGGTTCTTCGGAACCATCATCTATTATGTGATGATTACCACCCTGGGTTACTTCTCCGAAGACTGGGGCACCTATGTAATGGAGATCAACCTGTTTGGACGCACCTTTGAAATCTGGCAGGAGTACGGCATCTTCCTGATCCCGCCTTTTGTGATCATCGCTTTCCTCCTCGGTCAGCTGCTGGGGAAAGAAGAAGTAGATACTCAAGCTAAGGAGGCGGTATAATGAGCGGCTGGGACATTATGGTTTGGATCGCCGGGGCCGTATTAATTATAGGCCCGATCATCGTATTCTTTCTTTATGCAAATGAAATGATTCACCGCATAAAGCATGACGATTTTACCTGACAAGAGGCAGGAAACAGGAGACAAGAAACCGCAGTGAAGGGCGGGTCTCTATCCTTAAAAATAACCGATAATAGTAATTGGGCTGCCTTTCTGGCAGCCCAATTACTTTACTCGGCAGTTAAGGCGGCTAGAAGCTTTTGGACTTCTTGGCCAGGTGCTCCAGCAGGTAGGGGTTAAGAACCTTGATGTAGGTTCCTTTCATACCCAGGGAGCGGGACTCGATTACCCCGGCACTTTCAAATTTCCGGAGAGCGTTTACAATTACCGAGCGGGTAATCCCAAGCTGATCGGCGATCTTGCTGGCAACCAGCAGCCCTTCATCCCCGCCCAGCTCTTCAAAAATGTGTTCCACCGCTTCCAGCTCCGAGTAGGAGAGGGTGGCAATGGCCAGTTGAACCACGGCCTTGCTCCGGGCCTCTTCTTCGATCTTTTCCGCCTTAGAACGCAATATTTCCATGCCCACCACCGTAGCCGATACCTCCGCCAGGATCATATCGTCGGCGTCGAACAGCTCGTCGAACCGGGCCAGAATTAACGTCCCCAGGCGCTTGCCTCCACCTATGATCGGGATTACCGTAGTAATCTTGTTGGTGAACAGGCAGCTTTCGGTTTTAATAAACACGCAATCGTTGGTTTTCTGGCGCAAATTTACCCGGGGTTCTTCGCTCCTCAGCAGGAAATCGTTATACTCCTCGGGGAACTTGCCATTTTGCAGGACATGATCTACCATCAGCCCGCATTCAAACTCATCTACTATCCCGTAGCCTAAAATCTCTCCCTGCCGGTCAGCAATGTATATATTGGCGTGGATTACATTTTTCAATACTTCGGCCACCTCTTTAAAATCCACATACTGGCCTGCAGTTTTTTGAAGAATTTTGTTGATGCGACGGGTCTTCTCAAGAAGCGGAGAAGTAATCATATCAACTTTCACCTGCTTTCCTTTAGCTTTTTTATAGAATATATTTACTTAAATCTTTATTTTTAACAATCTTAAGTAATTTATTCTGAACATACTGCTGGTTTATTACTATTTCCCGGTCGGTCAGCTCTGGAAGCTCAAAAGACAGATCTTCCAGCAGTTTTTCCATGATCGTATGCAGGCGCCTGGCGCCGATGTTCTCCATCTCCTGGTTAAGACTACAGGCAGTTCTGGCTAGTTCATTTATCGCTTCATTAGTAAATTGTATTTTCACCCCTTCTGTTTCAAGTAGTGCCGTATACTGCTTAATCAAGGCGTTATGGGGCTCGGTTAAAATACGTTTGAAATCCTCCTCCGTTAAACTTTTTAGCTCTACCCTTATCGGAAAACGCCCCTGTAGCTCCGGAATTAAATCCGAAGGCTTGGTCATATGAAATGCGCCGGCAGCAATAAATAAAATATGATCGGTTTTTACCGCTCCATACTTGGTTACTACCGTAGATCCCTCTACTATCGGCAATATATCCCTTTGAACCCCTTCCCGCGACACATCGGGACCGGCGCCATAGCTGTCCTTACCGGCAATTTTGTCTAATTCGTCAATAAATATTATCCCCAGTTGTTCAGCCCTCTGGATGGCTTCTGAGATAACCTGATCCATATCAATTAGCTTTTGAGCCTCTTCCTGCCTGAGGATCTGGCGGGCTTCCTTAACGGTGGTTTTTTGCTTTTTCTTGCGGGAAGGGAGCATATTCCCTAGAAAATCCTGAAGGTTGATCCCCATCTCTTCCATCCCCTGGCCGGAATATATCTCCAGCATCTGGGGGCGGCGCTCCTCCACTTCTATCTCCAACAGCTGATCCTCCAGCTCTCCCCGGGACAGGCGATCTTTATACTCCCGCCTGGTTTGTTCAGCTTTCTCCAACCGTTCCAGAAATTGCTCTTCGCCGGCATTACTTTCTTCAGCCGCCGGTGCTGCCGGAAATAAAAAGCTAAGAGGGTTGCCTGAGCGGCGGCGCCTCTTGGGAAGGGGGGCCAGCAGATCCAGCAAGCGATCTTCGGCCAGCTCGGCGGCGCGACCCTCTACGATCTGCATCCGCTCGTTTTGAACCGCCCGGATAGAGGTCTCCAGAAGATCCCGCACCATCCCCTCCACATCGCGGCCCACGTACCCTACCTCCGTAAACTTGGTGGCCTCCACTTTAACAAAAGGGGCATTTACCAGCCTGGCCAAACGCCGGGCAATCTCTGTCTTCCCTACCCCGGTAGAACCGATCATTAAGATATTTTTAGGGATAACCTCTTCCTGCATCTCCGAAGGCAGCTTTTTCCGCCGGTAACGGTTCCGTAAAGCCACCGCCACACTCCGCTTGGCCTCATCCTGCCCGATAATATAACGATCCAGCTCTTTTACAATTTCCCGTGGAGTTAACTCCTCGGTGGGCATTTCTCTCCCAGCTTTCCTCATCAACATTTATAGTTCTTCCACCACTATCTGATCATTGGTATAAATACATATTTCCGCAGCGATGGTTAGCGCTTGTTTGGCAATTTCCGCCGGAGAAAGTTCAGTGTTTCTCACCAGGGCCTTGGCCGCCGCTACAGCATAAGGGGCTCCGGAACCAACCGCGGCAATATCATCGTCCGGTTCAATAACCTCTCCCGTCCCGGAAATAATTAGCAACGCGTCTTTATTTGCCGCCAGCAGAAGCGCCTCCAGCCTCCTTAATACCCGGTCCGTCCTCCACTCTTTAGCCAGCTCCACCGCCGCCCGTAAAATGTTACCCTGGTAGTTGGCCAGATTATCTTCAAATTTTTCACATAAGGTTAAGGCATCGGCCACCGAGCCGGCATAGCCGGTAAGTATTTTGCCTTCATACAGCCGCCGTACTTTCCGGGCCCCGTGTTTGATCACCGTGCTGTTCGCAAAGGTGACCTGGCCGTCTCCGGCAATCGCTACCTGGCTGCCCTTTTTTACCGCTACAATAGTTGTGCCCTGAAATTGATTCACTATAACCATCCTTTATTATTTAAGCCCGGGGGTGAGTTGACCGGTAAACCTCCCGCAGGCGCTCCTTGGTAAGGTGAGTATAAATCTGAGTGGTAGAGATGCTGGCATGCCCCAGCAGCTCCTGAACCACCCTGATATCGGCACCCCTCTCCAGTAAATGGGTGGCAAACGAATGGCGCAGGGAGTGAGGAGTGGCCCCTTCCGTAGAACAAACTTTACGGATATATTTGGTAAACATCAGCCTTACTCCCCGGTCGCTTAAAGGACCTCCTAAACGGTTTAAAAAAAAGAAACCGTGGTCGTCTGCTTTAGGGGCTAATAACCGCGGTCTTATCCGGAAGAGATATTCATTTAAAAACTTCCCGGCTATCCTTCCGACAGGCAAAATGCGTTTTTTACTACCCTTACCCATAACCTTTAGCAGCCGCTCTTCATCCTGGTATGAATGAATGTTCATCGACACTAGCTCGCTTACCCTGATTCCACAAGAATATAGTAGTTCTAAAATAGTCCGGTCACGAAAGCCGAGCAGCGTGCCGCAATCAGGCGCCTCTAATAAGGCTTCTACCTGCTGGTAATATAAAAATTTGGGTAATTTTCTTTCCTGGCGGGGGGTCAACACTCTGCTCCAGCCCCCCCCGGCAAGGCAACCCTCCCTTTGCAAATATCTTAAAAATGAACGTACCGCAGAAAGTTTCCGGGCTATGGAGCTCCGGCTGTATCCGGCCTCTTTTAACCATGCCAAATAATGACGTAACACCAGGTGGTTAATATCCGGAAGTATCCTCTTCTGTGACCGCCACTGTTGAAGCTGGCAGAGGTCATTGCGGTATGCCTGAAGGGTTAGCAGGGAAGCATTTTTTTCGACTTCTAGAAAATCTAAAAATTTCTCTAACCACTGTTCCAACGGCATCCCTCACAAATATTAGCATATTCAATTCAGTAATGCAAGAGCTTTTATAAACTTCTTTAAAATAATTCCGGCTTTAATGGGAAACTGCTCTTACTATCATAATTGACTGGGCATTGGCAGGGTTAGTTTAACTCTTCTGAACCGGTTCGGCAGTAAGAGGCTCGGAGTAAGAGCATTCTTTTTGAGAGCAGCGTTTAACAGGGTTTTTCCGGGAACTACTTTGCACCATCAAACTTCCACACAGCGGACACTTTTCAGGCAGCGGTTTATCCCATACTGCAAACCGGCACCGGGGGTAATTGTTACAGCCGTAAAAAATCCGTCCTTTTTTACTGCGGCGCTCCACCAGCTGTCCCCCATCAACCGGGCAGCTGACCCCGATTTCGCGGCTGATGTTTTTAGTGTAGCGGCAGTCCGGAAACCCCGGGCAGGCCAGAAAACGCCCAAACCGCCCGTGCTTATAGACCAGCACTTTTCCGCACAGCGGGCAGGTTTCCGTACTTTCTTCGGGAGCCAGCTCCACTTTTTTTATTTCCTGGTCCGCCACCCTCAGCCGCTGTTCAAAAGGCCGGTAAAAATCAGCCAGAACTTTCACCCGGTCCAGGCTGCCTTCTTCTATTTGATCCAGCCGCTTTTCCATCTCTGCGGTAAAATCAACATCAATAATTTCGGGAAAATATTCCTTCATTAAGTCAACCACTATTATACCCAACTCTGTAGGGAAAAACACCTTTTTTTGCCTGACCACGTACCCCCGGGTTTGAATGGTGCCGATAATCGGGGCATAAGTGCTGGGGCGGCCGATCCCCTTTTCCTCCAGCGCTTTAATTAATGACGCCTCGCTGTAACGGGGAGGGGGCTGAGTAAAGTGCTGCTGTGGTTGAAGCTCCAGCAGGGTTAAAACTTCGCCTTCGGTTAAAGGAGGCAGCTCCTTTGGCTCTTCTTTATCTGTTTCCGGCAGCAGCGCCAGGAACCCGGGGAAATACAGTCTACTGCCGGTGGCCTTAAACGTGTAATCTCCGGAGGAAATACGCACGCTTACCCGGTCAAACTGGGCCTCTGCCATCTGGCTTGCTGTAAAACGGTTCCAGATTAGCCGGTACAGGCGAAACTGATCCCGGGTCAAATAAGGCTGCATCGATGACGGCTCCCGAAAAGCAGAGGTGGGCCGGATGGCCTCATGAGCTTCCTGGGCCCCTTTGCGGGAACGGTACTCAGGGGCTTTAGAGGGGAGGTACTTATCCCCATATTTTTCCTGGATAAACTGCCGAACCTCGCTTTGAGCCTGGGCTGATACCCTCACCGAATCGGTTCTTATATAGGTCACCAGACCTACCTGCTCTCCTGCTCCCAGCTTGATCCCCTCGTAAAGTTGCTGAGCAATAAGCATAGTTTTCTGGCCGGTAAACCCCAGCCTGGATGAAGCTTCTTGCTGCAGGCTACTGGTAGTAAACGGAGGTGAAGGCCGGCGCAGGCGGCGGCTTTTTTTGACCTGGTCTACGGTAAATTGAGCATCCTGGACCGCCTTTACTACCGCATCTGCCTGCTCCTGGTTCTTCAGCTCTATCTTCTCGCCCCGATGCTCTGCCAGCAGCGCTTTAAAAGCAGATTCCGGGTCACCTGCAGTAAGCAGTGCCTCCAGGGTCCAGTACTCCTCCTCCACAAAACTTTCTATCTCCTGTTCGCGATCACAGATAAACCGTACCGCTACCGACTGCACCCGGCCTGCACTAAGCCCGCTGCGGATTTTACGCCACAGCAGGGGGCTGATCTGATAGCCTACCAGCCGGTCCAGTATCCGCCGGGCCTGCTGGGCATCCACCCGGTGGTGGTCAACGGGCCGGGGGTTCTTGAACGCTTCCAATACCGCTGTTTTGGTAATTTCATTAAACTCCACCCGGCAGGGCTCATCCTGGTCAATATTTAACGCCTGTCCCAGATGCCAGCAAATCGCTTCTCCCTCCCGGTCAGGGTCGGCGGCCAAAAAGACCTTTTTGGATTTCTTTTGGGCCTGTTTTAACTCCTTTAAAATGCTCCCTTTTCCCCGGATTAGAATATATTCCGGATCAAAATCCTGATCCAGGTTAATTCCAAATTTGCTTTTCGGCAGGTCAATTAGATGCCCCATGGAGGCCTTAACCTGGTAATTTCGCCCTAGTATTCGCCCGATAGTTCGGGCTTTAGATGGAGATTCAACTATCACCAGGTAACTCATACCGTCCCTCCTTACATCGCCCAACTACATGTTTCTTGCTACGAGTTATATAATAACATAAACCGGGCCCTGTCTATACCCTGATAAAATATTTGCCCGGCAGTTGCCGCAAACAACCCTTTAACTCCAGGTTTAACAAACATGTCCAGATATCTTCCGCCGGCAGGCCGCTCAAGCGGATAATCTCATCAATATGCTGCGGCTGGTAAGGCACCAGATCCAGCAGACGCCGTTCCTGCGGGGATAGATCCGGCTCTGTTTCCTCTCCCGCCGTTTCCCGGCTTACCGGCCTTACGGCCAGTTCATCCAGGATATCAGCTACCGATTCTACCAGCTTGGCCCCGTCTTTAATCAGGAGGTGGCAACCGCGGCTGTAAGGGCTGCCGATATTTCCCGGGACTGCAAATACCTCCCGGTTCTGCTCCAGGGCATAATTGGCGGTAATCAGCGCCCCGCTTTTTTCAGGGGCTTCCACCACTACTGTCCCCAGAGACAGGCCGCTGATAATCCGGTTCCGTTGAGGAAAGTTCTGGGGCAAAGGAGCGGCGTCCAGTGGAAACTCGGATATTACTACTCCCGAAGAGGCAATCCGGTCCCGCAAGTCCCGGTTCCCGGGAGGGTAGCTGATATTTAAGCCGCAGCCCAGCACCGCTATGGTCCGCCCGTTGGCCTCCAGCGCGCCCCGGTGAGCCTGGGTGTCTATCCCCAGCGCCAGGCCGCTGACAATGGTAAACCCTAAACCGGCCAGTTCCCGGGCCAGGCGGGCAGCTACTTCCCGTCCGTAAAATGTACACCGGCGGCTGCCTACTATAGCTATGGCCAGCTGATCGTCTTCCTGCCAGCGGCCACAGGTGTAGAGCACCGGGGGAGGACGGCTGATGGTCTTTAACAGCGGGGGATAATCAGGGCTGCGTAACCGCCACACATCAAGACCTAAGTTCTGAAGACGTTGCCATTCCTTTTCCGGATCAATAGACTCCCGTTCCTTAACCAGCCTGGAAATAATATTTTGCAACTCTGTAATCCCGGCCCATTCTTTTTCCGGGACTTCCCAGGCCCTTTTAGCGGATCCAAAGCGGTTCAGGAGCAGTTCTATGCGGGCCGGGCCCAGCAACTGAATGCGGTTTAAAGCATTTAAATATTTAAGCTCTTCCATATCAAAATCAAGGCCGTAAACCCCTGTAAGGCGATAGTTTGACCTTTCACCACTGCTGGAGCAGACGGCTAAAATTCCTCCCTATGATTTTGATTTATCCGGTTCATCCTTATATTCCCGGTTATCGTAATACACAACCCGATCTTCCCAGGTGCGGATCTTTACATATTCCCGGCCCATCCCTACCAGATAGGTTGGAAGCAGCGGTGTCTTCCCGTAGCCGTGGGGGGCGCTTACAATAAAGGTAGGTATAGCCAGCCCGGAGGTATAGCCCCACAGGTACTCCATAATCTCCAGCCCATCTTCCACTTTGGTCCAAAAGTGGGCGGTCCCTTTGACCTTTTTGGCATGAAAAATATAGTACGGACGAATCATTATCTTTAACAGTTCCTGGTTAAGCTTCCTCATTACATACCGGTCATTGTTAATTCCTTTTAGCAGCACGGCCTGGTTGCCCAGGGTGGCTCCGGTGCGGGCCAGCTTCAGGCAGGCTTCCTTGGCTTCCGGCGTTATCTCCAGGGGATGATTAAACTGGGTGTTGATATAAACAGGAAGGTGCCGGGATAGTATTTCACAGAGCTCATCGTCAATGCGGGCCGGGAGCGTCACCGGGGTACGGGTGCCGAAACGCTTAATTTCCACATGCGGTATTTGATCCAGCTGCTTCAACAACCAGGCAATCTTGTTGTTGCTGAGCATAAAACCGTCGCCGCCGGTAAGAAGCACATCCCGGATCTCGCTATTCTGCTTAATGTAGGTTAACGCCGCCTCCAGTTTATCCCGGGAAGTAGCACGGCTGGTTTCTTTTATATTGCGGCGTCTCTGGCAGTGGCGGCAGTACATGGCACATTCATTAGTAACATTGATTATCAGCCGGTCAGGATAACGACGGGTGACCGCCGGAGCAGGAGAGGTGTATTCTTCATCCATGGGGTCATCTTCACCGTAGGGGCAGCTGTATTCATAGATGGCAGGAATAGCCTGTCTTCTGATGGGATCCGCCTTATTATCGGGGTCCATCAAGCTTAGATAATAAGGAGAGATCGCCCAGCTAAAATGAGAACCCACGAAATCAATCTCTTCAATTTCCCGGTCAGTTAAGTTAATAAACTGCCGTAACTCCTTAGTGGATGAAATACGGTTCCTGAGGTGCCAGCGCCAATCATGCCACTCATCGGCGGTAGCTTTAAAATAAGATTTAATTTTTTCCTGACGGTTTAATATTACAGGCCAGTATGTAAAGCCGGTAGGTATTTTACCCCGGACTTGTTGGTAATCCAAGATCGTTTCTTTTAGTTGCTCAGCTCTTTGTAAAGAGATATGACGTTTATCATTACTTTCGAATTCCTTGTTCACAGCTATTCTACCGCACCTCCTTATGGAAAGTACTATTACAGGGCTTAAGACAATCACAGTATATCATAACAGGTTAAACCCTAAAATAACATACCTAAATTAACCCACAATTATATACCCGGTTACAGGATTAGACAGAAAAACCGGGCGGTAAGCGGTCGCTGGCTTGCCTCCCGGTTCACTGGCCGTCAATATTTCTATTTCATGGCAGCCGGTAATTTACACGGTTACCGTG
>MTKW01014032.1_pt1 | contig 11008 bp, 23 predicted proteins | sample 1042761 | NCBI WGS metagenome assembly MTKW01 (sample SAMN06205366, study PRJNA360243) | anaerobic digester metagenome | biome: Wastewater treatment plant; feature: Anaerobic digester sludge; material: sludge; isolation source: anaerobic digester fed with sludge from wastewater treatment plant ...
CCTCCCTGACGGCCGCACGGAGAGCGCTCGCGGAGTATACGACCGCATCCCGTCAGACGAGGACCTCGCGACGGAAAATGTGGGAGGGTGGCTCCCCGTGGAGGAGCCGATCCTCCATGGGAACGACTGAGCGGTTCGGGTAATCAGGCCCCGCCCGGGTTCGAGGCCCGGGGCCGCATTTCCCCCCTTGGGGGAGGAGATTGAGAAAATGCAGGAATTTGGATGCGGATTTGTCCCGCTGTATGCGGACTATGCACAGATGATCGACTGCACGGTGGAGGCCCTCGACGAGTACGGCCGGTGGCTCGGTGAGCAGGTGCGGACCTACGATCCCCGGGCCGAGCCGATCGGAGATCTCCGCGATCTCCTCGTAGAGGTGCACGAGGTGCTCGGAGCTGTCAATCGGATCGCCCACCAGGGCGATGGGGAGGAGCGGTACGGGATCGATATGAGCGATCTCCCCTCGATTGAGATCCCGGAGGGGATCGATACGTCCTACCCGGTGTGGGCGATGAGCTCGACCGGGGGTATGCTGACGGGAGAGTGTGCGGACTGTGTGGAGACGATCCTGGATGTGATCCGGGCTCAGAACCCGGATCTTGATGAGGACGATCTGGTGCAGCGGGAGGACCTCCCTGACGGCCGCACGGAGAGCGCTCGCGGAGTATACGACCGCATCCCGTCAGACGAGGNNTGGAGGAGCCGATCCTCCATGGGAACGACTGAGCGGTTCGGGTAATCAGGCCCCGCCCGGGTCCGAGGCCCGGGGCCGCGTTTCTCCTTTGCGGAGGAGTGGATCAAAAATGCAGCACGAAACAACAACCTGGAACGGCGAGCCGGCGATCAGGGTCCGGCTCGACTACGGCGAAGCGCGGGAGTACCTCGCGCTTGATGAGGAATGGATCGAGGTCCTCGACTCGCTCACGGCGAGCGAGCGCGACGAGGCGACCCTCGAACTCTACCTCGTCCCGCTGCGAGAGGTCGCAGAGTACGCGGTGGGGACGGCCGGCAAGCCGACCGAGCACCTCCCGTCCCTGACGGCCGCGACGACGACCTGGGCGGAGGGTGACTATGACGAGAGCCTCTTTTCCCTGGAGGGGATCGACCGGGCCGCGTACCTGGAGATCCTCGACCGGGCCGCGCGGGTCATCGCGCGGGAGGTCCGAGCCTGGGATACGGAGGACGTATCCCGGCTGGTGGAGCTGCTCACGCGGCTGGATGAGATCACCGACCGGGCCGACCGGAAAGCGGAGGACTACGTACGGATGGACTCGCTCCCCTCCGCCCCTATCCCGGAGGGGGTCGATACGGCCTATCCGGTGTGGGCTGTGGACAAGCAGGGGCAGGCCCTCGTGGGGGAGGGGGCCGACGAGGTGGAGAGTATCGAGGAGGTGCGGGCGTACTGTGAGGAGCACGCCCGCCGGATGCAGGGGATCCCGCTGCGCTGTCACAAGTGCGGCCACACCTGGATGTATCGCGGGGGGTCGCAGTACCGGACGACCTGCCCAGCCTGTCATATCACAGTGTATGTCGACAAGTGCGAGATCTCGCACGCAGAACTGGCGGCGTTGCTGGCAAGATAGAACTGAAAGGCAGTAGAAACGATGGCGCACCCTCCCCTACTTCGTCCCACCCGCCTCAAGGCGGCCTCATCCTTTTCAGGGAGGATTTATGCGCTACCTTTATATCGTAGTGCCGTGATAAAAGAGTATCTCTTCTGTGACCGTCTCTTTTGACAGGGTAGTTTTAGGGTTCACTTTTGTGGTAAAAGTGAACCGTTGAGAACACACGGTACCCGGTCCGGGGAGATCTCCCCAGTGCCGCACCCGGCCCCGGCGACGAGGGCCAGAATTATTTTCCCGTTGTTAGCTGTCATCCGTCCCCCGGAGCTCGTTGCGGACCTGGATGAGGTCCCGCCGGACGCTCCCTGCACTGTTCAGGGTCCTGACCCCGAAGGGGTCAGTATTCTACATCGTCAGCCTCTTCGAGCAGCCCGATCTCCGAGGAGTAGGGGATCCGGCACCAGACGAAGGGGTGGATCTCACCGTTGAGGGGCCCCTCGTTGACGGTGTAGCCCCGGCGGAGCACGGTGCGGACGGCGGCGGGGACGAGGTAGTCCGCGACCGGTTTGCCCGCCCGGTACTCGTTCGCGAGCACGACGAGGATCGAGTGCCCGCCGTCCACGGTATAACAATAGTTCGCCTCCAGCGCCGGCGGGAGCGGGGCCGGGTACCGCTTGCCGGGGATCGTAAACCGCTCCAGCCCGGCGAGCCGGAGGAGGGCGGGGGAGGCGGTCATGCCCCCTCATCCTCCGCGAGCCCGGCACGATGGAACGCCAGGGCCTCCAGCAGCCGGGCCCGGGCCTCCTCGCGGGTCGCCCCGGTCGCCACGCACCCCGGAACCTCCGGGGCGTAGGCGGAGAAGGTGCCGGGAGGGGTTTGCTCGATGATGATCGTCTGCATCGGGATCATGTCCATCTATATGGTTGTGACTGCTCCCACGACTAAAGTCGTGGGCATCTACGGATGTTATCCGAGAGATTGCAGTCCCAATCTCAATATATTGATCGCCGCGTTCTGGTCCCGATCCATCTCCAACCCGCAATGCGGGCATGAGTGGACCCGGTCAGAGAGCGTCTTGGCGACGATCATCCCACATCTGGAGCACATCTGCGAGGTGTTTCTGGGGTTCACCAGGATCACATGGGAGCCAGCATCTTCCGCTTTGCTCGTTGTGATCGTGACGAACTGGTTCCAGGCCACATCGGCTATGCTTTTCGCCAGACAGTGGTTCTTTTGCATATTTCTGATATTCAGATCCTCGAACACGATTGTACCGAACCGGTTCACCAGTTGACGGGAGGTTTGATGAGCAAAATTGAGCCGTCTGTTGGCGATCCGCTCGTGAACGTGCGCGACGATCTTTCTGGCTTTCTTCCGTTCTGGAGTGCCCTTCTCCGCTTTCGAGAGTTTTCTCTGGGCTTTCGCAAGCGCCGTCTCGTCGGTGCGGAAGAACCGAGGGTTCTCGATCTTCTCTCCGTTCGAGAGCGTGGCGAAGGATTCCAGACCCACATCGATCCCGACGACCGACTCTTTCTGTGGTGCAGGTGTGGGATCATACTCGACCGAGAAGCAGGCATACCATTTCCCTGTTGCCGACCTTCGGATCGTGAGGGTCTTGATCGTCCCTTCAACCGGACGGTGGAGGACGATCTTCACATCTCCGATCTTCGAGAGGTGGAGGCGATCTCCGACGAACCTGAACCCCCCCTTTTCGGCCTGGGGATACGTAAAACTGTCATACCGGCCCTTCCCCTTGAACCGAGGGTAGCCGGGTTTCTCCCCTGCTTTTACGCGCCTGAAAAACGATTTGAAGGCAAGATCCACTCGAACCTGAACGTTCTGGAGGACTTGGGCATAGACCTCCTTCAGTTCAGGTCGTTCGCGTTTCCATTGGGTCAGGATCTTGTTGGTTTCATACAGGGAGATCGACCGCTGTTCCTGCTCCCAGGCGTTCTTTCGCAATGCGAGCGTATCGTTATAGACCCACCGACAGATCTCAAGCGTCTGCTCAAGCAGAGTCGTCTGAGATTTGGTCGGATAGATTCGGTAACGATATGCCCTACGCATTGTAATATTATATTGACTTTTGCTTAGATATAGTTGTCGACGGCATTCATCCCACGACTAAAGTCGTGGGCTCTCTGCCTGTTTGATCGTAGGCATCTCTGGAGGCATATAGGTTGGGGGCGTCAGGAGCCCCGCGGGGGCCACGGGTAGCCCCGGAACGCCCGGCCGCAGGATCCGCAGGCCAGATCGTTCCAGCCGAACTGCTCTGCCTCCTCGCGGCTGTGTATCCAGGAGAGTTTCTTGTGCGGGGCCTTGTGCCCCCGGCAGCCGCAGTAGGGACAGACCGCATCGGGCTCAGACGACATCGCGGCCCTCCTCCAGCGAGATCTCGATCAGGGTTCGGGGGTCTTGCTCGCCCGGGTACCCGAAGAGCCCGTGTTGCACACAAAGGGTGGCGCAGCCTACCGCCCCGGAGGCGAAGATCAGATACATCCCGAAGACCGGCAACGGCAACCCCTCTGCGGGGTACAGCACCAGAAGCCCGATCCAGCCCGCAAACACCAGTGCGGCCCAGAACAGGCCAAGTTTTTGATGGGAACACATTTTCCGCATTTTTAGACTCCTTTTTTATTTCGCAGTTTCAGCTCTCCCCGGATCAGAGCCTCCTGATCGAGGTCGGCAAGCGCATCCCTGGCCCGGACGAAACACCAGAGGCCCCGGGCCATGACGAGCCAGTCCCAGCACCGGGCGAGGGGGTTCACCACGCTCCGGCACCCATCACGAAAGGTCATCAGCTCGGGTTGGCCTTCATCCGGCTATAAGATATCTTGGGGGGGAGACGCCCTCCCGCGATCCTCCCCGGATCGGATCCTGTCGCCCGCCATGATCCAGATCGATCTCAAGGCGGAGAAGTGTGACGTTTTTATAAAAACGTGCTACCGTTCACGTAATACTTTTCCTCACTTTCGTGTTACTCACAAAACTCAAGTTCCCTTTCATTACACCAATTCCAGTTGTTAACCAGTGTCCTCTAACTTAACAGGTACTGAACGTCCTATAAATGAGGGGGGTTATCGGCCAACTGACTGTTTGAAGAAAAGGATTATTACAGATGTGAACTAAACCCCATCAAAGAAGAGGAGATGAGACATTGAAAGCAGTTGCATATGCCAGAGTGAGTACTAAAGATCAGGATCTCGATCTCCAGATCGCAGAAATAAAACGGTTCTGTGGGTACCGAAACATCGAATTGCTGCACATCTATGCCGAGAAGGCGTCAGGGAAGAACACTGACCGGCCAGAGTTCACCCGCATGATGGAGGAACTCGATATCGGGGTTTATGGAGCCCAGGCCGTGATTGTCTACAAACTGGACCGGTTAGGACGCTCGCTCTCGGACCTGATCCGGTTTACCGGATGGCTCAAGGACCATAATATCGATCTGATCTCTCCCAGCGACAGTATCGATACGACCACCCCGAATGGGCGGCTCTTCTTCCATATTTCAGGGGCCTTCGCAGAGTATGAACGCGAGCGGATCCTTGAGAGAACTGAAGCTGGGCGCCGTGCAGCCCTTGAAAAGGGGATACGGTTCGGCCCTAAAGTGAAGGAGGTTGATCGTGCAAAGGTTGAGCGACTGCTTGCCCTTGGGGTCTCGAAGGCAGAGATCGCCCGGAGGCTTAAGATTGCCAGGAACACCCTTTACCTCAGACTGAAAGAGTGGGCAGAAGAGGATCTTAATAAGGAAATGCAGACTGCTGAACAGGGGAGTTAGTATGGGAGATATCTTAAATACCGACTGTCGCGGACACATCCTTTCTGCATCTATGAGGATGAGAGCGTGCCCGTGCTGAAACTGGATGGAACCGGCGGGACGGACGTGGTCCTGCACTACATCCCCATCGAAGCCGTGGTGGGGATCATCGTGCTGTACGACCCCAACGCGGGGTGCTACTGCCTGGACGCAACGTGTATCGACCCCGGGGCCCCCGAAGGAGATGCCAAAACCTACCAGTTGACGGTTGCCAGCTCGGCAGATGTAAATGCCGTGATCCGGGTTGCTGATACCCTTGCAGAGCAGATCTGGGGAAGCATTATCTCCCCGCCGGGTGCCGGGGGGCCGCAATGCTGATCGGCGGCCGGGCGCCCGGGCCTTCGCCTGCCCTGCTCCAAGAGTTGCTGGATGCCTGGAGGCGCCCATGACCACTCAGTCCGTTTGGGCCAAGAGGGTTGCTGATACCATCTTTCCCCTCTCTCAAGAGCAACACGACTTCAAAAAGGCGCTCCAAGAGTGGAAGTTCACTGGAGAGGTGGTGCGGTTCGACCAGAACGATGACGACGAACCCACGACATATGAGGATTATCCTCCGTGTGATCTCTGCGATTATCCCCACATCAAGACGGGGTATGTTATCAGGAACATCCTCACTGGGGAGGAACTCACCATCGGGTGCGAGTGCATCAAACGATTCCAGCCGGATACCGATGAGGCAGACATCAATAAGATCCATGTCCTCAAATGTCTCGGCCACCTCCGATGGAACCGGTGCCGGGTCAACATCTCCAGCCTGGAGGATTATTATCAGAACGAGGGGGCCTTCACCCCGAAGCAATTAGTTCTGGTCTTTAAATTGATGGATCGACACAAGGTGAAGTACAATCCGATCTGTTTCAAGGTAAAACTCCGGCGGGACCGGGAGAGGGCACAGTTAGATGAGATCTCTTACCGTGATCTGGAACTGATCCGGCCGGCACTCTCTTCGGTGCAAGCAAAGAGATTGATAGAAGAGGGCATCCTATAATAGAGAAGTGGTGAGCCATGGACCAGAAGACCCTCGTTAAGGACCTCCTCGCCCTCGAGGCCCTGGTGGCCCCCGACACCAACCTCTCCCTCCATGTCGCCCGGATCCGGGAGAACGCGGAGAAGGGGTTCTACCACCTCAAGGCCGGGGAGATCGTCAACCCGGTCACCGGGAGCCGGTACCCTGTCTACCGGCGGTCGCTGGGGCGGAAGCCTCGCGACCAACCCTGACCCGGGCGACCAGCACCCCCTCTTCTTCCGGCACTGTCCGCCCTTCGTTCCTCAGCGCCTGCAGGTGCGCCTCGGCGGCCTCCTGCACGTTCGCTAGCGTCTCCTCGACGGTCTCCCCCTGCGCGAGGCATCCAGGGAGCGCCGGGACCTCGGCCCAGAACCCGCCTTCGGCGGCGGGGCGGAGGAGGACGGCGTATTCGTAGGGAACCATGATGAGGGTATTGGAGTGGTGGCGGGAAAGAGGTTGTTGTTCCCCAATACTTCTCTAATCCCGAACCGAGGAGCGCCCTTGCGAGGGCGAGACGAGAGAAAAGAATTGTCTGGCGGGGAGATCAGTTCCCCAATCTCCGCTAATCCGCGACCTCGATCGGGGCCGGGAGGGTGTGAACGGGCGGCGGGGGCACCTTCGCCGGGGCAGGGGCGGGAACCGCCGCGAGGTCGAAGGGGTCGTACCGGGATCTATCCTTCAATTCCTGCCGTTTCCCGGAGTTCCAGCCGCTGACTGCAGCCATGTACCCGGTGACTCGGCTCATCTGGGCGACATCATGGCTCCCGCACTCCGGGCAGACCGGCTCGCCGCAGAGGGGGCAGTAGGCCAGCGACTCGATGACCCTGTGAGAGCAGTGGGTGTGGTCGAGGGGGCACATGATCCGCAGGCCGGCCGACTCGCCGCAGACGGGGCACCGGCCCTCGATGAGGTCGGCAGAAGAGAGGACGAGGTGGCAGACCGGGCATTTATATCTTCGATCCCCTTCGGGGATCCGCGTCAAGAGTGTGGGAGAAGGGGCGTTCGTTCCACGATATTTTACGATCAGGGCTTGCTGCTCATTTGTCCAGCGCATTTTAAACACTCCGTGTGGGTACGGAGGGGATGGGTGACGATCCCACATGAAGGTTTCCAACCGGGCAACGAGAAAGTTGCATGTGCAGAAAATCGGCAGGAAACAGGAGATCGGGGGCGGGTTCCCGAACCCCCTGCCGTCCAGTGAGATCCGGGCGATCCTGCACCCAGGCGGCCACGGTTTCTCCCATAAACCATATGTTGCTATACGGGCAACGAAGCCCGATCCGCCCTTCGTTTGAGCGGAACGAGGCTTGTATTTGAGCGAGGCTCCCGGCGGGCCATGCCGCACATCCTCAGATCGCAGGATCGCACCAGAGCCTCACTATCGCGTTTTGAGCGGGGGGTGCCGGGAGAGAATTGTGCCGGAGAAGAGAGGGGAGATGCCCCCCGGGAGAGGGCGCCTGCGGCAGGAGATACGGGCTCAGAGGACCCGACCTTTCCGCACAAAGACCGCGTAGCGGTCCCGGCCGGGCCGGGCCCCGCAGTCCACGACCTCGGAGATCGTCCAGTGGTCGGGGTGGATCCGGCCTTCCTTGCTCCGGAGCCAGTTCGAGATCTGGATCGCGTCGTCCAAGTTGGGATAGGTTCCGTACCGCTCGAAGACCTTGCCCCGGATCAGCTTCCGGTTCTGGTCGGGGTTCAGGGCGACGTGGATCGTGACCTGCCGGGCTACGGGCATGCGACCCCGACCTCCTCCTCGGCCAGAGCATCAGTGCCGGTCTCGGCCGGGCACGCCCAGACCACCCACATGTACCGCTTTGAGGTCCGCATCCAGCGGGGTTTCCGCTCCTGGGTCACCCGGGCGAGGCCGCCCTCGCCCCGGCAGGTGCTGGCATACGCCTCTGCCTCCTCCTTCTCAGAATAGGCTCCTTGAGCGACGTAGAGCCGCCCGTTGTAGCGCCGGGCCATGGTCTCGCCGTCAGCCCGACAGATCGCTGCTGGTATCAACCGCATTATACCACCACATTTTACGAGATCCCCTTGGCGTCAATAGCATTATATGGATGACCCATGTGGGGATATAAAGGTTTGGGGAGAAAAGGTTAGGGTGCGGGGGGAAGGGGAGAGCGTTCTGCCGACCCTCCCCGCTCCCCGGCCCAGGTGATGTTCTCGACCGAGACAGGGGTCGGGCCCCGGATCCCCTGCGGCCCGGTCCACGAAGAGCCCCATGGTGCAAGCCCATCCGGCGGCCTTCGGCGGTTCGCGGATCACGAACCCCGTTCGCCAGACATCCCCCGCCGCACCATACTCCCTCTCTTCCGTGTCCAGGTCGAACAGATCTGGAGGATAATACCGCTCGACGACCCGGGCGGCATCTTCGGGGCAGAGGATCCAGAAGCACTGATTCGCGTGGGAGCGGAGCGCCTCGTCAGGGTGCCGGATGAGCACCAGGTCGGAGAAGAACGCTCCCTGCTTCTCCCGGATCTGGACGACCCGGCCAATGTAGGAGAAGTTGTCGCCCCCCCGGTGGAGCCCGGTGACCAGGATGTCCCCGAAGGAGGCCTGCTCCGCGAGCCCCACGATGACCAGCTTGCCGCGGTCCCGGAACCCGGCTAATTCCTCGTCTGAGGGGGGCTCAACCATGGTTCATCTCCCCGGTGCAGGTGTGCCCGTAGACGAACAGGATCAGTGCCAGGGCCAGGATCAAGCCCCCGACCGAGCCGTCGTCACAGGACATGCTTTACCGCCTCCCCGGCCGCCATCCACCGGACGAGGTCCTCCTCAACCACCCGGACCATGAAACTGCAGAGCCCGAACAAGGCCCCCCAGGTCACCGAGCCCACCGAAAGTGCCGCGAACATCAGGATCACAAGGGGCAAGAAGATCAGCAGGCAACAATACCTCGTGAAGAAGTCGAACGGCTGCACCTCACCTCGCCTCCCCGGCCCGGGGGAACCGCACCCAGCGCGACACCACTTCCAGGCGCTCGACCGGGACCTCAGCGGTGCCGCCGGCGGTCCCGTACCGGACCTTCGCGAGGCCGTCCCGGATCTCCGTGACGTAGCCGGTCGAGGCCTGCTTCCCCTGCGAGGTCACGACCCGGACCTCGTCCCCCATCTGGACCCCGTCCATCCCGACGACCATCACCGGGACGACCCGGTAGGCGGCCCGGGGGTTGGCGGCGGCGAGGTCGGTGACGTACTGCTGGAGGCTCCCGGCATCCTTGCTGACCGTGACGATCCGGGGCCGGGGCTCTCCCGGCAGGGTCTTGACCGTCGCGGACCAGGGCTCTTCGATGGTCGGGGACATCTCACGCCCCTCCATGGTTGCATGTGCAGGTCGGGCAGGTGCAGCGGTGCTCCTCCTCCGGTTCGGGGTCGGCCTCGTCCGCGACCCGGACGGTGAACCGGATCCGATAATGCCGGTAGTGGAGGGTGATCACGGCCTCCTCCGGCCGGGGCTTTGTGAGGTCCGTCTGCTCGTAGCCTTTCTTCTCGAGGGCGTCGAGCACGGCATCCACGGTCTTGTCGGTGATGACGCTTGCGCCGCTCATGCCGTCGCACCCCCGGAAGAGGTAGCGAGCCCGTGGTCGTCCAGGAACCGGACGGCTTCCGGGGTCAGCATCCAGATCGCCGCCCGGGGTTTCGCCTTCGACCATTCGGGGGACCGGGCGATCCAGCCCCGGACCTCAAGGAGAGTCATGGCCCCGGCGGGGATCTCGATGCCTTCGGCGCGGAGGGCGGCAGCGGTGAAGCCGAGCTTGTACTGCTCGGCGGTCTCCGGGGCCCGGATGAGGTTCAGGATGCTGGCGGCGAGGGTGCGGCAGAGGTCGGCCTGCCGGCCCTGCTGTGCGGGATAGTAGAGGGTACGCATTTTAGTCACTCCATTTTTTCTTTCGAGAGGGGTTGTAGGGATTTAGAGTTCGAGGGTCTGGAACCGCCCCTTCCGCTTCTGGGGAGGCGGCGGGGCGACCGTCTCTTCCTCCGGTTCCGGGGGCTCTTCACGGGGTTCGGGCTCTGGCGGGGTAACCCTGGCGGGGGGCACGGGCATGGGCTCATCGAGCCAAGTCTTCGAGGCATTACGCGCCGCCACCCGGTCCCGGTGCCGCTGACGCCACAGGAACGCAGACTCGTCGCGCCCGGACATCTGGTACGTGGGTCGCCCAGACCTGGCGAAGGCCTCAAAGAACTCCCGGTACCGCTGGCTGGCGAGGTCTTTCGGCGGCTCATCGCGGGGGCTCATGGTTCCTCCTGCGCCGGGAACTCCAGCGTCCTGAACCGGCCCTCGTGGACCCGCGGGGCTGTTGGAACCTCCCGGGGAGCGGGCTGGGCCAGGGCAACCTGCCGCTGGGCCGCAGCGATCCGCTCCAGCCGCTGGCAGAGGGCCTCCTGGGACGCGGTGATTTCTTCCACGCCGTGGCAGAGGGCCTGCAGGTCGGCCTGAAGGGTTCGGACCTCGGCCACCCGGGGATCATAGGCCCCGCCATACCGGCCCCAGCCCGGTCGCGACCACACCATCATAACAGTCATAAGGAACAGGCAGGAGACCCCCGGTTTAAACTGGGGGAGGAATGCCGTCTGCCTATCCCGGCATACCTTGTTGTTCTCCAGGCGATACGGGTTA
>MTKW01000527.1_pt1 | contig 11001 bp, 9 predicted proteins | sample 1042761 | NCBI WGS metagenome assembly MTKW01 (sample SAMN06205366, study PRJNA360243) | anaerobic digester metagenome | biome: Wastewater treatment plant; feature: Anaerobic digester sludge; material: sludge; isolation source: anaerobic digester fed with sludge from wastewater treatment plant ...
CTGTTATTCGGTCAAACACCCTGAGCAGAACCCGGACAATTATCGTGACTGAAAACAGTATTGTCTCTATACCCAGCAGCGTGCAAGAATCCATGCCTGAGACGGTTCCGGTTCTCTGCGGTGTTCATGTGTCTACTGCAAACCCCATCAATCATATGAAAAAACCTAGGCAAAGACCTAGGTTTTTTCATCTAAATTCCCAGAGACAACTGTTTAGTAGCAATAGGTGTTCTAGAAAACCAGTCAGATTCTACGTGATCATAATGGACGCCAGCAAAAGTCTTAAGAATAGCCTCAAATATGATTTTTGCCCCGAGAGGAGGTACAGCCATGCCTATCTGCTTTCTCACCTGCTCTTTTGGACCAAGGAACTCGAAGTCATCAGGAAAAGTTTGCAATCGAGCTCTTTCCCTATTTGTAAGTGCTCGCGGTTCACTCCAATGATATACATGCGTTCCGCCGCCTCCGCTTCCAGTAATCGTATATGCAGGTTTGTCTGGATCAAGGCGCCGGTAAATCTGACTCAATCGAGCTCCCTTGACATTCAAACGTAGCTCATCAGGGATCCCTTCATACCATGCATTCTCGCCCTTCGGTATATGGCGAAGCATTTCAATCACCCGAGGAGAGTGCTTAGTAAACTCGTGATTAAAAGCGTTATCTCCTATAGGCGGCGATTCTATCGCATCCCGAGCGGAGACGTGATTATTGACGTGAGTCGGTGCCGGAATCCTAAACTCGACGCCGAGATCTCTACGAATTCCAACTATAATTATCCTATGACGAGTTTGGGGGACACCGTAATCCTCAAACTTATAAAGGTGGGGCGTTAGTTTGTAACCTATTCCGGCATGTTCCAGATCGCATAGAATCTTCTCAAACGCTCGTCCCGAGTTTGCACTCTGCAGTCCAGACACATTCTCGGCAACAAACCAAAGCGGTTGATGGTACTCTAGAACCTTTACTCCATATTTGTACAGAGGCCCATATTCTCCCCGTAATCCCTTTTGCTCGCCAACTACACTGTAATCGTTACACGGGAAGCCAAACGCAAAACCATCAATAGAGGGAAGACTTTCAATCTCAAGCTCTTGTACTGGCGCGTTAATGACATGAGAAGCATCGCCGCCGAAAATATTGTGAGCATAAGTAGCACATGCCCACTCATCCACATCATTCGCCCAAACGTGTTTAATTGAGTAAACCTCATGTTTATCGGTACTAACACGAGCATTCTTTGCACCCAGGGCAAGTCCCCCGGCACCGCAAAAAAGCTCGCCCATTTTGAATACCATAAACATCAACTCCTCAATTAAACATTCCATGTACATTATACCAAACGTTTGTTCGTTTCGCAATCATGCGGTATCGTTTTGTTAGTATCATGGCTTAGTGGTTCGCCAGTGAGTCCCGTTTCACCTGCAGCGCTTTACGCAGAATCAGGTCTCAGTCCATCCAGGAGGAATAGTCTACTCCCGTTAGGTCGACAGTGTATGTGATACCAACAATGTGTTCGGGAAACTTGTTGTCTTTGAAAGAACCTGGAGTAATCCGCGGAAACCATTCGGTCACTTCATACTCCCGCATTTCCAGGAGCCTGAATCGTCTTTTGCGAGCAGACGTGCCAGGTTCCAGCTGCAGTCCTCTCAAGACCGCATCTATGTAACCCTTGTCCATACCCCGTCTGACAAGACGCTCGACAACATCGTCTATACAGTCGCCCGCCAATGACTCTTCGAAACGGCAAAATACCAAAGACAGAGGTTTGCTGCCCGCTTCCAGTTGAAACTGGTTAGAAATGGTCACTGTTGAGTCATAGCGCTTAAGTGTGGATTTAACCTCATAAGAACGTGTATCCGTCTCAATATCATGACTGGCAAACTCTACTCCGCCCCATCTATAGGAATCCTGGCCGGTAAGGAGAATCTTCTCAAGCACCAGGAGCTCACCCAACACACCATGAGCAGTCTTGGAAGATGCAACATTGCCCAGCAGGCCTGTCCACCTTTCCCACCAGCGCAGTGGGTTTTGGAGCAGTTCCCGGCGTTTTTCACCGCTGGTACCTGGCTCGATGAAGTCTGCACACAGAACAGCAAACTCATTTCGGTATGTCTCATCACGTGATGTGAGCAACAAGCATCGGTGTTCCGCCCCGTCGATAATAATTACTCTGGTGGATAAACGCGCACTATGGAATCGCTCCGACACTGTTTCGTTGTCCAGATACGGTACAGCTACACCATAGCAATCAGAAAAGCGTACGACCCAGGCAATATCAGTGGGGCTCAGACTTTCTACGACACTAGCTTTATGAGTTCTTGTTGTAGCGAATAAAGAGCGAATTTCATCAACTAGTCTGCTCATGGAGGGCGTATCCCCTTTCCATCCGTATAATTTCGACTAGAATTTGATCTGCAATGGCCTTGGCTAAGAGAGGTGGAACCGCATTCCCAATATGCCGAAAAGCATCATTCATGCTCCCAAGAAACAAGAACTCGTCAGGAAACGATTGCAGTCTAGCTGCTTCTCTAACGCTTATACCACGTGGCTCCCACGGGTGAATATGGCTGTAAGTATCTATACCCAAATGTGCCGTCAATGTGTGTGAAGGCTGGTTCCTTGTAAGTCTCTTCCACTTATTTAGAAACTTGGTTCTGCTGTATGGTGGAACGATTTTCTTCCGAAGCTCCTCAAACTCTGCCGGAGAATTAAGAGGACTAACTCCCTGTGCCCGGGCAGCTTCAGCCAGCAACTTATCTGCAATCACGGATGCATCGCTGTAGTCGTCACCTTCCTGCATACGTTCAAAAATTCGAAAGTCCCTCTCATTACGGCGAAAACAATGCCCTGTGACGCCAGTCGTTTTTGTCCCATACCACGAGCGCATCAGCCTCTGGTATTCACACTTTGCAGATGTCTTGTACGGCAAACGAATAGAGGGTTTTAGAAATCGATAGCGACTCTGCGCTGTAGAGAAGAGAACCGGTAGGTCACTGAGAGCTTCCTCAACTGTAACCCAAGGCACTACATCCTTCGGATATTCAGGGGGAGGAACAAAGTATTTCAGACCATGAAAACGAGAAACCTGCCTGTCAACATATGAAGGAAGATCAAACGTTGGTGCATGCGTAGGCACTGGAAAGCAGAAGTTTCCATCATAGTTATCTCTAAAGGCTACCACAAAGACACGCTCGCGCACCTGGGGTACACCGTAGTCGGCTGCATTTAAGATTGTCCACTTTGCTCGATACCCAATGGTATTAAGGCATTCTGCTATATGCTCCGGGACATTCAGGCCTCCATAATCAATCGATTCAGGAACATTCTCCATAACCACGACATCAGCGTCCAATTGCTCGGCAAATCTTATGAAATCCTCGAAAAGGTAACCCCTATGATCGTTAGTATGTTCGCGTTCACGGCCCAGCGAACGGAGTTTGGCTCGACCAACCAACGAATATGCCTGACACGGCGGCCCGCCTACCACCACGATGGGTCCCGTTCTCTCTATGTTTGAGAAAACTTCGCCGTCGACATGCCTAATGTCACAACAGAGATGAAACCCTTCGAAGCCAAACCGCCAAGATAAATTGTACGCAGCTGTATCAACAGCTGTTTCATCAACATCAATGCCACCCAATATACTAAACCCTGCCGCCTGAAATCCTAACGAAAGGCCACCGCAACCCGAGAACAGATCTATTACCTGCGGCAACCCGTTGCTCATCATACCCAAAGTATCTGAACAACTCCTTTACGTATGCATCTTCTCCACCAGAACAAAGTGATGGTTCCACTACTCTTAGTCTAGCGGTGTTTAGAACCATGATTTTGCGAAGCAATCTCGGCTCAACACTGTGCATCGACTTCACACGATGATATTCTCTCATGATAGTTCTTGTAAGCTCGATGCGATAGCCGTGGGGGCCAGGCCGCTCAACCACCTGAACTATATCATCGGTCGTATTGCCTTCGAGAATACGGAGCGTCTCTTCAACCGTCCCCTGCCATGACAAGTGAATGTACCACCAAAGCGCTCTCAGCCACACTCTCCGAGGTTCGCTATAGAAACGGCTGGGAGTTAAGCCCCACCGAAGATAGACTATGTCCGGAAGCACCCTAATCGAAAGATATCTCCATACACCATCGTCAGAAGCCAAGCGTTGCGAAAAACTATACTTCTTCGATAGGTTTTCATAGAGCAGCATCGCAAATCGGAGGTCAAAACCATAACCCCAAGTGCTGCCGGGTTCCGGTATTATTCTGAGTTGTCTGCGGACGGCATCAAAATCGCTCAAGATATCCTTCCTAAGACGCAGGTATTCCCCATCACAATCATGCGCAGGTCTGTCAGTCCATTGTTCAAAAGCCAAGGCGGCCTCTTTCTTCGTTAGCTTCTTCCAGTTCAACACGCTCTATCACATCCNNTCACTGTTCTGAGCGTATTGAACAATCACTTGAAGTGCACTGGCAGTAACTTCTTTGAGAAGGAAGGACTCCCGGAGATCACCCTGAATAAGGGACTTGTATCCAGGGTGAGCAGAATTTAGATATATCACTACCGTATCAGTATCAAACGGCTCTGTTAATGGATCATCCCAGTTGCACTCGACCCGCCAGAGCGGCAGACTTGGTTCGTTAACCTCTAGGATCGGAAACACCGAACCCTTCCCGTCAATGAGAATCTTGACAGTGTCCAATTCACCTAGTATGGTTCCAGAGTTGTGAGCCAAATGACTCTCTTGCCTTGTGTGCCCTTTATATTCGTGGAGGTAGAGAACAGTCTTAAGGATGAAATCTCCACGGAAAACACCTGGCGAGAAGCTGTGTTCAAATGTCCTAACTGCTGGTAACCTTTCGTTCGTGATCGGACTGTCAAACGCAACTGCACCGCGCATGCCAGACGATCTACTCAGCCACATAACCGCAGCACCAACGGATGCCATTGATGGAGCTACACCATTAACGCCAAAAAGGGCATGCGGATGCCTGATTACTATCTCTCTCCTTGCCGTGAATCCAAACTCTTGCGGATTCCAGTTGCCGAGTGGATCAAGCAGCTTAAAGGTCTGTCCATCGGCTGCTGACTCAACATCCAGCTGACGCACTTCACCTTCGAACATATAGTAAAATGTGTACGGTTCAGCCTCAAACCCTAGTCTGCGAAACAGAGGAGCATCAACGACCGGAAATAATGATAATTGAGCGTTCACGATGATTGTTCACCTCTTCGCACCACTTCTAAAGCAGCCTGAATCATTGTATCGCTACTCTGAACTCTTATCACTCCCTGAATTGAGTACCCCGTCGTCTCTGGAACGCTCATGCGTATTCCATATGGAACATGATTTCTGCGGGAAGCCAAGAGACTTATATTCACACCCTGATAGTCTAACGACTGCTGCCGTGCTTCACTGAGTACTAGAGCGTTTGCCACAAACGGACGCTGACGCTTTCCGGTTCCAATCTTACTAACCTCAACTTCGACGAGCCGAATCGGAAAGGTTGTCCCTATCTCATCAGGACTCTCCCACTGATCTGCATGGAGTGTTCCCCTCTCCGTCTGTGCTGTTACAACCAGCTCAGCATGAGTTGTATCCTGCCCAAAAGTCACGACGAAAGGAACAGCGACCGTTTCGCCATCGTAAACTGGACTATCTAGATCCAGTGTGGTTCTTCGCGTTCTCCGACGCATCTGCGGATCCTTTTTCTTCAATTCCCGATCTACTGTTGGCCCACTACCAAATCCCTCTGGAGGAAGAAGTATATCTGCCAAAGCGCGACTCAGTCCACCCAAGTGTCTGACTTCTCTCTTATCAGGCTGATCGCGATACGCCTCTGCAACTTTGCGCGCTACTTGGCTGCGGATTTTCTCTACAATTCCGGGCCGTTTTGCGTCAATAGCGAAATCTGTCCATGATGCATGGTCTGCTTGCTCACTAGAACGAAGATACTCTTCCAAAGACATCCCTCGAAACTCATCCCGTAGAACGTTATCCTTGTTAGGTACAAAAATACCTATGAGAAACTCGTCCGAAGATGTATGGGGAATTCTTCTAACCCATGGGCCTACCGTTTCATATGCAACAACCATAGCGGGTCTGCGCGTGTAAGCAATAATTGGTGGATTACTGCTTGAGTCATCGTGAAGCTTACCAATATGCACAAGAGGGCTAGCATTGTTATTTGGATAGTTCATCCTCAATTGCTTTCGAGACATAACAGCGAATGCAACTTGACCAGCTGACCTGTTCTCTTTGAAAACCTTGTTCAAGGAAACTTGTTGGACACAATAGCTAACATCTTCTTCTAGCAAGATATCATTGGTCTCGTCGGTCCGGACGGCGTCGGTACGGTTATAAAGCGCCTGGATAGCCTGGAAAACCGGCATCATAGTGTCGCGACGGATGGGTTCTTCGTTTACAAAGGCCCGCAGATAACATCCTTGTGAGTACAAGGGATTAAGAAGTCGCGGTGCATACCATCTTTGGATGGACAACCGCAAGTACTCATCTAAACTCCGAAACCAGGGATGATCCATGTGTTCGTCGAATGAATCATCGCTACTCAGAGCATCTGATATCAGCTTCGTCTCTGATATGAAGGGAATAACTATAGTCGTTCCGGTCTGATCACCAACATAGGGAGAGAGCGAGAAGATGTCCAAGATCTCTCGGATCTCATTCTCGTCGGTGATAGGGACTGTAGACTCAGAATCGTACGGCTGACCCCACCAAGCTATCCCCCGGTCTAGATGCCCCGACCTGCCGAGGAGAGCGTTTTTCGACTTCTCATCCTCTACTAGGCATGCAGCGAGCCGGGAATGGTAGGATGAACCACTTCGGATTCGGCTGTAGTACAGCACCAGTCCTATCCCAACGCGAAAAAACACAGTCTTACCGAGTCCCCATGAACCCCCAGCCCCAGACTTCTGCTGCGGTTTACTTACTTCATAGACTAATTTCAGTAGATTCCCAAAGTCATTATTTCGGACTTCGTTGAAGTGCATGGGCCCAGTTAGGCCCACCGTGCCAACATCGCGAACAGCAATAAACTGCTGTTGTGTACCGCCAAAATACTTGTGCAGATTTGTCGTAATACCTTCGAGATGTTTGGCCAACGCAGCCGTCTCGAAATTACCCGTTATGAAGCAAACATCTACAGCACTACCTGCGGTGTTGTCGCGTGCTGCATCCAAGCTGTTCTGGATTGACTCGCGCACTAAGAGATCAAGGACGGGCAGTTCGTGGTTTTGAATGAGTCGAAGAAGGGAACTCCCCGTCTCAGACATGCGTGCATGCTGAGCCCGTTCGATCTTCACTTTACCATTCCTCCATCAAGTCGAAATCTGTGTCCCGCATGCTCTTGTCTAAGCGTATGGTGAGCTTTCGTGCATACCGAGAGCTTTCCGTGCTGCTTGGAATATGTATCCACAGGCCTATGATGTCAGCTTCAGCGTTCAGATCTTCTCGTTGTCCAGCCTTAGCGATCTGAGTTATCGTCGAATCCTTGTCAATTCTGTAGACTATGAGCTGTGGGGTCTTGTCTAGACCGGCCTTCTTTCGAATATCCTGGTAAACGCTGCGGCTGGTTGACGAACGAAGTTGCTCGAGGTCTTCGTCTGATAGCTTGGTCTTTGGAATATCCGCCAGGAGATCCCTTGGAGCACCCAACACACCGATGTTTATTACATCCTTTTTCGCGCTGGGAGTCACCTTCCGTGTACGACTCACCTTACCGATCGCATGGTGATTCAACTTCCAAGTCTTTTCCAAGCTTCTTGAAGTGCAGTCTACAGGACCTACTCCAGCCGCAATCACATTCCATGCGTTTAGACCCCTAGATTCAGTAACAGATTCTACCCATTTTGAGAAAGCTTCGATTTCATTAAAGACTCTATTGTGTTTTCCGAAAGAAAACCGTTCGAGCAACTCTGAAGCGATTGCCGCAAACGATACACTTCTCCAAACAAGCGCACTTCCCCACTCGGACAACTCAGGCTGTCCAAGCGCATTGAGAAAAGCTTCGGTGATCGCGATGTTCTTTTCCAATATCTCGCGGTTATTTGGAAATGAAATGGTCTGAGTATTGGTACCTGTAAAGTCGATATCTACTTCTATAGCGCTCTGCATCTTGTTCGCGGCAGTGACTCGGAGCCAAGAAGGCTTTGGAGTGTTCTTGACTCGAGGACCGTACTCGCTGGGATCCACACCGGCCCTCATGAAATCAAATAGATCCTTGCGAAGTTCAACATCAAGTTCGGTCAAGAAGACAAACTTATCAAAAAGTTCCTCTGTGAGCCATATTCTTGGAAGCATCTCGTATCCTCGGCGGTAGCCGAACCAGCGTCCCATCTGCATGAGAGAATCCGCCTGCTTTACATCGCGAGTAAAATAAGTACTTACGAGACCTTCGATAGTAAGTCCGCGCGATAAAGTGCTACCACCGATAACCACAAACGCAGGCGCAAAATCTAGCTCTTTCTGAGGATAAGCAAGACGAACATGCTCTCCATCGTCGGTAATTCCATTGTGTGCACAGTTATCAATGCACAAATGTACATGACGATGGTACTGAAGCTCATCATCATCGCTCAGATATATGTAGGTCATCGCTGAGCCAATCTCTCGGACTAACGGTTCGAGTTGATCAAAAAGCGGGTAACTGCGTAGTTCGTCTATCAGGCGATAGCCTGGATATGCAAGTTCAAACGATTCGATTGTAAAGCGTTGAGTTTCACGCTCCCAAACAGAGCGACATCTCTGTATAAGTTCATCTGATGACTGAGATCGGACCCACATCTGAAGAGCCTCTGCCATATACTTGTGATGTTCTTGCTTGCGACTTGTATGAATCAACATACTGATTGGTTCTGTGTGGCCCCAGTGCCTCCTCACTGCAGCTGAACAAAGGAACCAGCAAAAAGCGTCCTTTAGACTCTCGGGGATACTGTTAGTTTCACCCAGATGAATGTCACCGATTATTGCCTTATCCTCGGGTAATACAAAACGTACAACATCCAATCCGTCTGACTCATTTTCGTCTTTGTAACCGAAAATCTGCTTGGGACCAAAGTATTCGTCGGATGTTGGGAGTGCCCAAATAAAATGCCGTGGGTACAACGACTCATGTGATGACTCATTGAGAAAATTCGCATATGGCGTTGCGGTGTAGCTGATATAATTCATTGCGCGTACATCACCGCAAGGTCTCCCATCCAATGGCAACCCTTCAACCAGCCGAACGATCAAATCGTTTATTCGCTTTCTTTCGTTTTCAGAAATGTCGGCAGTATTGACACTGGCGTTGTCAGCTTCATCGTCAATGAGTAAGATCTTCATTTGCTGCATTTTCTTTGGATCTTGACGCATCCATTCGATCAAGTTGCTCAAGCGGCTGCTGTTTTTCAGACAAACACTAAAGTATCTCAACATCGAGTCCTCTTCAAGGCGAAGATCCTGAGCACGTTCTCCGCGCGGGCTCCTGGGGTTCAAGTGGTTTAGATGTATCCATTTGAGATTGCCGCCTGGATGGTTCAGATCCTCGAGCAGCCTTTCGTGCGTTTGCACACGGAGGTTCTCTATGGTACCAGATAGCACTATGAAAAAGTTCCAACCCCAATCAGCTGCCATAGCCATTAGCGCAGCCATATTCGCCGTCTTACCGGACTGAACTTGACCTATAACGAGACCTTTGATAGGACCTGTTTGCCGAGTATCGATACTCAAACGTCGGAGGATCCCGATTGTTGCTTTTTCTATGTTGTTCACAGAGTCAAGCGAGAAACGTCGAACAGTGAGCAGATGCTTTCTATATAACTGCCATGAACTCCGTGCATGCGTCGGAACCGTCACTCCGTTGTCTAGCGAAGAATCAAACAACCATGCGTCATAGTGCTGCTCCTGAAGCTGTTTCTGTTTTTGCTCCCCTTCCATCTCCGATTGGACTAGAGCGTTCCATAGTTCAACGTCCATTTCCGACGGCCAAAAATGCTCTTCAATGGCGCGCTTAAGGAAGCTCGCTAAACCCTCTTCACTACCTTGATTGGCATACCTGATATCAGACCAATCCATTCCGCGATCGCGAAATCTTCGGATTAAGGCTCGAACTTCATCATATTTAGGTAGGGATAAGTCGGACCTGTTCACAACACTCATAAGAACCGCCCCTTAATATCAATCTNNAGCATAATTTGCCACATTCCTTCTTGAGATTGGTCACTTAAGGAGCAAAGGAAGCTAAGGCCTAACAGAGCTGGTCCTAATGAGTTCTTTAGATCTATTCGTCTTTCTTTGCTACTAGCACAGTACTACGCTCATTACGTTCCATAGCAATCTCCTCCGACAACCGGTAGATAACGAACTTCTCATGAGGGTCTTGGGCACCAGGCACCCGTACCTTGTTGATTTTCCTAAACGGATACTGCCTCAACACTTCCTTATACTCAGGTATAGGATAATACAGAATTAGGTCGATCGTGCGGGGGGTTTTCATTACAGATTCCATGATGTTCGCAATGACTTTCTTGAACACTTTCTCGGAGAAGGGATTAAAGAAGTAAAAACAGTTATCTTCTCGCTTCACCCGATAGTGTTCTGCTAACCCATACTTAAAGTGAATGGGTGCCTTAATGTGCCCCGCCTTAACTCGATAACGGTGCTTGTTCTCTAGTGCTTCTTCATAGGTCTTATCATTGGCTTCGATACCGACCACAGGAACCTTGAATCGGCGATGAATATAGATGACCACCCGCCCTCTACCACAGCCGAAGTCTACCACGCGGGCGTCTTTTTTGATTTTATACGCCCGAAAGAGAGTCTCGAGAGCCTAATATGGAGTAGCCTCATACCGGTTATAAGTAAGCGTTAAAGAGGGCGTACCTTGACAATGTCCTCCTGGCCAATGAGTTGAGAAACCACATAGGCCATAGACGTTAACCGCTCCATTGGTGTCACGGTAGTTGGAGAAGAAAAGACCTCTACCTTGGGGTGGTAGAGGTCG
>MTKW01031101.1_pt1 | contig 10998 bp, 12 predicted proteins | sample 1042761 | NCBI WGS metagenome assembly MTKW01 (sample SAMN06205366, study PRJNA360243) | anaerobic digester metagenome | biome: Wastewater treatment plant; feature: Anaerobic digester sludge; material: sludge; isolation source: anaerobic digester fed with sludge from wastewater treatment plant ...
TGAGCTCATTTTTGAGATTGCGATAAGCAATACGAGTAATACCGCTTACGATCCCTCCTAAATCCAAAGGGACCCGATCGGGTTCTTGATGATTTATCGCTTTTCTGAGGCGTTCTCGACTGTTCATATCTTTCTTCTCCAGGATTCTATTATAATCTATTCTTGGTTTATATTACCATTATTTTCTAAACAATGAATTGATATTCGGTTTTTTATAATAAATTGGTTGTGGAATTTATCTTTTTTTGTATTCCACAACCGATGAATTATTTTTCAACTAATATTTATTATATCTCAACCAGCTCTTTCATAATGTTTTTGGTATTTTCATAGAGATCACGGAATATCTTATAGTAATTATTATAAAGAGCATGATTTTCCTCATTGACAGCAATAACCGGACGGAAATCGACCCATTCTTTGATTTGTTCAGGTTTATCGAAAACCCCGGTTCCCAAACCAACCAGGAAAGCATCACCAAAGGGTGCTTCGACGTCTTTTGAAAGTCGTTTCATATTAAATCCAGTGATATCGGCAAATATTTGAACCCAGAAATTTGATTTGGCAACACCACCAACAATCCAACAATCGGGATCGAGCTTCATTCCAACCTTGATTGCTTCTTCCATATTATGTCTAAGTGAATAAGCCGCTGCTTCTAACATTGCACGGTAAACATGAGCTCGAGTATGATAGAGAGACAACCCCATGATAGTTCCTCGAGCATCCGGGTCCCAAATCGGAGAACGATCACCCATAAAATAAGGAAGGACGATGACTCCCTCACTCCCTGGCCCAATACCATTGGTTTCTAATTCAAGCAAAGTATAAGCTGATATACCAGTGTTTTTACTGACTTCTTTCTCATATTGACCAAATTCATCTCGGAACCAACGAGCTAACGCTCCTGAGGTCGCACTTCCACCAAATGTATAAATTTTTTGATCATCATATACGACATAAGGCATGCTCACCAAACCAGGAGTGAGATACTGCCCACCATGAACGCTCCCCCAACACATTGAGGTACCTGCCATAGCTACGTGTTCGCCTTCGCTCAATACTCCAGCACAAAGTTGTGCCACTGGTGCATCGATACCTCCTGCAACGACTGGGGTTCCTTCTAAAAGCCCAATCTGGTTCGAAAATTCCTGGTTTAGGGGTCCGACAATATCAGAGGATTTCACAATGCGTTCACATAACATTCGCCGAGGGATATTTAATATTTGGCACATTTCATCCGACCAAGTTCGTTTTTTTATATCAAACACTCCTCCAATATTACCGGCCGAAGAATAATCAATGGCCAATTGATTGGTCAGCTTATATACAACATAATCCTTAGGAGTAACAAATTGATAAATATTATTCCAAACCTCCGGTTCGTTATTACGAATCCACATCATTTTTGTAAACCCAAAATATGAATCAACATAATTCCCGGTAATTCCAAATATGGTATCTTTGGGAATGTTATCTTTCACCCACTGGGTTTCAGCACGAGCCCGTCGATCCATCCAAATTAAACAAGGTCGTAACGGATTCATATCTTTATCCACTGGCACTCCTGAACCACCGTAAAGGCCACTGATAGCAACTCCTGCTATTTCAGATGGTTTGACTCCTGACTTTTTCACACATTCCGCCAGTGTTTCTACCACCGCATCCAACCAAATGTCTGGCCATTGTTCCGCCCAGGAAGGTCTGGGGGTTATAACTCCGTATTCCTTAAAGCCTTCGCTTATCAACTCACCCTTCTCATTTACCAGAACGGATTTTGTTCCTTGTGTTCCTATATCAGTTCCTAATAAATACATTTCAACACCCCCATAAATTTATCAATTATTTTATTTTTTTTGTTTTATTCTTAAAAAACTACCAACTCAATGGTAATTTATTTTTTTATTAATTTTCTCTCTTTTTTGCCGCTAATGTTTATTGTACCAAAAACATGAAGTCAAATGCATGACTCTAAAAATTATAAGTGAGTTTTTCCAGAAAAACATTAACTTTTTATTGATTTCTTCTAACATATATTGAATAATATCCCCAAGTCGTTGGAGTTTTAAATATTTTGATGAAAGTTTTTGTCCAATAGGAGCAAAACCATGCTTGCCAATTTACTATCAAAAAAGAATTTGGTGCTCGATGGAGCCATGGGAACTCGTTTACAAAAAGCCGGATTACCGGCTGGTCATCTTCCTGACGAATGGAATATTTCTCACCCCAACCTGGTCTATAATATTATTCACAGTTATGTTGAAGCCGGTTCAGATATCGTACAAACCAATACTTTTGGATCCAATCGCTTAATTCTTAAAAAATATGGTTTAGAAGGAAAAATCAATGAAATCAATCGTCAAGCAGTTAAAATTGCCCGGGAGGCTCTTGATTCTTCTACACTCCTTTGTGGTTCATTAGGACCAGTTGGAGATTTTATTGAACCTTACGGTGACCTTACCAAAAAAGAAGTTCAAGATGTTGTCAAAGAGCAAGTAGAAATTCTTCTTTCTGAAGGAATCGAAATTTTTAATTTAGAAACTTTTATATCATCAGTTGAATCAATAGCTGCTACCGAAACTATTTTAGAACTAGGTGGCGAAGTTATTTCCAGCTTTACTTTTGAACCCCGAGATGATGGGCGATTTACCACGTTGATGGGTGAAACACCAGAAAAAATTGCCCATATTTTTCAATCCTATCCGATCGCTGTTCTGGGTGCCAATTGCGGTACAGGTATGAAACAAATGATTAAAATAGCAGGTGTATATCGGTCTTATTACCCTGGTTATCTTTTATGTAAACCGAATGCTGGTATACCGAAAGTTCAAGGTAACCAGGTTTTTTATACCGAAACGCCAGAAGATTTTGCTAAAGGTACAAAGGAACTCCTCAATTTGAATATCAACCTGATTGGGGGATGTTGTGGAACTACCGAAAAACACATTCGAGCAATTGCCGAGGTTGTCCATCAATCATAAAGCCGGGCGGAATTCCGACCGGCTTTATGATATTTTCTCAAACATTCTCGATTTTTAAGATTTCTCTTTCCTAAATGTAACTAAAACACCAATTAAACCTAAAATTATTTTTAAAACTGCATGCCATATTGGTTCAGTTCCTATTCCAACACCAGGAATGGCTCCTAAAATACCCATAATTAACAAAAGCCAAGAATAAACCATAAGAAGCGTTTTATACATTTATCTCCCTCCTTTAAAAAAATCCTTTAACCATAAGACTCTATTCATATTAATCAATAAATAATTATATCTATTAGAATTTTTTACGAATTATCTTTCTAAAAGATTCACCTTAAAATATTTCATTTGATACCTGTCTAATTCAATTTATACTATTCAGAAAAGACTTGCCTTTTGCTGACTTCATGAAATTTTGAAAATGAGAATATAAAAAAGGACCAATAATAAAATCTTTAAACTTTTTAATACAAGAATTAAGGTTAAAGAAATACAAAAAGGAAACTCTCAATAATATTTGATACAAAAAAAGGGTAGTTTTTGGTCTTTTCAATTCAAAATTTTTTAATTACCTCGATTGAAGCATTCTCCCTAATTATTCTATAGTTTAATTAATAAATTTATTAATCGGCGATTAGCAGCAGGAAAAGCGTAAGCGCTGAAATCTTCGGATTTGATCCAGCGATAGTCAGACGCAAAATGGAGAATCGGTGATTGATTTTCTGGAACTAACTTACACAAATAAGCATGAAGAGTCACCGAAAAGTTAGTATATCCATGCTTCAAAGTTGTTATTTTTTTTTCCACTTGAATACTAAATTGAAGTTCTTCTTGAAATTCCCGAACTAAAGCATCTTCGGGTTTTTCTCCCTGGTTTATTTTTCCACCAGGAAATTCCCATAAATCTGCCATCAAACCATTTGCAGGTCTTTGTTGAATAAAGAACAAACCATCTTTTTGAAGAACTCCCACAACCACTTTTATTGGAATGGCCTTTTTTGAAGGTTGAACTACTGGCCTTTGTTCAGTACAACCAAGATGAAAACTCAAACAAGGTTTTTGAACTGGACACTCATAACAAGTCGGAGATTTGGGTGTACAAATAAGCGCCCCTAATTCCATTAATGCCTGATTAAGCCATCGAGCCTTCCCGGGAAGAATCAGTTCCTCAGCTTTTTTCCAAATATAATTTTTGGTTTCTCTCCGTTCAACTGAATTTTCAATATTAAAAATTCGAGCAAGAATCCGTATTACGTTCCCATCAACCAGAGGATAATTTTGATTAAAAGCAATACTCATGATGGCACCCGCCGTGTAGGGTCCTATACCAGGAAGTTTAAGAAGCTCATCAAGGTTCTCGGGAAATTGGCCACCAAGCTGATTTAAAATAATTTTCGATGTTTTATGAATAAATTTCACCCTGGAATAGTACCCCATCCCTTCCCATAGCCTTAATAACTCCTCATAAGAAGCTATTGATACCGATTCAAGGGTAGGGAATCGTTGCATCCAGCGGAGATAGTAGGAAATAACCCGGTCGACTTGAGTTTGTTGGAGCATGATTTCAGAAATCCATACTGAATAGGGAGAATATTCCTCACGCCAGGGAAGTTTTCTTTGATGAGTATCAAACCAATTCACCAAAGGTAAAGATATTTGATGGTGGAGCAGACTCGTTTCCATTCCAAAAAATTCAGTTCCTACACCAAGGCGTCGACTTGAATATTAATGGAATTTTTCGAGAGGAGTTCGGCTCCTAAGAACTCAGCGATGGCAATTAATCGCTGGGGAGAGGTTGAATTGACCCAATCTTCGGCAGGATTCCGGTCCAATGAATTCAATTGAACACGGTCGGGTGAAATGCGGCTTATGGCATCTCGCATAAGGTAGAGCTCGGATTCGCTATCATTGATTCCTTCAACAATGAATACCTCCAACCATATTTGTCCGTGATAGTTTTCTCGCAATTGGATTAATCCATCGACTAAAGAAGCTAAAGTTATTGAGGGATGAGGTCGATCAATCTTTTTAAAAATCTCTTCGCTTCCAGCGTCCAACGAAGGAAGAATGATGTCTATCGGTTGAACTTCTTGAAAAAGCTCGGGGTGAGAAGGGAAAAGTGTTCCATTAGTAATGAGAACCAGGTGTTGATCAGGAAAGGTTCTTTTTGCAAATTGAGCGATTGATCCAAATCCAGAATGAAGGGTTGGCTCACCAAATCCGGCGAAAGTGACACAGCTTGGAGGTTTCGATCGAAACAGTGAACTTCCCGAATATCTTTTTAAAGTTTTCTGTACCTGTTCAATAGGTATATAATCCTTACGAATTATGGTTAAATCAGTGGTCTTCCCACACTCACAATAAGCACAATCGAGACTGCAAGTTTTATAGGGAGTTAAATTTATACCAAGTGACATACCTAAACGTCTTGATTGAACAGGACCAAAAATGCATTTTTCTTTCATTCTTCTCATCGTCCTTGTCAGCAAATTTTTTAAAGATTGGTTTCCTCAGTTAATAAAGTGTTCCAAAAGAGTTTTAAACCCAATTATTACGATTGCTATTCCACCAACAACTTCTGGTTTCGAAATATATTTTCTTCCCACCCGATGGCCAAAGGTTACTCCCACAAATGTCATTATTGAAGCAACTATACCGATAACAATCGCGGGTAAAAGAATCCCATCCTTTAGCAATGCGAAAGAAAAACCGACAGCTAAGGCATCAATACTGGTAGCAATCGAAGCTATCAGCAAGGGGATCCCCCGGCTAATATCAACCATAGTTTCATTATCGTCCTTGCTCAGAGCTTCATAAATCATTTTTCCACCAACAAAGCTCAATACCGCAAAAACAATCCAATGATCAATAGATTCAGTAAATCGGGCCACTCTAAGCCCCGCATAAAAACCAGCCAGAGGCATAAAAAACTGGAAGAGACCAAAAGACAGAGATAAACGAAATCTGGTATTGAAGGTACATACTTTCTGACACATTCCAAAAGCTACCGCCAACGAAAATGCATCTAGGCCAAGTCCAAAAGCAATTACCAATATTTCAAACACATTTTCTGCCTCGTATCGTGCGTGATTCCAATTCCTTTTTTTATATAATTGCGAGAATTATAACGAAAAGTCGAGATGAAAAAAAGAGATTGGAAAAATTTTTTTTTGTGTGAAAAAAGTCGGTGTGACAAAGCATTAAAAATAGCTGAGTATTGTTTATCTTACTGAAAAAATATAAGATAAAAATATGAAGAAAATTATAAAATTGATTACTTTTATTGGTATATTCATCATTCTTGTGAATATTTTATCGTCTTATATCTATGATGAGAACATCAAAATTAAATTGGGAAATGAAATCCTTTTTGAAAGACATTTCGACCTCATTAAAGGAAAGCGGATTGGATTAATAACCAACCATACCGGGTTGAATAGCCGATTTCAATCAACTGCAGAACTTTTAGCGAATAATCATCAAACCAATTTGGTAGCTTTATTTGCTTCCGAACATGGATTGGACGGCAAGGCCAAAGCCGGTGAATACGTTGAATCCTATCTTCATGATCAATATAAAATTCCAGTTTACAGCTTGTACGGACCGACGAGGAAGCCAACTCCCAAGATGTTAGAAAACATCGACCTCCTCCTTTATGATATCCAAGACATTGGAGCTCGTACCTACACGTATATATCTACGCTTAATTATTGTATGTGGGCTGCCAAGGAAAATGGAAAAACTGTCGTGGTTTTAGATCGTCCTAACCCCCTGGGCGGTCTCATTGTTGATGGACCAATTTCTGAAGAGGATTTCCTCACCTTCGTCGGTGTTGACATCCTTCCAATGGCACATGGCATGACCATTGGTGAAATAGCACGCTATTTTAACCGTCGTATTGGAGTGAGATTGATTGTTATACCTATGGATGGATATACACGAGATATGATGTTTCCGGATACTGGTCTTTATTGGATTCCCACTTCACCAATGATTCCTGATTTCCTTTCGGCTTTAGTATATATGGCTACTGGTTTGGGTGAAGGAACGGGAATTCGACAAGGTGATTATTTTAAATGGGTTGGAGGAAAAGGTATTAATTCCAGAATTTTCGCTCAAGAATTGAATCGAATTGGTCTACCAGGAGTTCAGTTTGTTCCTGAAACCAATGGAGAATTCGGGGGAGTTCGTCTTTTTATAACCAATATGAGAGCTTTTCAGCCTGCCTATACTGGCTTGTGTATTCTATCTTGTTCCCACAAATTGATTTCCTATTCAGTACCTAAAAATGAAAATGAGTTAACCATGTTCGATAAAATAATGGGGACAGCCCTAATTGGTAGGTTAATAGAAAATGATGTTTCCTATCAAGATTTAAAAAAAGCATACTGGGAACCTTTGGAAAACTTTAAAAAAGAGAGAGAAAAATATCTTATTTATCAATAACGATCCTGTAAATCCGCGGGCATGATAAATCAAGCCTCTACCAAAGATTTTAAAAAAGCCGTCATCCTGAGCGGTGCTTTCCCGCGTGAGGATCTCATCCGACGCCACAGACGTCATCCTGAGGCTTCGCTTTTCGAAGCCGTGAGGATCTCATCTTTTATTCATATTTCATTATCATTTTCTCGGGATAACCATCAAAGATATAAAGGCACCCCCCCCTAACCCCCCCTCAATGGGGGAATGAATTCAACAATTCCCCTCCTTGGAGGGGTGCTGTTTTGCGGCGGGGAGGGTGCCTTTCAGTTTTTCCTGATTATTCTAAGAAAAATTTTAAAGAAAAGGAGAAATGATGGGATTCTCACGTCGCATAATACGCTCCTCAGAATGACGGAGTGGATGGATGGGATTGTCACGTCGCCATGCTTCTAACAACGACGTTTTAAATAGATATTACTGCCAATTTTATCCAAGAAAAAAACCTTTGTTTTAACCCTTAAAACTAGTAGGACCCATGCCAGGGTAATAGAGTTTTCTTTCAGCGTAATTGAGCAATTTCGTTGCAATAGTTACCAATATTAAATAAATGATCCCAATAACCATAAATGTTTCGGTAAAACGGAAAAAACGAGCAGCAACAATTTTTCCAGCTCCGGTCAGCTCGATGCAGGTAATCATATAAGCTAAAGAAGAATATTTAATCAAATAGATAATCTCGTTTCCCACCCCAGGAAGCGCTCGACGAAAAGCTTGGGGAAGAATAATATACAAAACACCCTGAAAACGAGTCATTCCTAAGGCTTCTGCAGCAGTGATTTGACCAATTTTTACCGATTGAATCGCACCTCGGATATATTCCGAGGAATATGCCCCGTTGCACAGCACAAAACCCAAGACCGATGCTGCCATTGGCGAGAGCGATATTCCTATTGGTGGCAAACCAAAATAGATCATAAACAACAGTAGTAATAAGGGACAACCTTTAAAAAACAAAACGTAAAGTCGGCAAATCATCGATATCGGCTTATTTCCATATACACGCCCTACGGCAACGATTATTCCGGTCAACAAGCCAAAAGGTATCGAAAGTAGAATAAGCTTGATGGTTACTGATGTTCCTTCTAACAGCGACGGAAGGAGCTGTTCCTGAATAAATACAAAACTATCCATTTTTTTGACCCAGGTCACCATAAAGTTCGGTCATTTTACTAAGAAATTTTTGAGTCCGCTCAAACTCAGGCCGATAAAAAATTTTTTCTGGTGTTCCTCTTTCCAGAATAACTCCATCTTCCAAAAACAGAATCTGATTGGCTACCGAGGAAGCAAACCCCATTTCATGAGTGACAACTAGCATGGTCATTCCAGCACGAGCCAGATTTTTCATCACATCCAGGACTTCTCCGGTTAACTCCGGATCTAAAGCCGAGGTTGGTTCATCAAATAGCATTACTTCCGGATCCATTGCCAAGGCGCGAGCTATAGAAACCCTTTGAGCCTGTCCTCCAGATAGCTCGGCTGGATAAAAATTAGCTTTTTGTACCATGCCAACCCGTTCCAACTCATGCATGGCTTTTTCTTTGGCTTCTTTTTTGTTCATTTTTTTAACTTTCAGCAAGGATATTTCAACATTCCCCAAAGCAGTAAGGTGGTCAAATAAGTAAAAATTTTGAAAAACCATCCCCATTTTTTGGCGATAAAGGTTTATTTTTCCATGGGAATGGACTACTTCTTCACCATTGAGCCATACTTTCCCACGGTCAGGAACGGTCAATTGATTAACACATCGCAACAGAGTGCTTTTTCCTGTTCCCGAGGGTCCAATAAAAACCAGAGTCTCTCCTCTGGCAACTTGGAACGATACGCCACGCAATACTTCAGTTTCTCCAAAAGATTTATGGATATCTTCAACGATAAGGACATATTTTGAATCGGTCATGATTGATCACTACTTCCAAAACCGGGGACATGTACCCGTTTTTCTAGTGCATGAAAAAGACTTAATCCACCATAATTCATTAAAATAAATATTAAAGCACAAGCAAAATAAATTGGCATAGGTTGATAGGTTCGAGTAACCATTTGATTTCCCCGGGTCATAATTTCCATGACACCTATCGCGTAACAAACTGATGAATCAGTGAGTAAAATTGGGTATTCATTTGACCATCCTGGCAAAGCTATTCGGAGTGCCTGGGGAAGTATTATATTAAATATGGCTTGGTTTTCACTCATGCCCAGCGACCGGGCCGCTAACATTTGTCCTTCGCCGAGAGACAAAATGGCTCCTCGAAATATTTCAGTTTGATAAGCAGCACTTCTTAAGCCCAAAGCCAGTGCACCAATAAAAAAAGCCGAAACATTCAAACCCATAAGAGGAAATATTCCAAAATAAAAGAGAAATAATAAAACCAAGTTGGGAAGTCCCCGAAAAATCCAGACGTAAAAAGCAATGAGTTTCCCGGTCCACTTTCCTCCATAAACCTGCCCAACTGCCATTGGGATGCCTACCATCAAACCCAATGCCAATGCCAATCCAACCAATCCAAGGGTCACACCCATACCAGAAATAATATAGGGAAACGACTCAATCACCGCCTGCAATGGTTCCACCTCAACTAAAAATTTCTCGATATCGTGAATAACTGAAAGTGATTATACTTTATAAATGAGTTAGAGTGAATGGTAATCTAAGTTTTTTACCATTGGAAAAAAATAGGGAGCAAGAATCTTCATCCCTGCTCCCTACCAAACTTTTATATTCCCAACTTTTTATTACTTCATCTCATATTTGACCATAAGTTCTTCCCAAAAAGGAGAAGCCATCAACTTTTTTAAACCTTCATTCAGTTTTTCTTTTAAATCGGTGTCTTCTTTACGGACAGCGATTCCGTACTCTTCTCCCGTACTTATCACTCCAATTTTTACCAGTGGTTTTCCAGCAATCGCTTTGGATACAACCGGTTCATCCATCATAGCCACCTGAACTCGACCATTAATCAAATCATTTACCGCCAAGGGGAAATTATCATAAAGTTTGAGGTTATCCTTGGGAAGAATCCCGGTTTTTACTAAATTATCCTCGATCCACATGGCTGCGGTACAACTTCTTTGGGTTCCAACAGTATATTTTCCTGCTTTAAAACTATCAATATCCAAATTTTCACCTTCACGAGCGGCTATCGCTTGATTAACTACCCAATAAACATCAGAAAAATCAACCTGCTGTTTTCTTTCCTCAGTAATTGTCATTCCAGAGTAAATGAGATCAATCTTTTTAGCCAATAGACTAGGAATAATTCCATCCCATGCCATAGGAACTACTTGTACTTTAAAACCCATTTCATTAGCTATCCATTGGATGGACTCAACATCAAACCCAGCTGGACTTCCATCTTTGTCAATAAATGAAAAGGGGTAATAATCGCCATCAATCCCAACGATATAAGTTTTTTCTTCATTTGCTAACACCGTGCTCCCCAATACCAATGAAATTAATAGAGCAGTTACAACGAAAAAAAATATTTTTCCTTTCATTTCTTTCCTCCTGTAGTTCAAATTTTGTTTGTATTAACTT
>MTKW01007290.1_pt1 | contig 10995 bp, 8 predicted proteins | sample 1042761 | NCBI WGS metagenome assembly MTKW01 (sample SAMN06205366, study PRJNA360243) | anaerobic digester metagenome | biome: Wastewater treatment plant; feature: Anaerobic digester sludge; material: sludge; isolation source: anaerobic digester fed with sludge from wastewater treatment plant ...
CGGGAAAAGCTACAACTTCGGCTTCACGTATACACTGTGCAAGCAGCGCTCCGGCTCCGCCAATGGCTGCAAAATATACTGCACCATGCTTAACCATGGAATCTTTTACGGCCTGGGACCTAAGGCCTTTGCCTATCATACCTTTAAGACCGTATTCAAGCAGAATTGGGGCATAAGCGTCCATCCGTCCGCTTGTTGTAGGTCCTGCAGAACCTATTACCGCTCCGGGTTTTGCAGGGCAAGGTCCAACATAGTATATAACCTGACCTTTAAGGTCAACGGGAAGTTCCTCGTTCCGGTTCAGCATCTCTACCAGACGTTTATGAGCTGAATCCCGCCCAGTATATATGATACCGTTTAATAGCACCCTATCTCCGGACTTTAATTCGTTTATTATATCCTCAGTCAAAGGAGAAGATATTGTTTTTGCCAAAGCTTTACACCTCCTGGATTATATTTCGACTTCCATGTGTCTTGCTACATGGCATTGAATATTGATAGCTACCGGCATACTTGCAATGTGAGCGGGAAAAGTTTCTATATTAACGGCTAGGGCGGTTGTTGTACCACCGAATCCCTGAGGGCCGATACCTAATTTATTAATTTCTTCTAAAAGCTCTTTTTCCAGTGCAGCCACTTCAGGCTGAGGATGGTGCTCGCCTAAAGGCCTTAACAAAGCTTTTTTTGCAATTAAAGTGGTCATGTCAATTGTGCCGCCGACGCCAACACCTACTACAATAGGAGGACATGGGTTGGAGCCTGCCTTATCGACGGTTTCTATAACGAAATTTTTTATACCTTCAACCCCATCTGCAGGTTTTAACATACGTAAAGCGCTCATGTTTTCACTTCCGCCACCCTTAGGTGCTATGGTTATGGTTAGTTTGTCGCCGGGAACAATTTCAGTGTGTATGATAGCGGGAGTATTGTCCTTTGTATTTACTCTTTTTAAAAAAGGATCTGTGACTATGGATTTTCGCAGATATCCGTTTGTATATCCTCTTCTGACACCTTCATTAATAGCATCATTAAGATTTCCGCCTACAATCTGGACATCCTGTCCCAGTTTCAGAAAAAACACGGCAAATCCTGTATCCTGGCATATTGGAATATATTCTTCTTTTGCGATTTCGGTATTTTTAATGATATCCTTGATGATTTCACGACCTAAAGGGGAAGCTTCATCTTCTAAAGCCTTATCCAGTGCAATTCTTACATCCTGAGGCAATTCAATATTAGACCGGATACAAAGACTTTCTACAGCCGAAATAATTTGTTCCACTTGGATTTTTCTCACATACTACACTCCTTTCAACAGTTATAAATTTGCCAAAACCAAATATATTCCTGCTTGATACAAAATTGTTGCCCCCACTTAGCAGCAGGGGCATTAGTATTATTCAGGAATATGCATGTCCGGTTGGCCAGGTTCGCTCTGTACTGCTTCCGGATAGTATTTTTTAACCATTTCTACAACTATAGAAGCCTGTCTTGCCATATCAATTCCGTTTTGAGGTGTAGTTAACTGGCCGTGACCGGAAACACATGAGTTACCAGTCTTCAGATATACCGGTGCAGCAACTCTTACCATTTCGGGAGCTTCATACACACGTATAAAACCACCTGATCCCGGAGGATTATCTGTATGAAGATCTAGCGGTACTTCAACGGCTTGTCTTAACGCTGCTAGCATAGGAAGGCTCAGATCTCTGACGGGGTTTATTGAGTTGGCGCCTAGTTTTTCTAACAGTTTAAAGCTAGCGGGGTTTCCTTGACCATTGTGTGCTGAGTTTTTAAATTTCATATTTGCAGGAAGCTCTCCGGCTTTTCTCATCTCATCAAGAACCCAAAGCAAACCTTCGTCATAAACAAGTGCTCCACGAATACCAAGGTCTGCAATACGTTTTACATCTTCAATCGCTCTTACAATTTGTTCTTGGCCTCTCAATCTATAGGCGATTACTCTGCCCTGCTCACTCATACGTGTAGCACTGGTATCATAAGCTGCCCTGGGGCCGATGGATACATTAAGAGCAACACCATAATGTTTACAGATGGCGGCATATTCTTTCAATTCTTCCACTGTATGACGGAAGCAGCCATATGTTTCGTCAATACGGTTAATTGTTATGCCGATTCTTTCAGCTTCTTCTAAAAGCGCTTTACATGCTGCTGCAGTATTAATTGTTGGAACCTCAATACGGAAATGTGCTCCATCAGGGAACCTTTTGTCAGATGTGGGTAAATCAAAAGCGTCGCCGGCAGGTAAGCCCAACTTTACTAAAGCCTGTCTTGTCTTGTCAAACATTTTATGGATCCTCCTCAAATTATTTTTTTTATTATAATCCAGATATCAGACATGGTGAGAGCCCATTGAACCAGATTAACTCCCACAGCAATTGGTAAAAGCTGCCCTCCTTTCGGTACGGAGTTAAGTATGAATTTATCTCACCAGTATCCACTGGATTATTTTCAATAGGTAGAAAGTATATCGATTTTTGCTGCTCTTTAAATATTCAAACAAATCCTGCTGCAATTGTCCTGTTAATAAGATTAAGTATTTGTTTTACTCACAAATATTAAGAAGCAAGTTTTGTACCAACATTTATATTTCATTGAAATGTTTGTTACATTTATCAATAGAGGCCTTTTGAAAAACTTAATTGTTAAATTTTAAACTTGGCGGTATTTCATTTTGCAAGAAACATCTCATCATGAAATGAGAGAAATCTTAAGAAATGATAACTAAATCGATGTGGTAGTGATGACGATAGTTAAAGTATCAAATTGCAAATGTGAAATGTTTACGATATGAATGAAAAAGACAACAAAAAATTTTAAGATTATAAATATAAAAGAGAAATCACTAAGTATAAAAATAATTGTTGACAACTTATTATAACTTGTATATACTAGAACCATAACTTGTATATACATATCAATATATGTACTTTAGTTACTATCATAAAAAAATTATAAGTTGTACAAAATAATTCAAGGGGGTTCAAACATGACAGATTGGACACATTTAACAGAAGCCGTTGGAGAGCTTAATGAAGAAGAGGTTTTAAAAATATTGGAAGAATTCATTGCATCAAATCCAACGGAAGAAGAAGCTCAAAAAGTGGTTTCAGCATGCCAAAGCGGAATGAACATTGTGGGAGAGAGATTTGAAGCAGGTGAGTACTTTGTTGGGGATCTAATCTTTGCCGGAGAGTTATTAAATGAAGCCATCGGAACATTAAAACCGGTAATTGGCAGTGCCAGTGATAAAAAAGTCGGATCAATTGTGCTGGGAACAGTTCACGGTGATCTGCACGACATTGGCAAAAACATATTCCGTAGTATGGCAGAAGCTGCAGGTTTTGAAGTGCATGATTTAGGAATAGACCAACCGGTAGAAGCCTTTGTGGACAAGGTAAAGCAAGTAAAACCCCAGATAGTAGGCATGAGCGGAGTTTTAACACTAGCCCTTGAAGCAATGAAAGAAACAATAGACGGACTTAATGCAGAAGGACTTAGAAATAATGTAAAAATAATAATAGGAGGAAACCCGGTAACAAAAGAAGTTTGTGAACATGTGGGTGCCGATGCCTGGACTACCAATGCCGCCGAAGGTGTTAAAATATGTCAAGGGTGGGTGAACTAGAGTGGCTGACGTAAAAGCATTGCAGCAGGAAAGGATTAGCATTTATCACGATGTTTTTGACAATAAAATCCCTAAGAGAGTTCCGGTTAATTTATCTTTTGCCCTTGAAGTAGTAGCACAGTATGGCAAACTGAATTTGGTAGAAGCTCAGTGGAATCCTGAAATTTTGGAAGAAGCAGCTGACAAAATGTGTAGGAAAGTATACTCCGATGTATGTGTTTTTTCGGGAACTTTTAGATTTCCTTCTTTTTATCAAGCATTGAAATCTCGGTCTTTTGTTATGTCTTCAATTGGATTTATTCAGCACCCCGAAGTAATAGGAATGCTTCCTGAAGATTATGATTATCTTATTGAAAAGCCTTATGACTGTATACTTGAAAGAGTAATACCCAGACAGTATGAAGCCTTTGATTTAGATGATCCCATAAATACTGTAATTAATTTTACAAAGAGTATGTTGGCATATAACAACGATTTCATGCAAGCAGGAATGATTATCGGAAAAATGACTGAAAAACACGGCTATTACCCGGGTTCACTATTTAGCGGTGGATTTACAGAAGCGCCTTTTGATCTCCTGGCTGATCAACTGAGAAGCTTTAAAGGCATAAGCATGGATATTAGAAGAATGCCTGATAAAGTGGCTGCAGCATGTGAAGCACTTTATCCGATAGCATTTAAAAAAGGCTTACCGGCAAAACCGTCAAAATATGCACCAGTATTCATACCATTGCATATGCCCACATTTATGAGGGAAAAGGATTTTGAAAAGCTTTTCTGGCCCACCTTTAAACGAATGGTTGAAGAGTATGCATCCATGGGAGTTCACTGTAATCTATTCTGTGAAGATGATTGGACACGATATCTTGACTACCTGTATGATTTACCTACAGATACGGTTTTGATGTTTGAATACGGTGATCCAAAACTCATTAAAGAAAAACTCGGCAAAAAACATATAATTACCGGCTTATATCCTATTATGAACCTAAAGACGAAACCTACGGAGGAATGTGTGGATGAAGCCAAGAGATATATTGATATTCTAGCACCTGGCGGCAAATACATATTTGGGTTTGATAAGAACCCCTTGTTACTGGATGATATTAATTTAGAATCCTATTGTGCAGTGGCTGAAACCGTCAGAGACTATGGTGTTTACAGTAATCCGGGCGAGACAGCCGGTATGGAGTTTAATAAAGAAGATTATAAAGTAGAACCCTCAAGAAAATTCGAAAGTAAATATTATAAAACATGGGATCAGTACAAGGCTTTAAACCCCGAAGTATCGGATTTTGGAAGTCCAAAACTGCAGGGGCTTGAGGAAGCAGTATTTCAATATATCATGTATCTAATGATGTAACTATTCTGCATGGTCTTGGTTTTAGTATCAACATTTTAAAGGTATGCCGTGTCAAACGGTGTACCTTTAATTTTTGTCAAAACAAAATAACGTAGTGTAGTCGATCTAGGGCTCGCTGGATTTTAAATTCCGGTACAATTGACTAATGTAAAAAGTGGCGCAAATAACTGAAAATTGGAAAACGACAAATTAGAGCAAGGAGCCTGAATGTATATGATAATTTACATGAACTAGAAAATATCTTAAGAAGGCGGCTCGCTAAGATATTAATATTCTCGAACATTTTCGTGAATTATTGATGAAGCCAGAGATAGTTTAAAGTAATTTTCAAATAAGCAAATAAGAATAATAAATCCGAAAGTACTTGACAATTCTGTCTACCTGTTATATACTTGCCCTAGGACATGTATATACAACGGATTATTAAAAGTGTTGGGAGGTGAGGAAAGAAAGGTAACCATCCAACAATATTTCAATTATCAGAAGATTATAAAATAAATCAAAGGGGGAAGGTAAAGTGCACGAAGAACTTTTCAACAAAATAGTAGATATGGATGAAGAAGGATCAATCAAACTGGCAAAAGAGTATTTAGACGGCGGTGGTGACGCTCAAAAGTTACTTAATGTGTGCAGAGACGCCATGGGTGTCATAGGCGACAAGTTTGAAAAAGGCGAATATTTTCTTTCCGAGCTGCTTCTCGGGGGAGAAATATTTTCAAGCATTATGGAATTTACCTTACCTTTACTTAAAGAAGGAGACATTGCAAAGCTTGGCAAAATCGTGCTCGGCACCGTAAAAGATGATATCCACAACATAGGAAAAGATATCTTCAAGGCATTCGTAGAAGCGGCAGGTTTTGAAGTAGTGGATATAGGTGTAGATGTACCTGAAGAAAAGTTTGTGGAAGCGGTAAAAGAGCATAAACCGGACATAGTTGGTATGTCCTGTCTAATAACTGCAGGCATAAGCTCAATGAAAAATACTGTAGAAGCGTTAAAAGAAGCCGGATTAAAAGACTTTAAGATAATAATCGGTGGAGGAAGAGTAGATGAAGAAGTAAAGGAGCTTGCAGGTGCAGACGCCTGGGCAGATGACGCTGCCAGAGGAGTTAGACTTTGCAAGGAATTATTAGGAGTGGAGGGGTAATGGATATGACCACAAAGAATCCACAGGAACTTGCTAAGGAGAGACGCGCGCGCTTACAGGCAGCTATCAACCTTGAAGAACCAGACAGAGTCCCTTTTTGTGGGGTTGGTGGAGACATAATACCGGCCTATGCGGGTATAACCCAGAAGGAATTTAACTTTGATTACGACAAAGCTGAAAAAGCCCTTGAAAAATTTCTTAAAGACTTTCCTTGTGATTGGCCCTTTGCCGCGGGAGTTACAGGATTAGACGGCCGCATATTAAGTGTGGCTTTTGCGGAATATCCGGATTTAGCTTTGTCTAGTACGTTTGTTTCGGGTCCTATGCATAAAACATTAGGCGATAAATATTATAGATTCCCAGGCATGGAAACCGATGAAAATGCTTCTCCTCAGTTTCTGGGAGGCACTTTCATGGAACCGGATGAGTATGATGATCTAATCGAAGACCCTGTTGGGTTTGTGTTAGAAACAATACTTCCAAGAGCATGCACTAATTTAGATACTCCCCGTCAAGCCATGACAACAATGGTAAGATTAGGGATGGATTTCAGTCAATTTTATGCCAGTGCCGCTAAAGTTGGCATGGCTTCAGCTCAGTTAGGGTACCCGTCCTTAGCTATAGGCGGAGCTTATGCTCCACTGGATATTATTGGGGACTTTTTAAGGGGAATCAGCAATACCGTATTGGATCTCCGGAGATACCCCGACAAAGTTAAAAAAGCCACTGAAGCACTAACCGAAGTCATTATTAAATATGCACTAGCCTTTAAAGCTATAGGAGCTGAATTGGCATTTATCCCACTACATTTAAATGAATACTTATCACCGAAGCTCTATAAAGAATTTTACTGGCCCACTCTGAAAGAAGTCATTTTGACATTATTAGATGAGGGTATAAAATCACTTGTATTCTTTGAAGGGCATCATGAACCGCATTTGGAAACCATCCTTGAGCTACCCAAGGGATGGGGTATTGCTTATTTCGAAAAAACTGATGTTGTTAAAGCCAAAGAGATTTTAAAAGACCACTCATGCGTTATGGGAGGTCTTCCCATAACTTTATTGGTGGGAGGTACCCCAGCGTCGATTGATGAATATATTAAGAATTTATTTGAAAAAGTAAAACCCGGAGGAGGATTTATTCTTGCACCAAGTGTAGGAACCGCTCCTCGTGAAACACCGTTAGAGAACCTTACAGCCCTAATTGAAGCAGTAGAAAAATACGGTTAAATTATATAATTCGGGCATTGAGGCCGATACAAGAATAAAAAGAAGGCGCGGTCTATGAAAAAGGAAGTGGGGATGATAAGAGAGGTTTATCCCCACTCTTCCTTTTTTCTGCTAAAGTTTTATCCTTGGCACACGTAGATTGAACATAATTTGGAACAAACTTGTTAATTTAAGGATAAAGTTCATGGACTGTTTATGTTTTGTGTTTCAGATACTCATAAAAATATTAGCAACGGTTTTAAAACCAGCACATTTTATAAGTTACAAGTACCAATTTATCAATTTTCCCCCTTGGTTTAATTGGTTATAATTTCATAAATTTATATGGAATTTGATTCAGTTTTGTTAAGAACCGAGTTTATGGTATATTATTATAAACTGAAATTTTTAAAAAATATTTGTTAATATAGGTGGTGCTTATATGAAAAAAAACAAGTATAAAGTCGCCATACTTCCCAACAATCTTGAAATTTTAGTAGACGAAAACACTTCTTTAAAAGAGATCTTTACTGAAAACGGTGTAAACTTTGAATTTCCCTGTGGTGGAATGGGAGTTTGCAAACAATGTAAGGTTAAAATCATCAAAAAAAACGGTCAAGAAATAGAAAGGCTTGCCTGTAGATATAAGGTAAAAGAGGATTTGACCGTTGAAATTCCGGTTGTAGAACAGAAACACGAGATATTGGCTGAAGGTTTAGAACGGGATGTACTCTTAGCCCCTTTAATAAAAAAGATATATTTAGAAATACCCCCTCCGTCTTTAAAGGATACTCGTGATGACTGGAATAGGATAGTAGGGAAAAAAGGAATAAGGACAAACCTCAAAGTGCTGCAAGATTTACCTGAACAAATACGAAAGAGCGATTTTAAAGCTACTGTTGTAATTGAAGGGGACAAGGTCCGGGCTATTGAAAGCCAAGACACTAGTGAAAAATTATTGGGTATGGCCTTTGATATTGGCACTACCACCATAGCAGGGTATCTTATAAATTTAAAAACCGGGGAGGAAATAACTCAAGTCTCATCTCTAAATCCTCAGACAAAATACGGTGCAGATGTCATTTCCCGCATAAGTTTTGCATCTAAATCCGGCGGGTTAGAGAAATTACACAGAGAAATCATAGATGAATTAAATAAGCTGATAGAAAATGCAGTGAAAAAAGTAGACTATAAACAATCAGATGTGTATGTCATTACAATTGCCGGAAATACTACAATGCAGCATCTGTTTTTAAAAATACAGCCCAAATATTTAGCTCTTGCACCTTATGTACCGGTCACAACAGAACAGGTCATTGTGGATGCGGACGAGCTTAAAATAAAGATAAATCCTGCAGGTAAAGTCTTTGTATTTCCAAATATAGCGGGTTTTGTGGGAGGAGATACGGTAGCAGCCGCCTTAACCTGCGAAATGGATAAAACTGAAAAATTAAAGCTTTTAATAGATATTGGCACTAATGGAGAAATAGTGCTTGGTACGAAAGATCGATTGCTTGCATGTGCTACGGCTGCAGGACCGGCTTTCGAAGGTGTACAAATATCCTGTGGAATGAGGGGAGCTTCCGGTGCTATTGATCATGTATCCATGGGTGAGGACTATAAGTATACCGTAATAGGGAACGCAATGCCCCGTGGGGTTGCAGGTTCCGGACTTGTAGATGCAGTGGCTGAACTTTTAAAAATAGGCTTAGTGAATAAAAACGGAAGAATTGTAAAGCAGAAAGATATTAAAGATGATTTGGGTAAAAAACACTCAAATAGAATAGAGAAAATAAACGGCATCTCGTCATTTGTGCTTGCCAAAAATACAGCAACGGGTCAGCCTGTATATATTAATCAAAAGGATATCAGGGAGTTTCAGCTGGCAAAAGGCGCAATTTCAGCTGGGATAGAGATACTTGTGAAAGAATACGGCGCAAAAGTTGATGATATAGATGAAGTATTTCTGGCTGGTGCTTTCGGAAACTATTTAAACCGTGAAAGTGCATGTAAAGTTGGTTTAATTCCAAAAGAACTGGAAGAAAAAACAAAAGGAATCGGAAACGCTGCAGGCGTCGGAGCAAAGTTAGCCTTGCTTTCGGAAAAGGAATACGAACGTGCCGTAATGCTGTCTCATAAAATCCAGTATATAGAACTGAGTGCTCATCCGGAATTTAACAGCACATTTTTCACAAAATTAGATTTTTAAAAAATCATACCCTTATTTCGCATATATTTTTAAGTTAAACCTTCGAGCTAAGAACTTTAGTCTTAAAAATCAGCTGCCATTTTGGCAGCTGATGCCATTCCTGTTGTAGTAATTTTACCTTTACAAACTATTGCCTGTCAGAGCTTTTCTTAATGCAAAGAGAGCTTTTACAAATAAACTTAAGTAAGTGAAAATAATAACAAGTATCAAATATTTGTTTTTAAAAAAATTGATAGACATATATAATAATTTAAAAAACATATTGACAGATTATATAAAATATGATAATTTAAAATATAAGAATATACATGTATATACTAGTAATAGTCTTTATATCGCTCATGTCATAGTAAACATTTCGGACACACTAGTCACATTATTTTTTAAAAACATAATTCAATAAAACATAATTCAACAAAGGGGGATGTACGATGATTATCATCGGTGAAAAAATCAATGGGACAATCCCAAGTGTAAAAAAGGCCATTGAGGCAAAAGATGAAAACTTCATCAGGAACCTTGCAATCAGGCAAGCAGAAGACGGTGCCCATTATATTGACGTTTGTGCAGGTACCACACCGGAAATCGAAGTTGAGACTTTAAAATGGTTAATGGACATAGTTCAAGATGCAGTGGACAAACCTTTATGTATCGACAGTCCAAATCCGAGAACCATTGAAGCTGTATTTAAACATGCAAAACAGCCGGGTATAATCAATTCCGTATCAGAAGAAAATGATAAGTGTGAAGTAATATATCCTTTAATTCAGGGGACCGATTGGCAGGTAATTGCACTGACGTGCGACAATAATGGAATTCCTTCAGATGTACAGACAAGGATTGATATAACAAAAATACTGGTTGAAAAAGCCGAGAAATATGAAATCACTCCCGACAAAATTCACATTGACCCTTTGGTCATGGCTGTGGCAACTGATAATCAATCTTTACTCAAATTCCTTGAAACGACAAAGATAATCAAAGAAATGTATCCTACCATTAACATCACTTCAGGTTTAAGCAACATATCTTTTGGTATGCCTCTTAGAAGAATTATTAATCAAAACTTTTTAACCCTTGCCATGTACGCGGGCATGAACTCCGCCATCATGGATCCCTGTAATCGAGATATGATGGCAACTCTTTTGGCAACTCAAGTATTACTTGGGCAGGACAGATATTGCCGGAAATTTACAACTGCATATAGAAAAGGAAAAATAGGGCCTAAGAAGGAGTAGACACAAAGTTTAGTTATATGAGCAATCTTAAATATTTAAAATTTATTTAAAATAAGGAGGCTATAATAATGAGCTTTAAATCTGACATTGAAATTGCTCAATCGGTAAAACTCCAAGACATTAGAGAAATTGCGGCAAAATTGGGTCTTGCCGAAGATGACATTGAATTGTACGGTAT